>Ga0098038_1000190_pt1 | contig 27549 bp, 19 predicted proteins | sample 5B_taG_FD_75051 | JGI IMG/M metagenome (GOLD analysis project Ga0098038, IMG submission 75051) | Marine viral communities from the Subarctic Pacific Ocean - 5B_ETSP_OMZ_AT15132_CsCl metaG | ecosystem: Environmental > Aquatic > Marine > Oceanic | place: Pacific Ocean | collected 2015-01-08 | reverse complement strand
GCAGGTAATGGTATGGCTATTACAAGTAGTCACGCTACCAGCCACAGAATATGGAAAGACGCTGATGGAGTTTTAAATATTGGTAGCAGTGGAAATGCAAATGCTTTTAAACAAGATATATCAGGTAATGTAACTATTGAAGGTAATGGTACTTTTACAGGAGCCGTTACTGCAGGCTCTTATTTTCTTGGGGATGATGCTTCAATATCGTTAGCAACCACAGGTTCAGGAACTGTCTTTTTAAGACCTAATGGACAAACTACATCAGGCCAAATGAAAGTTGAATCATCAGGTAATGCAACTTTTGCAGGTGTAGTAATAGCTCCATTAGGAAATAAAGGTGCACCATCATATAGTTTTACTGGAGATGCAAATACGGGAATGTTTTCAGATTCTGCTGATACACTAAAATTTGCAGCGGGAGGCAATACTATGCTCCATGTAAATGTAAATGCAGGAAAAGTAGGGGTTGTTGGAAGTTTAACAGTGTCTTCAGATATTGAGGATAGAGACATACCTTGTTTGTTTAATAGTAATTGGTTTGACGGAACATCTAACGCGATATTACTAGTGCCATTTAATAGACATGACAATGAAGCAACAGTTTCTAGTAAATCATATTATCATTACTTAACTATGCCCGCTGCTGGAAAAGTAACTAAAGTTGTTATGAGAACCGTAACAGGTAGCGCAAGTAGTGGTATGACAACACAGCTTTTCCTTTATGTAAATGGTTCACAGGTGACTAGTAGCTCAGAGTTAACCATTTCAGGCAGTACAATAACATGGTCACCAACATCAAGTAATACATTTGCCGAAGGAGATGAATTGAGTTTTGGTTACCAAAAAAATGCGTCAGGAAAAACATGGGATGGAGTTTCTATGGGAATTATAGTAGAATTAACAGATTACGATATATAATATGGGATATTTTGAAAATTTAAACACGGCAAACCTTAATCTTAAAACAGATGGAGAGGTAAGATATGTAAACGGAGGATATACACTTGTTCCTTGGATGGAAAGCTTAGACGATGATTTATACCAAGGTTGTATTGACGATCTATTAAAAATGAATTGGGCACATTATAAGTTATATTTAGTTGGGGGTCTTTTACAAGGCTGGAAAACAACTGATATAGATATTTGCATAACAGGAGAAGTTGATGAAAATTTACCAGTTTTAATGAAAGCAGCAATGGAGTTAGGCCCCTTTGACATGTATTATGTAAAGTCTTTAGATGATATAAAAGGAACAGGCAATAGAATATGGGAATTTGCAAAACCTGATTGTAAACCACATGAAGGATCAGCTAGATGGCACGGACAATGGAAGGCTGATGGTATGTTTTGGATGTGTGAAAAATTTGACCCTAAGGGTAGAACTTACGATAAAGAACCTTTAGCATTAAATTAATAAAGTAAAAATTACGTAAAATACGTAATGATATAAACATAGTAATAACAATTAAAATTAAATTTTATGACAAAGAAAACAGATGATTTAAAAATCACAGACGAAGAATTAAAACTAATTCAAGAAAAAGTACAAGAAATTAATAATTTGCAAATGCAAGTTGGTGGATTGGAAATTCAAAAACAAATGGGTGTAATGCAAGTTAATCAAGCACAAGGCCAATTAGGAGAATTGCAAAAAACGCTTGAGGAAAAATATGGTAAAGTTTCAGTTAACTTAACTGACGGCACTATAAAAGAGATTGAAGAAGATGAGCCTAATAAGGAAGATTAGTATAGGCAGAGATTATAAGAACGATGCAATGCACTACTCCGTTGGACAAGAAGTTTACGGTGGTCATATAATAGATTCAATTATTGAAGAAGATAATAAATTTTCTATTTTTATTAAAAAAAGAAACGAGGTTTTACCTTGGAAAGATTTTAATAAGAATATGGCTGTTGCAGTTGAATATAATTTAGAATATTAATGCGTAGTGTTTTTGACTTTATAATCAAACCAAAAAATAAAAGATACGACAATATAAAACAAATCGATGATAAAGAGCTGATATTAAATTCAGAAATATCTGATCATCGATATGTAAGTCGTGTTGGTGTGGTTTTATCAACTCCTAAGCTAGAAAATACCGAAATTAAAACAGGTGATGAAGTTATTGTACATCATAATGTTTTTAGAAGATGGTACGATGTTAGGGGTGTAGAACAAAATAGCAGAAGTTATTGGGAGGATAATAAATATTTTGTTAAGTCAGACCAAATATTTTTATATAAAAGAAATAACGAGTGGCATGCACCAAAAGGTTATTGTTTTATTAAACCAATTGAATCAAATAATATATTATTAGAAAAAGAAGTTCCATTAAGAGGTATTATCAAATATGTTGATAAAGAACTTAAAGATATAAATAAAGAAGATTTAGTTGGATTTACACCGAGCAGTGAATATGAATTTATTGTTAACGGTGAAAGATTGTATAGAGTATTAACTAATTCAATATCTATTAAGTATGAACGTCAAGGAAACGAAAAAGAATATAATCCAAGCTGGACATAGTGCTGTTAAAGAACTTATAAAGGTTGCAAAAGAACCTATAGTCGAAACAGAAGATGACATATCTGCTGATAGATTAAAAAATGCAGCCGCTACAAAAAAACTAGCTATATTTGATGCTTTTGAAATACTTAACCGTATTGAAGAAGAAAAAGCATTATTAGAAAACAAACCTTTAGAAAACAAAGAAGTTGCGTTTAAAGGGTTTGCCGAAAGAAGATCTAAGTAATGTATAAACAATCATTATATAGCGTTATAGAGCCTATAAAAATTAATACGATTAAAAGGCTTAATAAAGCAAAAAAGTGGAAATACGGCTATAATAAAGAGCACGACGTTGTTGTTATAAGCAAAACAGGCATGATAGGCGAGATATATGAGATACAAAATCTTAAAATAGCTCTACCCAAGCAGCCTAAAAATGTTTTTAAAGGCAATAACAAATGGGAGGTTCAGAAATATCCAAAAGAATTAGACAAAATAAAAACAATATTTGATTGGCGAGATTTACCATCAGATTTTAAAAATAATTGGCATGCGTATATTGATTCAGAGTTTACTAAAAGGGAAGAGGGTTTTTGGTTTTATAACAAAGACACTCCTACTTATATTAGTGGCACTCACTATATGTACTTGCAGTGGACTAAGATTGACATCGGGAAGCCAGAGTTTCGAGAAGCAAATAGATTATTCTTTATTTTCTGGGAAGCTTGTAAGGCAGATTCACGATCCTATGGGATGTGTTACCTTAAGAACAGGCGTTCCGGGTTTTCTTTCATGGCATCAGGAGAGACTGTTAACCTGGCAACCATATCGAGTGACTCTAGGTATGGTATATTATCAAAGTCCGGTGCCGATGCCAAGAAGATGTTTACAGATAAGGTGGTTCCCATCTCTGTCAACTACCCATTCTTTTTCAAACCCATCCAGGACGGAATGGACCGTCCAAAAACCGAACTTGCCTACCGTGTCCCAGCCAGTAAATTTACCAGACGTAAGCTTACCGCCAACGAAGCCATGGAGGACATCCAGGGACTTGACACGACCATCGATTGGAAGAACACAGGGGATAACTCCTACGATGGGGAGAAACTTGCCCTCCTCGTACATGACGAAGCCGGCAAATGGGAGCGCCCCGAGAACATCCTCAACAACTGGCGTGTTACGAAAACCACATTAAGATTAGGAAGTAGAATAATCGGAAAATGTATGATGGGTTCAACAAGTAACTCATCAGATAAAGGAGGTGAAAACTTTAAAAAATTATACCATGACTCAGATGTTACCAAAAGAAACCGCAATGGACAGACTCGCTCGGGATTATATTCTTTGTTCATACCTATGGAATGGAACTTCGAGGGATTCATTGATTCTTATGGAATACCTGTATTTGAAACACCAGACACAATTGTTAAAGATGTACACGGAGATGAAATTGACATCGGAGTTATTGAACACTGGGAAAACGAAGTTGAAGGTTTAAAGGGTGATCAAGATGCTTTAAATGAATTCTATAGACAGTTTCCACGTACTGAAGAGCATGCGTTTAGAGATGAAACAAGAAATAGCATATTTAATTTAGCAAAAATTTACGAGCAAATTGATTACAACGATGAAGTCGCAAATCTGTCACAAGTTACCGTTGGCAGCTTTACGTGGAAAAATGGAATTAAAGACACAAAGGTCCAGTTTACGCCAAATCTTAACGGAAGGTTTAAAGTCAGCTGGGTTCCGAATGTAAAATTACAAAATAATATTATAATTAAGAACGGTATGAAATATCCAGGCAATGAGCACATGGGTGCTTTTGGTTGTGATAGTTATGATATATCAGGAACAACAGATGGACAAGGTTCTAAAGGGTCTTTACATGGTTTAACTAAGTTTAGCATGGATAATGCCCCTGCTAATATGTTTTTTTTAGAATATATAGCCAGACCGCAAACAGCTGAAATGTTTTTTGAAGATGTGTTAATGGCGTTAGTATTTTATGGAATGCCTTTATTAGCAGAGAATAATAAACCTAGATTATTATATTATTTAAAAAGAAGGGGATACAGAGGTTATTCTATGAATAGACCGGACAAAGCAAGAAATAAATTATCAATAACAGAAAAAGAAATAGGTGGTATACCTAATTCAAGTGAAGATATAAGGCAGGCTCATGCTGCTGCTATTGAAACATATATTAATGATTATGTTGGCATTTTATCAGGTGGCTCATATGGTGATTTATATTTTAACAGAACACTTAATGATTGGGCGAAGTTTGATATAAATAAAAGAACAAAGTTTGATGCCGCAATTAGTTCTGGTTTAGCTATTATGGCTTGTAATAAAAACAAATATAAACCACACGCTGAAAGAATAAAACAAAAAGTAAATATTAATTTTTCAAAATACGAAAATAAAGGAAGTTTATCAAAAATAATAAAACAATAATATGGCTGAATCAGTTATGAAATCACATTTTCCAAGTCAAACCGTAGGAGACGACGTAAAGTTAAGTATGGATTACGGCTTAGAAGTTGCAAGAGCTATAGAAAATGAATGGTTTAAAAAATCTCATGGAGTAAATAGATTTTTCCAAAACCAAAATAATTTTCATAAATTAAGATTGTATGCTAGAGGAGAACAGTCTATTCAAAAATATAAAGATGAATTATCTATTAATGGTGATTTATCATATTTAAATTTAGACTGGAAACCAGTTCCTATTATACCTAAGTTTGTTGACATAGTTGTAAATGGTATTGCAGAAAGAACTTATGACATAAAAGCATATTCACAAGACCCATTTGGAGTTAATAAAAGAACTCAATATATGGAGGGCATACTTATGGATATGAAAACTAAAGAGTTATCCGATTATGCTCAAAAAGAATTTGGCATTAACATGTATAATACTCCTGCAGATCAACTTCCTGAAAATAACGAAGAGCTAGAATTACACATGCAATTAAGCTATAAGCAAGGAATTGAAATTGCAGAGGAGCAGGCTATATCAACTATATTTAATCAAAACAATTACGAGTTAACAAAGAAAAGATTTTATTATGATTTAGCTGTTCTTGGAATGGCTTGTGTTAAAAACAATTTTACACAATCTGAGGGAATAAAAATTGAATATGTTGATCCCGCAAATATTGTTTATTCTTATACTGAATCACCGTATTTTGATGACATATACTATGTAGGTGAAATTAAAAATGTTAATATATCAGAAGTTAAAAAAGAATTTCCGAATTTAACAGATGAAGATTTAAAGAAAATACAAAGTCAAGGTAACGGGGATTACAATAGCTATAATAAATATAATTCTCAAGTTAATAATACAGATAATAATTCTATTCAATTAATGTACTTTAGTTATAAAACGTACATGAATGAGGTTTATAAAGTAAAAGAAACAGCAACTGGGGCAGAAAAAATTATTAAAAAATCAGACGCTTTCAATCCACCAATGGTTGAAGGATTAAAATTTGAACGTATTGCTAAAAATATTGAAGTTGTTTATGAAGGTGTGTATTTACCAGGGGCTAAACAATTACTTAAATGGAATCTTTGTGAAAATATGTTGCGTGAAAAAAGCGATGTAAATAAAGTTAAACTTAATTATTCTATAGTAGCACCAAGATTGTATAACGGTAAGGTTGAATCTTTAGTTAGCAGAGTTACTGGGTTTGCAGACATGATTCAGTTAACTCATTTAAAAATTCAGCAAATACTTGCAAGAATGGTTCCGGATGGTGTATATGTTGATGCCGATGGATTAGCGGAAGTTGATTTAGGAAACGGTAGTAATTACAATCCACAAGAAGCATTAAATATGTTTTTCCAAACAGGTAGTATTATAGGTAGATCATTTACATCTGATGGTGATATGAACCCAGGAAAAGTCCCAATACAAGAAATAAGTAATAATTCTGGTACAGGAAAACTATCCGCTTTAATTAGCACTTATAATTATTATTTACAAATGATGAGAGATGCTACAGGATTAAACGAGGCAAGAGATGGCAGCACTCCGGATAAGAATGCCTTAGTAGGTGTGCAAAAGCTTGCGGCAGCAAATAGCAATACAGCTACTAGACATATATTACAAAGCGGATTGTTCTTAACAGCTGAAATGGCTGAAAAAATATCATTAAGAATTTCTGATGTTTTAGAATATTCTCCAACAGCAAATGCTTTCATACAAAGCATAGGGTCGCATAACGTTGGAACTTTAAAAGAATTAGCGGAATTACATTTACATGATTTTGGTATATTCTTAGAATTAGAGCCAGATGAAGAAGAAAAACAACTATTAGAAAATAATATTCAAGTGGCAATAGCACAAAATAATATTGAATTAGAAGACGCTATTGATATAAGAATGATTAAAAATGTTAAACTTGCTAATCAACTTTTAAAATTAAGAAGAAAAAAGAAGCAAGAAAGAGACCAAAAAATGCAACAACAAAATATACAGGCTCAGGCACAAGCAAACGCTCAAGCACAACAAGTTGCGGCACAAGCAGAAATACAAAAACAACAAGCGTTAACTCAAAGTAAAATACAATTAGAACAAGCTAAAAGTCAGTTAGATACTAATAAACTTTACAGAGAAGCTGAATTAAAGAAACAATTAATGCAAATGGAATTCCAAATGAATATGGCTTTAGCAAAAGTTAAAACCGATTCAGAGTCCAATGCAATGAACAAAAAAGAAGATCGTAAAGATGAACGTACAAAAATACAGGCGTCTCAACAATCTGAATTAATCGACCAGAGAAAAACTGGTAGACCGCCTAAAAATTTCGAATCGGCAGGAAACGATATAATAAGCGGTAATTTTAACTTAGGTGCATTTGAACCTAAGTAATATATAAATTGTATAATCATATAATATTTTATTATGGCAAAAGAAATTAAAGCTAAAGTGTTAGACACAGGTGAAGAATTATCTGTGCAAGAAAAAGAAGAAGTAGTACAAAAGAATGCGGGGTTTGACCAAGAATCAAACATGTATAAAGTTGACTACAGTAAAATTAATAATCAAGAAGATGCCGTTCAAGAACAAGAAACAGAAGATAGCGTGCCTAGCGGAAGCGTCGAGGTTGAAGAAACTGGGGAAGAAGCCGAAGTGGGATTGCAAGAAGTACGAGAAGAAGAAGAAGAAGAAGTAAAGGAAGAGGAACCGGCAGAAGAAGAATCGGTATTACAAGAAATTACAGATGAAGAGGATTCAACTGACAATACAGGAGTGGAAGCAGGCGCTGAAATTACCCAGCCCACACCGCAACAAGAAGAAGTATTACCGGAAGTTGAAGCACAAGAATCAATAGACTATCCAGAAAATATTCAAGACTTAGTTAAGTTTATGAATGAAACTGGTGGGGATTTAGAGGATTATGTTGCTTTAAATAAGGATTACGAAAAGTTCGAACAAATGGATTTACTACAGGAATATTATTCTCAAAGTAAACCTCATTTAACGCAGGAAGAAATAACATTTTTAATTGATGATAGTTTTTCTTACGATGAGGAAGTTGACGAACCTAAAGATATAAAAAGAAAAAAATTAGCTTTTAAAGAAGCTGTTGCTGAGGCTAAGTATAAATTAGAAGACGCTAAAGCAACATATTATAAAGAAATTAAAGCTGGGAATAAGCTAACACCTGAAGCCCAGAAAGCTATGGATTTTTTCAATAGATATAATGAAGAAACCGAAGCTAATCAAAAAATAGCACAATCTCAAAGAGATGTGTTTAACAATAAAACCACTTCGCTTTTTAACGATAAGTTCAAAGGTTTTGAATACAATGTCGGGGATAAGAGATTTAGGTTTAATGTGAAGAATGTAAATGAGGTTAGAGAAACCCAGAGCGACATCAATAACTTTACTAAGAAGTTCTTAGATAAAGAAAATAAGATGGCTGATGCTCCTGGCTATCATAAAGCTTTATTTACCGCGATGAATTCCGATGCTATCGCTCAACACTTTTATGAACAAGGCAAGGCAGATGCTATTAAGCAATCTGTTAAGTCTGCTAAGAATATCAACATGAGTCCTAGATCAGGACATCAAAATGTTGAAGCTGGCGGAATGAAAGCAAGAGTTATTAGCGGAGATGATTTGTTAGGAATTAAACTAAAATTAAAAAACTATTAAAAACTTTTGAAAAATGGCAAACGATAATACGTTTACTGGCCCATTAGCCAGTAGTTTAGTTAGCCCAGCGTCGCAAAAAGTAACGCTGTCATCTAACTATTTAAATTTTCATGGTACAGATGGTAAGAATTGGTCACAACAATTTCTACCTGAATTGTACGCCCAAGAAGTTGAAAGATACGGAAACCGTTCTGTTTCTTCATTCTTGAGAATGGTAGGTGCTGAAATGCCTATGGCTTCTGATCAAGTTATTTGGTCTGAGCAGGGTAGATTACACCTGGCATATAAAGGAACTATTAACTGTACAAACGGTGCGGTTACTGCAATTAAAGACGTTGACAACGAATCAGGTTCTTCAATAGCTCACTCTGTAAGAGTTGGTGCTACTGTAGTAGCTTCTATCGTTGGAGGTGCTGGTACTGTAGTAGTTAAAGCTAAATGTACGGCTGTAGCTTCTGATAACCTTTCTTTAACATTATTACCTTACGGTGCTGAAAACTTTGATGATTTAGCAACATTAGCAAGTGGAGACACAGCTGTTGTTATTAGATTCTTTGTTTACGGTTCTGAATTTGTAAAAGGTTCTGATTCAATGACTGACGCTGTTGAGCCAAACTTTAAATCATTTACTAACAGACCAATTATTATCAAAGATCACTTTGAAGTTTCTGGTTCTGATACAGCTCAAATTGGTTGGGTTGAAGTAAGTGGTGAGTCTGGAATGGCAGGTTACTTATGGTATATGAAGGCTGAAGGTGATACTAGAGTAAGATTTGAGGACTATTTAGAAATGTCTATGATTGAAGCTGAAAAAGCAGCTACAGGATCTGGGACTGCTGCTTCTGATGTAGCTGTTCAGGGTACTGAAGGACTTTTATCTGCGATTGGAACTAGAGGTATTGTTGCGACAAACCAATTCAACGCATCAGCTGAATTATCAGAATTTGATGATTTATTAAAGGAATTAGATAAGCAAGGTGCTATTGAAGAAAATATGTTATTCTTAAATAGAGATGCAAATCTAGTTATTGACGACTTGTTAGCGGGATTAAACCCAGGTATTACAGGTGGTGTAAACTTTGGTGTATTTGAAAATTCATCTGACATGGCACTTAACTTAGGATTCTCTGGATTTAGAAGAGGTTCTTATGACTTTTACAAAACTGACTGGAAATATCTTAACGATAAATCTACAAGAGGTTTAGTAGGAGGATTAAAAGGACTTTTAGTACCAGCTGGTACATCTTCAGTGTATGACCAAATGTTAGGTAAAAACGTTAGAAGACCTTTCTTACACGTAAGATATAGAGCTTCTGAAACTGATGATAGAAGAATGAAATCATGGATTACTGGTTCTGTAGGTGGAGCATCTACAACTGGTAAAGACATTATGGAAGTTCACTATCTTTCAGAAAGATGTTTAGTAGTACAAGCTGCTAACAACTTTATCAGATTTGACTCTTAATACTTAATTTAAAAGGAACGGGTGCTTCGGCACCCTGCCCTTTTTATTTTTAACTTTTATTATATTATATCATGGAAAAAACAAAAAAGACTAAGGTTGTAGAACCTGTAGTAAAAAAGGCTGTGGAGCCTGTAGTAAAAAAACCACAATTTGTAGATAAATTATATGAACTTTCAATAGGCGAATCTCCTATAGTTTATATAATAAAAAGTAGAGGATGTTTATGGTTTGACAAAGAATTAGGCTATGAAAGAGAAATTAAATATTGTGAAAATCAAAAAACAATATTTGTAGATGAAATGAAAGGCCCTCAAAAATTAAGCCATATTATGTTTAAAGATGGAAAATTATTTGTTCCAAAAGAAAAACAAACTTTACAAAAATATTTAGCACACCACCCAGATTTAAATAAAAAATTTAAAGAACATAATCCAGTACAGATAGCTGAAAATGATATAGACTATTTAGAAATGGAAATTAAAGCTTTAAATTTAGCTCAAACTTTAGAATTGGATCATATTGAAGCAATTTTAAGAGCTGAGATTGGAAATGGAGTGTCTAAGATGACTTCTAAGGAACTTAAAAGAGATTGCTTACTATTTGCTAGAAGAAATCCTTTCTTATTCTTAGAATTAGCTAATGATGAAAATCTAAATATTAGAAATGTAGGTATAAAAGCAACAGAACAAGGTATTATTAAATTATCTAATGACCAAAGAACATTTATGTGGGGGTCAACTGATAGAAAATTAATTAAAGTTCCATTTGATGAAAACCCATATTCAGCATTAGCAGCTTACTTTAAAACCGACGACGGAATTGAAGTATTTCAAAATATTGAAAAAAAATTAAAGTAAAGCAATTGTAGGAAAAGGCCTGCGATTGTGGGCCTTTAACCTATAACAATAATACAATGGCAGTAAACGTAAACACAGTATACCAAAGAGTGTTAGCTATAACTAACAAAGAACAGCGAGGATATATTACACCTCAGGAATTTAACACAATGGCTAATCAAGCACAGTTAGATATATTTGAACAGTATTTTTACGATTTAAATCAATTTAGTAGAATACCTGGAAATCAAACAGAGTATGCTGACATGGTTGAAATATTAGAAGAAAAAATAAGTTTATTTGAAAAACAAGGTTCTGTTAGTAATAGTGGAACATCTCTTCCTACTGATTTATATAGACTTGGTTCTGTATTAACAAACTGTCCATCGTGCCGCGAAGCAGAGCAAGTAACCCAAAGAGAATGGTTATATATAAAATCTTCACCTATTGCTTCACCAACAAATGAATATCCTATTTATATAAGAAGTAATACCGGTATAAAAGTATATGGCGATAATAACACACAAATAACCAGTGGTGTATATGCTAATTACGTAAAAATACCAGCAACAGTATCATGGGCTGCTAACAGCGGGACAGGATTATATAACTCAGCAAATTCTGTAAATTTCGAGCTACATGAATCTGAGGAAACAGAATTAGTTAATAAAATATTAGCATTGTCTGGTATATTATTAAAGGATGGTAATCTTTACCAAACAGGTTCAGCTGAAGAAATGAAGGATGTACAACAAGAAAAAGCATAATAAATGGCATTTATAAATCAAACACATTATCAATATTATACTCCGGGACAAAAGTTTACAGCAACCGCGGGTCAGACACAGTTTTTATTAACACTAGATCCTTTGCCAACAGCGGAATCAAAGTTTATTGTTTTTATTAATGGTTCAGAAGTAGACGACAATCTATATACATATAGTTCATCTGGTAATAATGCTGGTAAGGTAATATTTTCTTCAGGAAGAACAGCCGGTGATCTTATAGAAGTTAAATTAACAACACCTTCTGGTGGATATAGATATATATCTTTAACAGATATAGTTGCTAATTTTATGGTTTCATATGTAGGTAAAGATAAAATAATACCTAGGGTTAAAAGATCAGACGTATTATTCCATGCAAAAAGAGGTTTGCAAGAATTTAGTTATGATTTAACTAAAGTTGAAAAAATACAAGAAGTAGAAGTTGGTAGTTCTTTGTCAGTACTAATGCCACAAGATTATGTAGATTATGTTCAAATATCTAGAGTTGATAAGGCTGGTGTAGAAAGACCTTTATATCCTATAAGATTTACATCTATACCAACAGAATCTATATTACAAGATTCAGAAGCAGAATATTTATTTGATGATGATGATAGTTTATTAACTCAAACACCAACTACTCAAACAAGATTCAAAGATAATAACAGTGGTAATTTTACAGGACTATTTGATAACGATGTAAACAACGACCTAGAAAGAGCACATGAAAGAATATCTGAGTATGGCGGAAGATTCGGGTTAGACCCAGAAATTGCTCAAAAAAATGGTAATTTTATGATAGATGAATTAAATGGTAAATTTCATTTTACATCTGATTTAGCTAATGCTGTAATAACAATAAAATATATTTCAGATAGCATGGGTACTGACTCTGAAATGAAAGTTCATAAATTTGCTGAAGAAGCGTTATATAAGCATATTGTATATTCTATAGTAAGTGCTAGAACAAATTTTCCAGAGTATGTAATCCAAAGATATAAAAGAGATAGATTTGCATCAATAAGAAATGCAAAGTTAAGGTTAGCAAACTTGAACCCTAAAGAGCTTGTTCAAGTAATGAGAAATAAATCTAAAGTAATAAAACACTAAAGTATGCCAGAAATTAAAAATGCTTTTATACAAGGTAAAATGAATAAAGACCTTGATGAAAGATTGATTCCTAATGGTGAATATAGAGACGCTGTAAATGTTGATGTTGACTTTTCAGAAGGTAGCGACGTTGGAGCATTAAAAAGTATTTTAGGTAATACTCAAAGAGATACAATAAGTTTATCTAATGCAAAATGTATTGGTACCGTAAAAGATATTGAAAATAATAAAATATATTGGTTTATTACATCATCAGCAAAAGATTTAATAGCAGAGTGGGATTATCAAGCAAACACATACGATACAATATTAGTTGACCAAAGTAATATATTAAATTTTAATACGGATTATTTTATAACTGGGGCAAATGTTATTGATGGTATTTTATTTTTTACAGATAATTTAAATGAACCAAGACAAGTAGATATTGAATATTGGAGAGGTCAAACTTCTGGATCTGCGGGAACCAGCTCTGGATTAAGTGCAGAAAGAATAACTGTTATTAAAAAATCTCCATTAGCTGCGCCAACTTTAGATATGAGCAGTTCAGCAAGAGGCGGTTTGGGCACTGCGGGAGATGGTGGTGGCACTGTAATTATGCAGGCTGATTTTGGGTCAACTGCAAGTGTTGGTAATTTAGTACCCTCTATAGACACTGGAACTTCATTTAATAATACAGGTCAAGATTTTAGTAAATTTTTAGTGGCAGGTAGTTCTGTAAATCCTAATTATCAAGTTGGAGACGTAATTGTACTAACACATTCTTTTACACAATCCGATGACACTGTGAAAACTATTAAAGCTAGAATAGAATTAACTACTTATAATAGCTCTCAAACTGGCGGTAGTGTTGGAACGTATACAGCTACAATATTAACTTTATCTGAAAAGGCTCCAGGCGGTGCCGTACCTTATACATGTATACTGGAGGAAGATGATCCGTTATTTCAAGAAAAATTTCCCAGGTTTGCTTATAGATATAAATACAATAATGGGCAATATTCTTGCTTTTCTCCGTTTTCTAATGCGGCGTTTTTACCTGACCCTACAGTTGGACCATTAATAGATGAATCTAATCCCGGCCTTGGAAATACAGGTGTAGAATATGATACAAAAGCGGGTCAAAATTTAGCAATGGTTAATAGCCTGAGGCTGCTAAAACTAAAAAATTTAAATCATAATATACATGCTGATGTTGAAGAAATAGATATACTATATAAAGATTCTGTAGGCACAAACTGCTATTTAGTTGATACTATTAAAAGAAATTCTAGCAATGCTTTTCCAAGCCCTTTAGAATTTGAAGTAAAAGATGATCAAATATTTAAAACTTTACCATCAAATCAATTATTAAGATTATTTGATAGTGTACCTAGAAAAGCTAAAGCACAAGAAATTACAGCAAACAGATTAATATATGGTAATTATACTGAAAACTTTAATTTAAAAGATTCTAGTAATCCTCCGGCAAATGTAGAGCCTGTATTTTCAGTAGGTATACATAATAGATACAATCCTACTGATTCAAATTATGATGATGTTAAAAAAGAAAGACAATCTATAAAGTCAAAAAGAACATATCAATTTGGTGTTGTTTACATGGATGAGTTTGGTAGGCAAACACCTGTGTTAACAAGCAAAACAGGTATTGTAAAAGTTGGGCAAGAAGGAGCTTCTTTTTCAACTAGATTTAAAACAGCTATAACTTCCAACCCACCTTCATTCGCAAAAACTTATAAATATTTTATAAAAGAAATATCATCTAAAACACATAACTTTATAGGTGATAGTTTTTATCAAGATAAAGAAGGGTTTATATATGTTGCAATACCATCTGCAGATGTTAACAAAGTAGATGTTGACGATAAAATAATACTTAAAAAGAAAAGAGGTAATAATATTTCAGATATTAAAGAAGAATTTAAAGTATTAGATAAATATACCACCCCACCTCCATTTTTAGCTAAACCTTTAAAAGAAATATATGTTCCAGATGTATTTGTGTTTGGTAAAAATCTTGAACAAGATAAAGACTTGCATGTACTAAAACCCGGGTCATCTCCTGTTCCAGGCAGAAATAGAATAACTGTTAATGCAATGTACAAGATTCTAGAAACTAATATTCATAACAATGGGAGAATTGATAATGATACCAAAGACGGGGTAAGTAAAGAAGCATATACTCTTTTAAATCCTGGCACAAAAGTAAAATTTGTTACTGGTTCGGGGGAAACTGATGTTTACACAATATCAAATAAAGAATTAGATTTAGCTGATGATAATGATTTTGAATTACATTTTACTCAAGAATTTGGAGATGATGTAAAAATTCTTTATGACGATTTTGATAGAGATAAACTGCTCAACCCTTCTGGTGATTTAAGTGGTGGAGCTACAATAGTTGGTGGAGATGCGTCTTTAAATATTACATCTGGTAGTTATGGCGGCGGGGTAAAAATGGTTATAGTTGATACAGTTGACGAAAGCGGTAAAGAAGAATATCAAGGTAAATTTTTTATAAAAATAAGAAATAACACCAGCTTATTAGCGGAGTTAAAAGGTGAAGAAGATTTAAACAATTTACAAGTATTAAGTACAATATCTTTAGATGGTAATCAAACTGATAACGACCCAAGACAATTTCATATGTATGGCGGCGGCTTGGCAAATAGCGACTCGTCTATAACAAGAATTGGAGGTTCTAACCCAAAAACACCAATGCAGGGCGGCTTTAGAGGTGACACAAATCACGCGGGTGGTTCAACTGCAACTGATGGTCAATCTTTTAATCCTTCAAGAGATTTTATTAGTGAAACAGAATTAGACAAAGGGTATCATTTTTGCATAAGAACAGATTTACCATATGCCAATAAAGAATCAAAATATGCAACGCTCCCTTTGGTTACTGGCTTAGAAAAAGCCCCGTCTAATAAAAATAATTACAATGGGGATAACCCTGTTTACTTAAAATTTGATAGATCAAGAGATCAAATAGCAGCAGGCCAAGCGGCGGATAATAATATATATAAAGTACAAAGAGTATTTAAGTATCTTGAAAGAAAATCAAATGTACCTTCGCAATTTAACGATGGAGATGCTGTTTATTTAATAAAGCTAGATAAACAATTAGCCCAAAATTTAGTTTTTAATGGTCAAAATGAAGCAGCTGAAAGTAGTAGTAATTTTAATGGGGAGCAGGTAATGCAAATATCAGTTCTTGAGTTTAGAAAAGAAGATCAGTTAATAGGTATTCCAGAGCCACCTATATTTGAAGTATTACCTAAGGATGATGTTGACATTGATATATATTTTGAAACACAAGAAGTTTTTACAATAGCATCTGATGGTACAAATGATCATGGTAATGTTAATATATTATCTTATTATAATTGTTTTTGTTTTTCAAACGGTATAGAATCTATGTCAATTAGAGATACTTTTAATGGCGCTTCATTAGGAAAAGGTGTTAGAGTGTCTACTGTCTTTGAAGATAAGCCATATATAGAAGAAAATCATAAAAATAATTTAATATTTTCTCAAATATATAATAATAAAAACGGGTTAAATAGATTAAACCAATTTATTATTGCTGAAGCTATTACTAAAGAAATTAATCCAGATTATGGTAGTATACAGTTATTACATACTAGATATAATGATATAATTGCTTATTGTGAAAATAAAGTTGTAAAAATATTAACTAATAAAGACGCATTATTTAATGCTGACGGTAATGTTAATGTTACATCTAATAAAGCAGTTTTAGGGCAAGCAATGCCTTATAATTCTAATTATGGTATAAGTAAAAATCCAGAAAGCTTCGCTTTTTATACACATAGGGCATATTTTACAGATAGAAAAAATGGAGTAGTAGTTAGGCATTCTATGGATGGCATGGAAGCTATATCAGATTATGGTATGAAAGATTTTTTTAGAGACGCATTACCGGCAAATACTGGATATATGGTGGGTTCTTATGATATTAGAAAACATCAGTATAATATTAGCACTCACCCTACAAATGCAAACAGTACTATTTCTTTTTCTGAATCAATAAATGGATGGACTAGTAAAAAGTCCTTTATACCTGAAGCTGCAGAAAGTATACAAAATAAATATTTTACTTTTAAAAATGGTCATATATATGAACATCATGTTGGAGATGTTTGTAATTTTTATGGTTCAAAAGAAACACCATATGTGGAGGTTATTTTGAATGAAGCCCCTGCTAATATGAAAAATTTTAGAACATTAAATTATGAAGGGGATTCTGGATGGACATGCCCTAGCATAACTAGTGATCAGCAGGACGGAGCTGTAGATTCATTTATAAATAAAGAAAATAAATATTTTAACTACATAAGAGGAGGTTCAGAAACAGCTACTACAATTGATTTAAAAGCATTAAATGTACAAGGTATAGGCGACTGGGGTAGTAATGTTAGTGCTGGTACAAATTTAAGAAAATATACTTTTGCGAATGCAGTTCCTGAGGATTTACAAATAGATGACGATTTGTATTATGTTCACCCAAGCACAGGTGTTAATACTAGAATAGGTCCTGTAACAGCAATCACATCAACCGAGGTTACTGCTAATTTTTCAACAACAGCATCTCCGCCATCTTATCCAACTTATTTTATATTTTATGTAAAACAAGCAAAATGGCAAACAAGTGGTTTATTAGGTTATCATGCAGTTGTAAAGATGCGAAATACAGCAAGCACGGTTAAAGAAATATATGCTGTTGGAAGTGAAATTAGTATAAGTAGTTAATACGTAATAATAAATATATAAAAATATATAATGGAAAGTATAGTAGAAATATCAAAATTAATAATAGAAGCACCTACGGGAGGAGCAAGCTGGGCAATCGCACCAATGGTAGCTGCTGCGGGTATACAAGCAGCTGGTCAAGCAGTAGGCGGTCTTATAAAATTTGGTGCTAGTTTATTTGGAGGTGGTAAAAGAAGACGTGAACAAAGAAGAGCGGCTAGAGAACTAAAACAAGAAAAACAAGCATTTAGAGATTTAGATACATCTAATCCATATAAAAACATAACTAATCCTTATACAAATTTAACTGTTAATACTCAAGCAGCAGATTTTGCGGCACAACAAAGCGCACAGGGAGCTGCAAATATTATGAGTAGTATGGCTGCTTCGGCAGGGGGCGGAGGGGTTGCTGCATTAGCGCAGGCAATGGCAAATAGTCAAAACCAGCAAGCTCAAGCTGCTTCAGCAAGTATAGCTCAGCAAGAACAAAGAAATGCACAATTAGGTGCTCAAGGTGAGCAATCAAGACAAATGGCTATTGCAGGTGGAGAAGCACAGTCTCAAAAAATGGCTTATGAAAAACAAAGTACTTTACTTGGAATGGCGCAGCAAAGAAAAGCAGCAGCAGACCAGGCAAGAAAAGACGCAACAAATCAATTAGTTGGTGGATTAACAGATATGGCCGGTGGTGCGGCTGGTGTAGCGCAATCAGGAATTTTAAAACCTACATAATATGGCAGATAAAAACTTAATATTAGGAGCAAGACTTGCGGCAGGCGGTTTTAATACTGGTCTATCAGATACTATAGATAAAAGTATAAAAAGAACTACTGATAACTTAATAAAACAAATTGAAGGAAATAGAATAGCGCGAGAAGCGGCCGACGCTAGGGCTAGAGGTATACTTGATAAATTTCCAGAAGAAATTAATTTTTCAAAATTAGATGGCATACAAAGAGAAACCTTAACCCCATGGGCTTTTGATAAAAAGAAAAGAGCTTTTGAAATAGGTAATATGCTAGCAGAAGTACCTGCGGGTACACCTGAATATTTAACTTTACAAAATGAATTAAATAATATAACTGCATCATATTCAAATGCAAATGATAACTTACTTTGGGTTCAAGCTAAAAGAAAAGAATATTCTGAAAACCATTTGAGAATATCTAAAGGTTACGATGCCGGCAAAAAAGGTGCATTAGATAATATACTATTACCCGATGAACTGGATTATACAATGACATATGATAATTTTGGTAATCCTACATACAATACAACACATAATGGTAAAAATTATTCATTTACTAAAAAAGATTTTGATTGGTTTGAAACTGATGACGAATTTTCACAATATTTAGATAAATTAAACAAGAGTGTAATTAAAGATGGAATAGAAGGTATTAATTTAAATGATGATAAATTTAATGGATTAGTTGAGTCTTTAAAAAGAAACTTAATAATTGAACTAGATAAAGGAGGCGACGATAGAATTAAATCAATTTTATATGATGATTTATTTAAAGATGTTTTTAGTGATGAAGAAAGAGCAAAATATGAAGAAGACCCTATTAATTTTAAACCTATTATAGTTAGTAAAATAATGACTGGTTTAATAGAACAAAATTCAGTTGGATATTCAGCATATAAGCCTAGTGGCGGAGAAAGTGAGTTTACAGCTAGTATGCAGCAAAAAATTAACTTAGCAATGCCTACAATTCAAAATGCAATTAATTTTGCAACACAGCCTTTAAATGCAAAAGAAAGAGTTCAAGCTTTACAAAGATTAGATATTAAAAATGCTAGCAAATTTATGGATAAAGATCAACTCTTTAAAGCTTGGGATTCTGCTCAACAACAAACAGATACTAAAACTGTAGACATGACATCAAAAGCTTATCAAAAATTGCCTCGCGAAGAAAAAGTAAAATTATTTAATGAAACATATGGCGATGATCAGATAGGTGTATTTTATGATCAAACATCTATTCCTCAAAACAATCAAGAAGATTTATTTAGGTTATATGCAAAAACAGCTGGATTGGATACAGAAGTTATAAATTATTACATAATGAATGCAAAAGAAGGTACATTTGGAGGTATTGTATTGCCAGATGGAAAAATAAAAACTAAAGGTCGATTTAATCAAAAAACCATGCGGTTTGAAGGTGAAGACTATGTAGGCGAATTATTAGAGGAAATTAGATTAAAAAAGCCAGTTGACGTTACACAAGATATAATTGACGGATTAAATAACATCGAAGGAAATAATAACTAGATGGAAGAACTATACCAAGCATTACTTCAAAAATTCGATGCTAATATGGGAGAAGACTTAAGAACTAAGCAAATTTCTTTTCTACTAACACAAGACCCCACTAAAGCAATAGACGCCCTATATAAAAAATATACCGGGGCGTTACCACCTAAAAATTCAAAAAGATTTCTTTATAATAAAGCCCTTGAACTAACCCCAGCAAAAGAAGAAAAAATTAAACCATCATTAGGTAGAAGATTTGTAAATGCTTTTAAAAAAATTGGGTCAAGTGTTTCTGATGATTTTTTAAGAGACAGTGCTGCTAGAAGAATTGAAAAAAATGAAAGACAGATAAGAAAAATTAAAAATACTCCAGATAGTATAAATAGTTTTCGTGTAGGTGGAGTATATCTTATGAAAGAAGGTAATTTTGTAGGTGGGCGAAGCGTAGACAGAGAAAATGCTTTAAAGTATTACGAAGACTTAGTTGAAAAAGATAGTAAAATATTTAGAGAAAATTTTATTGAATCTAAAGAAATGCAAGAATATTTAGATAGATATGAAAAAATAAATATATTTGAAGATGATGGAGATAATGAATTATGGGATGATTTTAATTTAACTTTTGATAAAACAACTGGTGTAGTTGCAGAACAAATACCACAAATGCTTTCTGCCCTAGTTAGTTTTGGTTTTACAACATACACTCAAGAAGGCGGAGCGGTAGCAACAGAATTAATTAACAGGATTGCTGCTGAAGAAATAGGTTTAACATATGAAGCATTTCAAAACTTACCAAAAGACCAACAAGCTAATGCTGTATTAAACGCTATTCAAGATGGGAAAACAGTGGATGCTCTTAATGAGGCTAACAGAGTAGGTATACAAAACGCAGCCATGGATTATGCAAGTAATCTTTTTTTAGTAGGTAAAGCGACTAAATTTGTGCCAAAAACAGCTCTTAGGGGTATACTAAAAGGTCAAGTTAATCAAGACGCGCAAGATTTTTTAATTGGTACTGGGTATTCTCAATTAGCAGAAATTGTTACAGAAAATAGCCAAGAAATAAATTCAGCATTAGCATTAGATAATCCTATAACTGCAAAATTAATTGCAGAAACAACCGCTCAAACAATATTAGGTACTAGTGGTACACAAGTAAGTATAACAGGTACAAGTATGGCTATTAGAGAGGGAATAGCTGAATTAACAGCATTAAGAGATCCCGAAAGCTTAAGAGCAATAGTAAACGCGTTAAAAGTAGAGGTAAAGAAAAGTAATAAAACTCAAGCTGAAAAAGACCAAATATTAAGAAATATAGATGTTGCTGAGAATGTAGCAAATAATTCTACTTATAGATATTTATCTTATGAAAGTAGAAAAAAAATGTTTGATTTACAAATTGAAAAAGCAGATGCACAATCTAATCTTACTGGTTTAGAAAAAGAATTTAAAACAAATAATAGCATTTCAATTGAGGCTAAAATTGAAAATGAAAAACAAAGAATTGAAAGTTATGATAATCAATTAATTGATACAAAACTTTTGGAATATTTTCATACAACAGGCAAAACTTTATTATCATATATAAATTCAGATAAAACTGGGGTATTTGCGGGTAAACAAGGTATAATGCGTAAAACTAGAGCTGAGTTGAAAGCATGGCTTGAAAAAAATAGACCTGACCTTTTGACAGACGAGAATGTTATTGACATGTTAGAAGGCACTGTAAATGAATCTGGTATGCGTATGTACACGTCTGGAGTTATGAAGGGTGATTTAGCTTTATTTGTTGAAGAAAATGTTGACAACAATATATTTAAAACTAATAATGGTAGAAGTACCTCCGGCAATGTTGTACATCATGAGGTAATGCACTTTATATTTGAATCTTTATCAAGAGATGAAAAAACAAGTATAATACAAGCTTTAGACACAGATTTTTCTAATTCAACAGACCCTAAAATGGTAGCTGCATATGAATTATTAAAACAAAGGTTATCTGTATATGGTAAATTTGATCTTAAAAATAATGATATTGTAGATGAATATTTATCAGGGTTATCTGATGTTTTAGCTAATCAAGCTGCCTTAGAAAATATTGAACAAGCTAACATGTTTAATAAATTTGGAGAAGCGTTCGCAAAAACTTATTCTAAAAATATAAAGAATTTACCATTTGAAATTAGCGGAGAAAATGCTTTAGAATTAATAAAAAGATATAATAGTTTTACAGGTGTTAAACCTTTATCTGCAAAAACAGTATTAGAAGCAGCTGATGATGTTGCAAAAACTGTAGCAAAAAGTGGCAAGGTTGATATTGAAGAAAAAACTAAACCGTCTAAAGAAGCTGAATTAACTTCCGAACAAATAAAAGCTAGCCAGAACGCATTAGATAAGTATATTACAGAAGATATAAAAACACAAGATGATTTTAAAGCCAGTGATGTTGCTAGAGCAGGTATATACACAGAAATAGAAAGTAATCTTATTATAGACCCAGTTATAAATAGCATAATACAAAGAGATGAAAATACTGGTAGTTTGGCACCTGAGGTGCAAGAAGATATTAAAAGAAAGGTAAGAGAAAGAATTACAGAAAGAATATTTAAAAACTTTAATCCAACATTAGAAGGAAATAAAAGAAGTGTATTTAGTTATATTTATGGTAAAAAAGAAAGCAAGGGACTAGGTGGTATTGCATTTAGAGCATTTCAAGATGTTAAATTAGAATATGTAAAGAAACCAAAAGCACAATCTATTGAAACAGACGCTGGTGCTACAATTGATATTTTAGATGAAACTTCAATGGATGTAGAATCTATGATAGATGCTAAAATACTTAGTGAGAACATAGAAAATACTTCTAATCCTAAAATGGAAGACGAAATTGATATACTCACAGAAGATGATATAAAAGATTTACAAGATTTTGTTGATGAAATATTTGGTGAAGACCAAGCTTTTGATCCAAGTGATGCTGATTTTAGAAACAATATTAAAAATTTGTTTGAAAATGCAGTAATGCCTAAAATAAGAAAAGCGGCTGGTAATTTTGAAAAGTTTTTTGATAAATATATAGATAAACTTTTTGACCCTAAGAAAAAGTTATTATCAATACAATATTTATATCAAGCAGAAAGAAAATTAGAAAACAAAAATTTTGCTAAGTTAAATAAAAGATTAACAACACAAGAAGAGATTAGAAAAGCAAGAGATGAAAAAAATGCTTTTGTTGAAAATGAAGCACAAGGTGTTGATTTATATGATAGGCTAAAACCATCATTAGAAATTTTAAAAGAATATTATAGTTATGGTGAAAAGAAACCTAATTCTACTATAAGAGCAAGAAGAAATAAACTTTTTGCGGAATTCGGCAAAGAAATTGCATTCAACTTATCTCCAGCGGCAATAAAGCAATCGCCGTTATCTACTGAAGATCAGGCCACAGCAGCTAGAAAAATAGAAAGAACTTTGGCTAGTAGACAATTTGCTTTTAAAATGGGATTAGGAAATATTTGGTATAATGTTACTGACGATACTAAAAGATATTCTAATGGTATGATTGATTTTTTACCATACCTTGATAAATTCCCAGGTTTATTAAATATTGGTATTGTCACTAGTGGATTACAAATGGGTGGTTATATTACTAAAGATCAAATTCAAGAAATTAAACAACAATTACTAGCAGGTTCTAAAAATTGGGTTGGTAAAAAGAATTTTTCTTATGGTAAATCAGCAACAAGAAAGCAAGTGCGTGAAGATGCTGAAAAAAATTATTATAAGGGCGCACCTATTAATCAAAAAAATCTTAAAACTAGAAGCTTACAATGGTTAGAAGAAACTACTGATAGATACACTAATGCGGGTATACATTTATGGTTAGCTATTAATGAATTTATAAATGAACCTAATATTACACAAGCGCAGAAAAACGAAAGACTTTTAACTATGATACACTTTATGGTTAATTCTTATAAAGATAAATCACATTTGCATAGAAGAATGGCTAAGCTTGCGGGATTTGACGTAGTAGCGGCTGCAAATAATGAGCAAATGATAATGGAACATGCAATGCAAAGTTTTAGAGCTTGGAAAGAATTGTTAAGTGGAATTAATAAAAAAGAAATACCGTTTACAAAATTATTAGATAAAGTTTTAGAAAATTATGTATTAATAGGTATGTCTAAAAAAGATGCTGACAAAGTTGATGCGGCTACATATATAGATAACGAAGGTAAAACTAAATTTTATAAATTTGGTATGGGTAGAAACTGGAATTTATGGAAAGATAGTTGGACAAGAAGACATTTTAATAGCGCGGTTGCAAAAATTGACGGCGGTGTTACAATAAAAAACTATAAAACATTACAAGGAAAATCATTTTCGGTACAATTTAACATAAAAAAAGATGGTACTCCTAGAACTTTACCTAGTAAAGAAGCTAATTTGGATTTAGAATTTAATTCAATATTAGAAGATAAATCTGGCGTATTATCAACTACTAAATATTCTGCAGTAAGAGCCAGAAGAAGAGGCAAAAATAAAGGTAGATATAATTTATTTATACCGCCGGGAGCAGAAGACTTTTTAGGACTAATGTACACATTGTTACCTAAAGGATTTAAAGGTGACCAAGCTATAGAATGGGTTAGAATTAATTTAATCAGACCTTTTGGTAGAGCTATGGCAAATATTGAAAGAGAAAGATCAGCAATGATGGCTGACTTTGCAGAATTAAAATTAAGATTACCTAAATTACCAAAAAAAGCTGGAATATTTGCACAATCGCCATTACAGGAAAAAGTATTAGATGGTGATTTCACAATGGGCGATGCTGTCAGGGTTTATATATGGAATAAACAAAAAATGCAAATCCCAGGTTTAAGTAAAGAAGAAGAAGCAAGCTTAGTTAACTTAATTAAAAAAGATAAAACTTTTAAAGATTTTGCAGATAATTTAATATTAATTACTAAAGCTGATGGCTATATAAAACCTGATAATAATTGGGAATCTGGAACTATATCAACAGATTTAAAACAAAGTATAAACACAACAAAAAGAGAAAAATACCTTCAGCAATGGCAAAAAAATGCTGATACGGTATTTTCAGAAGAAAATTTAAATAAACTTGAAGCTTTATTTGGTAGAAAGTATAGAGAAGCGTTAGAAGATATTCTTCGTAGAATGAAAACTGGTAGAAATAGAAAGCCTAGTAACAATAAGCAAATTAACATTATGTTAGATTGGCTTAATGATGCAGTTGGTACTATTATGTTCTTAAATAGAAAATCTGCTGTTCTACAAACAATATCAACCATAAACTTTATAAACTGGAGTGATAATAATTTATTACAGGCTGGTAAAGCTTTTTCTAATCAAAAACAATTTTGGGGAGATTTTATGAGATTATTTAATTCAGACTATTTAGTTCAAAGAAGAGGTGGTTTGAAAATAAATATTAACGAATCTGAACTTGTAGAGCAGGCTGAAAAAGGAGGAATGCGTGGTGTTATAAGTTTATTACTAAGTAAAGGTTTTGTTTTAACAAGATATGCGGATAGTTTTGCAATTGCATTAGGAGGCGCAAGTTTTATTAGAAATAGAACAAATACATATACTAATAAAGGATTAGAACAAGATATTGCTTTTAAAAGAGCTTTTGAAGATTTTAGAGAAATAGCTGAAGAAACACAACAATCTAGTAGACCTGATAAAATATCTATGCAGCAAGCAAGTAATTTAGGTAGAGTTGTTTTAGCTTTTGCTAATACACCTATGCAGTATGCCAGACTTATGAAAAGAGCTGCTCAAGATATACGAGACGGACGTGGTGACCCTAGAACTAATTGGTCAAAGCTTATATATTATAGTTTTGTTCAAAACTTTATATTCAACGCAATGCAGCAAGCACTATTTGCAATGGGATTTGGAGAAGAAGAAGAAGATGAAAAAGAAAGAGATAGGGTTATAAAAACTGCTGAGGGAATGGCTGATTCAGTTATTAGAGGTACAGGTGTATATGGCAATATAATTTTAATGGCTAAAAATGTTGCAGTTGATTTAGCCAGAAGAGCAGGTAGACCTCGGCCTAAATTTGGGGATGCAGCATGGAAATTATTTGATTTTATGCCGCCCGTAGATAGAAAGGTGACACAAATAAGACAAGCACTTTCTGTATTTGATTATGAAATGGATGAAATAAAAGAATCGGGACTTAGTTTAGATAATCCCGCAACAATGGCAGCTGCAAGATTTATATCAGCCACAGCTAATATACCTCTTGATCAGGCAATGAGATTGTATGAACAAGGTAAAGGAATTGTAGATTCAGAAACTGAATTGTGGCAAAAATTAGCGCTGTTATTAGGTTGGGACGGATGGACTTTAAAAATAGAAGAAGATAATACAAAATTAATAAAAAAGAAAAATGAGTTACAACCTACTAAAATTAAAAAATTAAAAATTAAAAAGCTAAAAATAAAATAATTATGGCAAAAGACGCATGTTATAAAAAAGTAAAAGCAAGGTATAAAGTGTTCCCGTCCGCGTATGCTAGTGGTGCAATCGCTAAGTGTAGAAAAGTTGGGGCAGCAAACTGGGGTAATAAATCAAAAAAATAAGTTAAAATGGAAGGTAAAGATAAAAAAAATTATAAGCCACATATGATGTATTGTAAAGATGGCTCATCAAAAAAAGCTAAAACATATAAAGAGCATCTAGCATTAAAGAAAAAGGGTTGTGGACATTCACCTATGAAAATGGACCCAAATGAAAAACAACCACCTAAAGATAGAAATATGGGGAAAGCAAAGCAAGACCGAAATCTTCCTGAAAAAAGAAAAAGAGGAACAAGAGATAAAAATGGAAATATTGTAGGTGGTATAAGAGGAAATGTAAATGGTAACAAAAACCCAAAGCTTCCAACAAAAAGAAATACAAATAATCTAAATGGTAAGAAAAACTAAAAAAGGGGCGGCTCTTAAACGTTGGTTTAAAGAAGAATGGATTGATGTAAGAACTGGTAAACCCTGCGGAAGACGTAAAGGAGAAAAAAGAGGTGTGCCTTATTGTAGACCTAAAAAAAGAGTATCAAGTAAAACTGTAAAAACAGCTTCTGAAATGTCTTCAGCTGAAAAAGCAGCAAAAATAAGAGAAAAGAAAAATTTAGGTCAGCCTGCAGGTAAGCCAAGAAGAGTTAAAAACGTTAAAAGACGCAAATAACAGGTAATTACATATATTATACAAACTTAACATTATGAAACAAATTTTAACTATCTTAGTGATATTAATATCATTTAATATTACTGCACAAGAAGAAAAGAAAAAAGGTAAATTTTTTAAATCTATTTATAATGAATTATTTAAATATGGTACTTTTTATGTAGCTGGTAATATTGATAACCCAAAAGAAGAACCTAAAGATTATTTTGTAAGAACTAATCCAGATGGTAATTTATATGCACCCCCTGTAGTTGTAGATGGTACAGATTATTATGACTATGATTATAGGTATGGTTTTGGTATCCGTAAGATTGCTAGATTTGATTATGAAAGAAAAGCTAAAGATTATTATGATGGGACTGAATCTAACGTAGCTATGACAGCCCCTAACTCATCCGTTAAAGGTTTAGAATATGTATTTCATACG
>Ga0098038_1000189_pt1 | contig 27585 bp, 22 predicted proteins | sample 5B_taG_FD_75051 | JGI IMG/M metagenome (GOLD analysis project Ga0098038, IMG submission 75051) | Marine viral communities from the Subarctic Pacific Ocean - 5B_ETSP_OMZ_AT15132_CsCl metaG | ecosystem: Environmental > Aquatic > Marine > Oceanic | place: Pacific Ocean | collected 2015-01-08 | reverse complement strand
CTCTGCGATAGCATCCAAGACATTAACATCAAGACCTGCGAATGGTGGAATGATACCAAGTATGCGAAGTAATCCATCTACTAATAGTGCTAGTGCTGTAAATCCAAGTATCATTGATATGATAGTTGCATCACGATTGTGCTTACGCATTGACTCTTCATCTATGCGTCTTGCTTCTGCTAATGCATCAGCGATCATCTGATCTACTTCTGCTTTAGTATAGAAATTACCTAATACTGGTATGTCATGTTTGTCCATGCTGGTTGTAATAAGCTTTGTAGTAAGAAACGAGACCGTTGGTGTTTACCTGTTTACTACACCACTCTTCAGCACAAGCATAAATTGCTTTGTTATTTTTCACACTACCAAATTCTTTAAGTAGTATTAATAATGCTCGTTCTCTTACATTGAGTTGTTCTTCTGTAAGTTCACTCATGTGTGATCGCACAGTGTCCTTGTTCACATAATCTCTCCAATTTTTCTATAAGATGAGTGTACTCATCCCACATATACTCAGAACCAGTTTGTTCCTTGTATGTGTTACAAGCAGTGATGAGACGGGCTACGTCTCCTTCGTTTAATCTCATAGTGTTCATGCCATTACAATCTAATTATAACGATACTGTCAAGTACTATAACAGAAATGTCAGGGTTTGTCAATTAATTCATATGTCGCACATTGAGAGACATGACATATCTTCCCTCGTCAACCTTATTTGGTTCTGTTCTATGCAACAACCAACCTGGAAAAAAGATAACATCATTGGTTTTTACATCAATGGTAACCCAATCCTTTCCCTCATAATAATAAGTGTCTACTTTAGGTTCGGATGTATCATATGCTGATAAAGGATTTTTTATTTGAAGACCACCAGAATTATCAGGAACTTTTAAATAACAAACACAAGCAACGTCAACACCATGATGGAGATGTTCTTCTGTATAACCATCTTTGTAATGAACATTAATCCATGATCTTTCAATATATTTTGCAAGTCCTTGATCGTAAAATCTTTCATCCCATATAGTTTTTAGAGAATCATTAAGAAATCCATCAAATTCTAATCCAAATTCTGACCACTTATGTGGGTATATATTATCTGGTTTTCTATGTAAAACAACACTAGTTATACCACCATTTTTTTCAGGTGTTATGAGATTTTGTTTATCAGTAACTTTTTTTGACTCTGTAAGATGAGCATCTACTTTATCTTTAAATGTATCAAATTCAAAATCAAATCTACTTTTGTAGATGTACGGGAATGGATTTATATATTCCCAATGATCACCACCATAATTTGTAGTCATAAAATTTAGCGTTTACCGCCCCCCATTTGTTTTAACATTTTCTGAAGCTCTGCTGTAGAACCTACGAACATAGCATTGTTTGTAACCTTACTTGGACCTTTCTTCTCTTCATCAAGATCCTTAACTTTCTTCTGTAGATCCATGAGTTTATCAGTCATGTCTGCTACCTGCTTCATGGCGTTTGTAGCAACTTCATATGCTCTTGGATGCCCTGACTCCTGTGCGACCTCTAACGCCCCCTGAACCGCCTCCTGACCTTGATCTATGAGTCTATAGAGTTCTGCTCTAGTATACACATAGTCCTTGTCCCTGTCCTCTGAGACATCTTTGAGTTGATCCTTGCGTTTAGCATCACCACCTTCGGGTACATCAGAAACTTCAACATCAAGAAGTTCCTGCATATTTTCTTCTAGACTACTCATAAGAATTCAAATCCTTCGTTAAATCCAAAGTCATCTGTAGAAGTTACTAATGCATCATCAGCAGCAGTAACTTGTCCATCCTGATTAATATCAGTCTTTGCTTTGGGTGAATAAGTTAATTCGGCATGACGTTTATTAACTGCTTTATCACCAATAGTTTGAATGATACGAGACTTACGAATAACATCTGCCTTGGTGTATGGACCGTAGATCCAAGTCTTAGCAGTAAACTGCATAGTATAAGTCAAACTTCGTCTGGTTGTAAAGTCATCTTCCCAATCATCATCAAAATCAACACTGTTTAAAACAACAGCAACGTCTTTAACCTCATCCATATCAGGAATGAATTTAAGGCTCATACTAAATGATGGTTGAAAGAAAGGAAGTATCTGTTCTAGTATCTGTAATCCATCGTCCTGCGACTTAGCAATGATACCAACTTCAAATGAAATATTATATGGGACAGGTACATACTGTGTCTTTACTGCTTTAGCATTATCTTCACTACCTTCAACAGGAACAATTGCTTTATACTTTGTAGTAGCAGTAGTTTTTCTTGCAGCATCATAATCAATACCAGTCATCTCAAAGTAAATCCTTGGTAAAGTAATTGCTACCTTCTTACCATCAACAGGATTACCTTGTAATCTATATAAGAATTTTTGTTTAGGACCATAAGCAAGAGGTACTTTCTCAACCTCAAGTACTTGTCCATTTACAGTCTTCTTCAATTCAATATTATTGAAGAGAGTACCAAATCCAACAACAGTCTTTCTAACTGCTTCGTTATAAAATTGTGTTCCTAACATCAGAAGCTACCTGTATAATTACCAAATTCACCAAAGGCGTTATCTTCACCCCAATCTATAATATCATCAGCACCTTCTTCAATAGCAGCGTTCTGATCGTAGTCAGTGCTCTGATTATCAATAGTAGAGAAATCTCCTAACGTATATAGGGCATTAGATTGAACCCCTCTAATGGTGTCTCCATCTAAGAAATTACCTGTACGATTCATAACCTCAAGAGTATATGTAACACCATTCCAGTCAGCAACTTCAGCAAGTGTAGCACTATCTAAATCATACATAGTTGCTTGAGCACCACTGGTAGTAGTATCTTCATAAGTGTTAATAATATATTTTAAATTTGTTTCATCATAATAAAAGAAACCAGGAACAGTGGTTGCACTGGTTCCATTGTATGTGTAAACATAGTTTAAACGACTATCTTCAAACTTCCAATAGAAATATTTCTTCTGCGTAGTAGTAGCAAAGGTAGGATCAAATCCACCAAGTGCTGTAATTGTAACAGTTTTATTACTAGAAGTCCATGTCCTTCCTCCACTCTGTTGAGTGAATCCACCAATAACAACATGCTCATCTGATACAAACTGCACTGGTTCTGGTGGAGCTTCAATTGTAATAGTTGGAAAGTCTGGTTCTGCTGTATCAGACTCATATCCAGTACCACCATTAACAACAGTAAGTGTAACCACACCATTATCCATAATTGTAGATTCAATAATACCACCAGAAGAATTTATTCCACCATTAATAGTAACACTAGGTGGTGTACTATATGCACTACCAGCAGTGGTTATATTAGCAGCAGTAATAGCACCACTTGAATCTACAGTTACTGTTCCTGTTGCCTGTACTCTAGTAGAAGGTGAAAGATTGAGTGTGGTGATATTACTAAACTGCCTTTCAACATCATCAACCTCATCAATACCTGTATCAAACTTATCAGCACCTTGCTCGTAGATCTCAGCAGTTAGTTGATAGAAATACTGTTTACCTAACTGGAAGAAAGGATTCTCCCGTTCAACATACTTGATCTCATACAGATCCTCTGTTAATGGGAAGTAGATTAGATCTCCTTCATTAGGTCTACCATCCACAGCAAGGTTCAATGCTGGATTAGCAGACTGTTCCCATCTTCTTCTTGATACTACAAATTGTATTTCATCTGTAATACGTAATCCAAACTTACTTACAAACTCTGCACCAGCACCAAATCCCTCAACATTCACTAAGAACATTTCTATCATATAGCTCTGACTAAATTCAGACTGTATGACTTCTCCAAGAGATTTATCTTTAATATGTACTCTAGGAATATAAAACACATCAGATCCAAACAACTTGATTTGTTCATCAACCAAGTCCTGTACAAGATTCTGTTCAGTGGTAACACCACCGTGTTGAGGAAAGTATACTTTTTTCATCCGATCATGTCAAATGGTGGTAACTCGTATGTGCTACTAGAAGCTTCTTCTATCTCTGTAATTTCTCTTTGAGCATCTTCAAAGATCTCTCTTCCATTCATACTAACTCCACCAGGAAGTTGTATGCCATTGAACTTAATTAAGTTCTGCCCCCACTGTCTTTTGATAAGAGCAGTAGTATATTTCTTAAGAAAGACATCACTATAAACTTGACCAAAGCTTTCAGGATCTATTGCTCTATGACATTCAACAATAACATGAACATCTTCATTCATCATGTCCTCACCAACATCAAGATACAGTCTATCCTGTCTCATGTTAAATCTGAACTGAACAAAAGCACCATTGTTAAGTACCATGTCCATAGTCTCCATCCAAGTCTTAACCATATAATAGTTAAGGAAGTCAAGAGAACCTACAGCATATAAGTCATTCAAGAAGATCTGATACTCAATACCAAATAGGTTATTCCTTACAGCATTACTAGCAAGACCAAATACCTTAGTAACACCAACAACATCAGCAGGAAGTTCAAGATACTTATCTCTTGTTTTCCATTCTGTAGTATTAGGAGCAGTACCTATAGTTGTTACAGTATCTGAAGTTTGAAATCTTGTCATGTCATCTGTGGTCAAGACATGCTTCATATAAGCAAGCTCTACACCATCATAATGACGCATACGATAATACTGTAAAGCATCATCAATTGAGTCCTCTATCTGGTCGTCATCTACATTGACTTCTAGTACAGGGAACCCTAACTTTCTAAGACAGTAATCTTTAAGTTCTGTCCTACTTGTGGGTTCAGCCATAAAAAATACCCCTAGTATGTCCTAGGGGTATTTATAAATCATCTTTTACTCAAAATTAAATCAAGCAATGCCTGTATTCTTAGGAGTAGTATCCTTACCTTCATAATCCTCAGGATCAAAAGCTTCCATAGATGCCCAATCGTTTGGTGCAATTGCATCAAGTGCAGCTTCTTTTGCATTATTTCCATCACGGATTGCTTTTTTCTCATTAGCAACGGCTGTCATAGCAACATTATTGCCATTAAGAAGATCGGTCTCCTGTGCTCTTTCAATTTTCCATGCAAGGTTATTTAAACGATCTCCGCAAGACACTTTGATCATTCTCCTATGAGACTCTTTCTTGAGTGTAAAGAGTTTTTCCTCCGATGATGTTTTATCTAAGGATACTCTTTCATCATCGCTTTTGCCAGCATGAGCGTCTTCCAACGCATTACCTGCTGCATTCAACTTCCAACTTGTTAGTGGAACTGCCGCATCCAAATCTTGTCGTACGACAACATAGTTTGGATCTGGGTTTGTACGGGTATCTCTATCAGTTGGATGTGCAATTTCGTTCACATCCACATCAATAATACCAGCAGGATCTTTTCTCCAAAGATAGTATGTTAATGCCATTTTCTTTTAATTCTCCGTTCTGTTTAGGTATATGTTGTGAACTCAGTTTGTTTTGGTGCTCCTTCTACTGTACTATGTCCACCTTCAACTTGTGTAGTAAAGGCATGTGTATCGTACATAGCAGGAATTAGTACAGGATAAGTTGTACTCCAGTATGCAGTATCAAGAGTTGAGTGCTGCTCACCTGTGAACATATGAGGACTCAATCTATCACCATCAGATCTTTCAGAGAACTGTTGATCCAAATTGACCATTGTATGATACATTCCATAACCACCATCACTGTTGTAAGTGTGGTTCATGAAGAAACTAGACTTACCGATTGGGCATATCTGGAAACCGTAAGTAGTATCAGTACTCTGATCCCAAAGCCACTTACCATCAGAAACTCTGATGAATGCTCCTAGCCAACCAGAACCATAGTAGTAGTAAGGACAGTAAGCACAGAGGTATCTACCATCACTGGTTACCTGCCATCTCATACCAAATCTTTCACCTGAACCTCTACCGTATGATGTAGTACCAGAATAATGTCTCTTACTACCTTCAGCACTACCACTTTCATTCCATCTATGAACCCATGCTCCACTATGAGGAAGCATCTGGAATGTTAAAACTTTACCATTGTCACAAAGAACAGGAGAACAACGATATTGGTCTTCTGTTGAATAGTTATATGGTTTACCACTCCAGTTGGCATATTCAGTATAACCTAAACTAGAATTAAATGCAACTGCACCAGCAGAGTCAGCAGAATCCATCCAAAGCTTCAGTGAACTTTGAGTTCTATCTCTAGCACTATACTGTTCAGCACCATCGTAGTCCATGTTCTCGTTAAGAGAAATTGCTCTAAGGTTAGGAACACCATGCCAAATAACTGGACGGAAAGTATAGTTACCACTATTCTGTTCCATGACAACCATCTTCTGAAGCTTCCTGTTATAGCAGGAAGAACCGAGACATGAGTGAGACCACTTACAAGGGATATCCAACCAAGAACCTTTAGATCCACCAGACTGGTGGCTCATATTACGATAAATTGTAGCTGATCTAGGACCGAAATAAGTTCTAGTACGAGTATTGTTATTATCGTTAGAGAACCATGCCCAGTCTTGCTTTGTCTCGTTAACAATTGGGTTACAGCAGGTATATGCATATGATAGATAATTCATACCTCTGGTATGCATGATCCAACCACCAGATCCAGAATTAGTACCAGTTCTCTTCAAGTATTGGTGACCTAAGTAACCAACGTTACATGTCATACTTGGATAGTTACTATTACTGTTAACAGTAGAAGTAGTTTGGAAGTAAGCTGAACCAGACTCCTGCTCATAGAATTCTGGAGAATAACTGGAGTATGGTCTAAACATACCATAGTGATCGTTACCACCAAACGTAAAGCTATGCTTATCTAATCTATGTGTGAAAGAATAGTAACCAGATGAACCACTCTGTTCATGTGCATACGTGGTAAAACAGGGTTGATCATACGGATCTTTATAAGTTCCACCACTAGCTTGTTTTTGTTCTACTTCTGTAATTCTACGTGCCATTGTTTTGCATTCCTTATATGTGTGTACTAGTGGTTATCCTTAACCGTCCATACCGTAGGCAACAGCAGTGATGCCTGTTGCTCCAGCGTAGACATGTAACCCGTTTGATGTGTCAAGAACAATACCAGTCCTTTCAAGAACACCGTTTGCTGGAAGTGATACTCCAGACTCTAAATGGTCAGCGTCAGTAACATTGGCTGCTGCGTCTCTAAGAGCAACAGACACATTTATTGCACTGCCAGTGCGGTTGGCAACTGAAAGTGTTACCACTTTGATGCCCGATGCAGGTGCAGCGACAACCTCAGTCCAGGTTGATGCTGTTACATCTTCTTTTCCGTATACTCCAGAAGCCATTTGGTTTTACTCCGTTTAATTAAATGTCAGTTTTGTAGTTGCTTATGATTTATTTATCTCATTGAGATATTAGGTACTATGCCATTGTAGCAAGGAAGTAACTAAGACTATTAGCAGGATTATCAACATAATCTTTAACTGCACCAGCAGTAGCAAATTGTGTGTGATCCGCATTAGTCAAATCAGTGATGACGGTCTTACCCATCATTGTAGTCTCTGTTAATACAGAGGTTCCATTAATGGTGAGACCTTCACCATTTGCAAGTTCAATACCTTTATTGAAATTAAACTTGTCGTTAGAAGACAACCATTGGATTGTCTTATTGGTTGCACCAAGAACAGTCAAACCACCAGAGTTTGCAGTTGTATCTGAAGCACCACCTGTTGCTAATGCAGCACCAGCAGCAGTTCCAGATCCTTGGAATACTTGATCAAGTGTTACTGTAGTTCCAACAACAGCAGTTACGATACCTCCAGAAGGAAGTGTAACTGTACCACCACTACCAGTTAGCGTGATTGCTACACCAGGTGCGATGTTGTCCATATCACTACAGTTAGTGATATCTGCTGAACCAGTAGATATATCACCAGTAAAGCTTCCAATAGCAACCTTACCCAATTCAATGTTACGATCCTTGGAAGTCAACGTAACAGAATTGATAGATGTTGTTGTACCTTTAACTGTTAAGTTACCAGCGATGGTGAGGTTACCACCAAGTGCTGAAAGGTTATCAACGTATGTCTTAGTTGCTTTTTGTGTAGCAACCTTCTGGTCACTGTTCTGTGACAATGTACCATCAGTAGAGAATTCGTCAATAGCAGCACCCAACTGAGCACCGATAGAACCAAGTCTCAAACTTGATAGACCAGACAAGTCAAACGCAGAAGCGTCTAGTGTTGCCTTACCAGTTGACTGCTCAACTTTAAAGAACTTACCAACAGAGAAGTTACCATCTTGGTCAGTAGATACGTAGTAAACACGACCTGGACGAGCTTCGTCTGTTTCGTTAGAAGGAACGTTAGCAGATAGTGGAAGACCAGGCCAGTTAGTATTAGCCTTACTTCCAGTACCAACGTCTAGGAAGTCATGAGCAGTTAGACGTACTTGTGAGTACCTATAACGTGTCTTGAATCCTTGTCCGTCTCCAGCTTCAACTGTCTTCTCATCTGCCAACTGTAGTGTTGTGATACCAGTTGTATCAGCAGTAACAGTTGTAATCTTCATAAACTCATTATCAATCTTGATATAGTCAGTAGGATCAAGACCAATGTTTGCAGCAGCAACACGAAGTGTTAAATCGTTAATAGCAACGTCTTCAATCAATACATCCTGAGATGCAATCTTAGCATTAACTATTGCAATAGAGGCAGCAGCAGCGTGTGCTCCAGCAGATGTACCCTCTTGAGCACGTTCTGCTTCAACAGATGTTGCAGATGGGAATGAAACAACCTTGAACATCTCATCATTAATAATGATGAATCCGTTAATGGTCATTCCAGTAACACTAGCAACTTGCATTGTTACAGGTGAAGCTGCACCTGAAGCAACTGATCCAGAAAGTGTTGTATCGTTTCCAGCATCAGCGTACAATGAGATAGCAGTAGTACCATCATGTGTTGCAGAAGAACTTCCTAAGAGACCTCTATCAACTCCTATTGAACCTCTACCATCCTGTGCTACGTAACTAGCATTAGAGATAACGTATGAACCAGTGTCATCGTTAACTCCATTATCATCAAGAGAAACAGATCCACCAGAATCAGGAGCAGTACCTAATCCTACAACTGTAAGAATAAATCCTTTCTGTCCTTGAACAGCATCTGTGTTGTTTACAAGAGTTGCAGCAACACCAGATGTTGCACCTGTAACTACCTCACCTTGTTGGAAGGTTCCCTTAACTGGGAAGTAGTATAAGAAACCAGAACCATTTTGGTCATTGATTAGTTCTCCAACAGCACCTGATGTTCCACCAACAAGATTTTCTCCTGTAGTGAGAGCTCCACTAAGAGGCACGTTAGTATCAATTGTAAGACGCTTACCTTTGACGAAACCATCAATGGTTGTCTCAGCAGAATCAAATCCTCTAGCAATTGCACCATACTTACCGTAAGATGAGTTACCAGTAACAGCACGAATTCTACCACCACGTGTAGCAGTGTAGGAAATATGAGCGTAGTATGTAAATGATGATACAATCTCAGTTGCAGCAGCGTTAGTAACGTAAATACCAACACCACCATCTAGTACCTGAGTAAAGGAGTCAAACACCATTGATTTGTATGAAGGTGTTGACGAATCATTAAAGTGGTTATGTACAGCACCATCAAGTAGAATACCAACTGCTGCTCCAGCAAAGATGGTAGAGTTCTGAATGTATGGTGACTTAGTAATCGGTGAATTAGGATTAAATCTGAAGAACACACCCTTAATGGTAGCAGTGTCCATATCCTTATCATCAGCACCAGCTTGGAATCCAGTCATTCCGTCAAATACCATCTCCTTGATAGTAGTATGAGAACCAAGCAAGCACATTGTAGACTCAGAGTTAATCCGAGTTGCTACAGTAGAAATATCAATATATGGTTCTGAACTGGTAGTACCAGACAGGTCACCATTAGCAATAGCAGAAGTAACTATACCAACAAGTGTTGTCATTGCAGAAGCAACGTTGACACATTTAGGATTAGAACCATCAGAAGTAATTGTGAGGTCTCTTGTCTGTGTAAGAGTGTTACCAGCAGAAGCAGAAACAACTTCGTTACGAGCGACTTCAATACCAACTGTTTCAATGTAGTTGGCAAGTGCTGTATCTTGAGTATTGTCTCCAGTTATAGCAGAACCACCAAGCAAAGCAGTAGTATAATCATATACTTTATTGTTGTTACCATGCTTGACGTTGAAACCAATAGCATCAACTAATGCAGCAAGACGTTCCTTGACAGTAGCTTCAGTACCAGTTACAGCACCTTCGTTTGCTGCGTGGCGATGATAAGCTTCAGCAGCAATGAATGCTCTGTTTGTGATAAGTAGATCACGTGCATCAGCAGCCTTGTTGTCTACGATATCAACATACTTATCAGCAGCAGTCCAAACTCCACCAGTTAAGTTAAGTAGATGGACGTTATTCTGGTAGTCAGAATCAAGAACCATAGCGGTCTTGGTTCCAGTAGAGTTACTGATAGTCTCACCAAATCTTAGGTGTGTAACATTAGAAGCAAGTACTAAAGCTTGCATGTCGGAATCACCGAGAGCAGGCTTAATGATAGAAGTTCTTAAGTTGTCACCAATAATTGAAACATGTTCGGGAACAATAATTGGTAGAACTTCTGAATATACACCAGACTTAACAAAGATTGTAAGTAGATTTGTAGGAGAAGGTTTTTGAGAACCTGTTAAACCACTAATGAAATCACATGCATGTCTTAGAGTACCGAATGCTCTAGAAATACTCTTACCGTGGTTAGCATCAGATCCTTCCTTTGTGACATAGTAGACACTTTCTGATACGTTATTTCTTTCCCACTGAGGTAGTAGAGGTGATCCACCAACTGTTAGTACTTGACCACTTGCTTCTCTTTCAGCAGATACGTTACCAACTCTTGTGATTCCGTCTGTAACAGCAGAAACAAATGTATGTGCAGATGTATCAGAAGAAATACCAACATTAACTGTAAATGTATTTGCATTAACAACAGTTAGTTCTAGGAACTTCTTGCTAGCTGGGTCAGTTGCACGTGGGTATGGGTGGTTACTAGCGTTACCATCCTTAGCACAAGTAAATGTGATTGAACCATCAGCAAACTTAACAAAGTCTCCTGTAGTGAATCCATGAGAAGCAACAGTAACTTGAAGTACACCTGTAGAAGGAGTATAATCTGCACCTGTCGCTGTAACAGTGCTCTGAGCAGCGTTAGCAGTTGCTGCACCAGATGGAAGGGCAATCCTGTTAACACCACTTGCTGCCTGATAGAGAAGGTCTCCAGTCTCTTGTAGAACCTGTGCAGTGTCACCACCCTGTGCAACGTAGTTCCAATATGTTCCGCCTGGATCTAATTCAGGAGCTGTAGAAGCACCAGAAGTATCTGAGTTCTTACAAACATAAGAGTTTGAGTTTCTATTAACAACGTCACCTAATTGGTATACAGTTGCAGAATCCCATCCACCTGTCCAGTTGAATCCTTCTGAAATAAGATCCCAATTAGCAGAAGTTGTAGGAGCAACACCAGTAGAACCTACCTTATTAACATAAGTGTTACCACCATATCTTACAACATCACCTGGAGCGTATGTTGTGGCAGCAGCATATTCACCTTGAGCAGAAAAACCAGTTGTAACTACATCCCAATTTGTTGTATCGTTATTAGGAGTAGTAGCACTTGTATGAGTTGTCTTACTAATATAGCTGTAACCTCTATATGTTACAATGTCTCCTTTCTGATATGGATTGTTTGATGTCCAAGAATCTTCAAAATTTAGACCCTCAACATAAACAATAAATTTTGTAGTGTCAAATGTTGCTCCAGAAGTATGACCACTTGTACAACGATATTGTGTATTACCAAACTTAACTACATCATTAAGTTTATACCAAACAGCAGCTCCCCAATCGCCTTTACTCTCAGTACCTTCTCCTTGAAGATCCCAGTACTGAGCACTGATATCTACTGTATAGAATGAAGTTTCTGCATTTGCAGAAGTGTGGTTCTTTACACAAACATATGAGTTTGCACCGTACTTGACGATATCGTCAATGACATAAGCAGTGGAAGCCGTCCAATCGCCTTGCCACTTAAACTTTAGTCTACCGAGTCTAAAATCTGCCATTTGTTATAATTCCTACTTAGGTCCGTTAGTTGTGTGATCATAATCTTTATTTAGTCTTGCAACTAGGTAACCTTCACTATCAATGAAATAGGTTAACCTTCTAAAATCAAATCTGAACTGTTGATATTTATCATCAGGATCATTTGAATACTTTCTATCTCCAGCATCAGCAAGAACATATTCTGTTCCTTGAAGAAAATCTGGATACTCTTCACCATCTGTACGGTGAAAATCATAAACTACATCTTCTGTAGATCTAGCATTTGTGTAATGAAGCATACCATCCTTGTCTCTGCGAAGAGCATGTACGGTAAAGTCATTTGAATTTGCAACATTTTGTTCTTGTGTTGCAGTACTTGCACTGAGATATAAACTCATGCTAAGATCCTCCAGTAAGTTCCGTCCCAAACAAACTGAACATATAGTCCAGCAACATCAAGAACGAAAGTATCATCAGTATTTCCAAATTTATTTAAAAATAATTGATTATTACCGTTCCCAACTGTTGTTAGGGTAACATTATTTATAGCCCATGACGCTTTAAAGTCAGTCATTTCAACCATATCGCCTACATGAGGGACTATGCCCGAAGACTCAAATGGCATGTTCAAAGTTAAAGCTGAAGAGCTAGTATCAACGAGGTATTTTACACCACATGATACATTTCCCGATGCGTCAATCACTTCCCACCTAGCTCGTTGAAGTTCAAATCCTCCAACATCACTCCCATCATGTATAACAGCAGTTTTTTTATCAGTGTCAACTGTAATTTCTGCTACTGCACCAGTAAATAGAGCGTGTTCAGCTGTAGTACCTTTTCTAAATTGTACCTGAGTGGTCATTTATGTTCACACACTTTCTTTCTCAAGTATATTTATACATCAAATAATCCAGACTTGTACGTGTGGTGGCTGGAATAGTTGTACTTGTACTAGTGCCTTACCAGTAATTGTTGCACTACCGCTACCGATGTATGGAGCAATAGCAAATGCCTCATCAAGGTTATTGACATTTGATATTCTTCCAGAACCTTGATATGCACGTGTACGAACATCATAACTATCTCCAGTGATGTCAATCTCAACGTATGGCTGCTCTGCGAATGTAAGTAGTGGATCTCCTGATGTACTTCCGACTGTAAGAGTGCCACCCTGACTGAGTTCTCTGAATGTTGACTTCTCGGAAATCCTTGATCCAAAGAAAGAGAATAGAAGATCTTTTTCGTCTGGGTTGAAGCTGATAGATTCTGCTGCACCTGTAAGAACTGGAATGTTTCCAAATCCAACGAAGTCTCTTGCTCTGGTTGTATGAGCATCTCCACTGAGAGATATTGTACCTTCTCCAGTGTGTGCAAACCTGAGAAGAACTCCTGCTTCTCCAGTTGTAGTAAGAGTTCCTGTTCCAATCTCTCTCGCTGTTCTGGAATCTGCACCTTCTCCAGTGAACGAGAATAGCATCTGCCTCTCGTCTGGATTGACTGTGATAGATTCCGCAGCACCACTGATTTTTCTGAGAGTACCAGAACCAATATAAGAACGTGTAAGTCTGAGCTCTGATTCTCCAGATGTTTGGAATAGAATCGTACTTGGTTCTGGTACAATCGCAATAGATTCTGCTGCACCACCAAATCCAAATAGTGAACCAGTACCAAATATACTGCGATGAACAGTGAAAGCAACCTTTCCACTGATCTTGGTTTGAACGAATGGTTGCTCTGCAAATGTAAGTAGTGGATCTCCAGATGTACCAGAGAATGTAAGAGTTCCACCTTTGCTGATTTCTCTGACAAGTATGCTTTCTTCTTTCTCTCCAGTAAACGAGAAGAGCATTTGCTTCTCTTCTGGATTGACAGTAAGAGATTCTGCTGCACCAGAGAATTTCTTGAATAGACCAGTACCAATAACGTTTGGTACATAATGAGTCTTGGCTTCTCCAGTAACAGAAATTGTTCCAAATCCTTGGAATGCATGAGTCCTGAGAACTGGATCTGCCTTTCCACTGATATCAACTTCAATATGTTTGGTCTCAGCAACACCAAGAGATTCACTACCTTCACCTGCGAAGGAGAATAGAAGTTGTCTCTCGTCTGGGTTGACAGTAATAGACTCTGCTGATCCACCAAATTTCCTGAATGTACCAGAACCAAAGTGTGTAAGAGAGAATACAATATGTACTTCGCCACTGACTCTGTACAGACCTTGAGTTTCGTAGGCAGATGCTGTAACAACAGATGCACCACTGAATCCAAAGAGAGTACCAGATCCACCTGCAACAACAGATTTGCTGTCTCTTCCTTCTCCCATAAAGGAGAATAGCATTTGCTTCTCGTCTGGATTGAAGGTAATAGACTCGGCAGAACCACCAATCTTTCTGAGTGAACCAGTACCAATAACGTTTGGTACATAATGAGTCTTGGCTTCTCCAGATACAGGTATTGTACCAAATGGTTGCTCGGCAAATGTAAGTAACTGAGTGGATTCTCCAGTAAGATGTAAAGTACCAAATCCTGTTTCTGTAACAGATACTTTCTCTGCTTCTCTTGTTCCAACAAAGGAGAAGAGCATTTGCTTCTCTTCTGGATTGAAGGTAATAGACTCGGCAGCTCCAGAGAATTTCTTGAATAGACCAGTACCAATAACGTTTGGTACATAATGAGTCTTGGCAATACCACTGGTGAGAATATGTCCAGAACCTGGATACTTCGGAATAAATCTGAAGTCTGCTGCTTCTGGATATACTTTGATATCTCCAGAACCAGTAAAGGTTTCTGTATGTTTCTCGCTGATCCTTGTTCCAACAAAGGAGAACAGCATTTGCCGTTCTTCTGGATTGAAGGTAATAGATTCTGCTGCTCCAGCAAGAACTGGTAAGAATCCAGTACCAACAACATTTGGTACATAATGAGTCTTGGCTTCTCCAGTTGGAATAGTAACTCCACCTCTGGATACCCAAGAAGGTTGCCAATCGTATGTTGTCCATCTATCAAACGGACCAGGAACAAACTTGAATAGAAGTTGACTAGTATCTGGTGAGTATCCAACTGTCTCAGCAGCTCCACCCATTCCATATAATCTACCACTACCAAAGGTACGAAGACTAAAGTTAGGTTTACCAGCACCGTATACTTTGACTGGAGGTTCAGCAGGTGAATCCCATTGAGGTGGTACAACAATATCTGCTTCACCACTAAGAACCATACTGTAAGGCCGTACCTCAGTTTCACCAGTAAAGATTTCACGGAATGTTCTGATGGCAGGACCAGATGTACCACGAAGAGTACTGATAGATCCGAATGGACATACCTTGGATAGAGTTCCAAGAATCCAACCATAATCACGAAGTTCATCTTCAGGATCAACAATAAATCCGTACTGTTCAGTAAGTGATGGTGATGTAACCTGAATTGGTACTGTGTATGTGACTCCATCATCAATAGATAATGTCTGTCCAAGATCAACAGTTGAACAACCAGTAGTTGCAGTGGTATTCTGACTTATAGATCCACTTACTAATGTACATGTTGCAAGTGATGCATCAATAATGAATCCATTATCAATTTCTGGAAGGTCGTAACATACATTAATATCGTATACTTCTGTATGCTTCTCTTCTGAAGGTTCAGTAAGTTCTGGTTTAACAGAACGTAAGGTGATAGTACCAGAACCAACGTAAGAATCTGTCTCTGTAAAGATTGATCCACTAAGACCTTTAATTGATCCTGTTCCAAGTACACCATAAGAAATAACTGGGTCACCAGCAGTTCCAGTGAACGAGAAGAGCATTTGCTTCTCATCTGGATTAAAGGTAAGAGACTCAGCAGCACCAGAGAATTTCTTAAATGTACCAGTACCAATAACACGAGGACTGAATGCGATTGCAGGATCACCGTCAATCTTGAATAGACCTTCTCCAACTTCAGCCTTACTAAAGACGTTAGCAGAACCATCAATTGCAAATAGTGTTCCTGAAGCATTGTAATCTCTAGCACGAGGTGTATCAGAAGCACCAAGTACTTTAACTCCACCACGACCAACCCAGTTAGGTTGGAATTTAGATGCAGCAGAACCAACAATATCAACAAGGGTATAACGCATACCCATTGCAATAGTACCAAGAATCCAGTCATAATCACGAGGTTCATCAGCACTATTGCTGATAAGTCCGTAATCTTCAGAGAATGTTGGTTGTGTTGTCTGAGGTGGTACTGCATAAGTAGCACCTGTAGAAATAGCAAGTTCAGTAGATACCTTGATACAACCACTTGGAGCAGTGGTGCTGGCAAGAACATCTCCATTAGTATCAACACATGTGTATGTTGAAGGATCAATGATTAATCCATAATCAAGATCTTGGAATGGAATCTCAGATGTAAGGTTGTAAGCCTTAGCAAATATCTCTTCTGATATCTCATCACCAAGATTCTTAAGAAGTACAGTTCCAAGTTGATCGTAATCAGGATCAAAGTATAGATCATAAGGATGAGCAGTACCTAAACCATAATCTGCAAGATCTCTTAGTGTTAATGTGTCTGGTTTAGCAGACTTAAGTTCAATACCACCAGTACCTACCCAATCAAATGCTGCTCTCTCATCACCACCAGCGAAGTTGTAAAGTACTCCATCACCATCAAATGTTCCATGAGTAAATTTAAGACTACTGTATCCACTAGTAAAGGAGAAGAGTAATTGCTTCTCTTCAGGATTGAAGCTAACAGATTCAGCAGAACCAGAGAATGTAGAGAATGATCCATCACCTCTGTGCTCAACCTTGAAGTTATATGCTGCATCACCAGACATTCCATTGATGTGTCCATCACCAATAGCAAGTAGACTGAAGTTAGTCTTAGATGCACCTTGAGGTTTGAATAGTCCAGTACCAAATACACTAGCAAATAGTGGAAGTAATGCCTTACCAGTAACCTTGAACAGACCACCTTCAGATACATGTGTACGAACTCTTGGAGTACCAGCATTTCCAGTAATATCAAACATACCATAAGGTATGCCATGAGCATGGGTTCCAAGTATCCAACCATAATCATCATCAGGACTATGGATATCAGAAACAAGTCCGTAATCTAAAGTATTACTTGGAGTTGAATATTGTGCAGGAACACTATAGTTTGCATCAAGAGTAACAATATCATTAAGAACAACTCTAGCAGCACCACTTGGGCAAGTAGTATCAGAAGAAATTGTCTGAGTATTGAGAGTTGTTATCTGTGCTAATGTAGGATCAATGATTAGACCATAATCAAGATCTACTGACGGTACAAATGCACTGACATTATATGATTCTGTATGTTTCTCTTCTGAAAGCTCTGTTAGTTTTGGTTTGACAGAACGTAATCTTAGACCACCAGATCCTTCATAATCAAATGTTCCTTTCTCTGCTTCAAGTGTAGCGAAGTTTCTAAGTCTTCCAGAACCAACATATACTTCTGTATGTTTCTCACTTCCACGAGATCCAACAAAGGAGAAGAGTAATTGCTTCTCTTCAGGATTGAAGGATATTGAATCAGCAGAACCAGAGAACGTGGAGAATGATCCATCACCAAGTATTCCAACTCCAAAGTTAGCCTTACTGCCACTAAGAATTGTGAATAATCCATCAGCAGGTTGTAGTAGACTGAAGTTAGTTTTGGATGCTCCAAGGAATCTAAATCCACCAGTACCACGTACACCAACATCAAGTGGTACTTGAGCAACACCAGTGATCTTACTAATATAACCACGACTAGTCCAACTAGGTAAGAACTTATCAGCAGCTCCAACAGTAGGATCAACCTTAATACCACCCTGAGGCATAAGGTTACTACTATCATAAATGTAACCCCAATCCTGTTGAAGGGAAGCAATAGTTGTAATATCACCCCAATCAACTGTATCGGTAGGAGCATTAAGTGAAGCTGCTACTTGATATGTTTGTCCAGATACAACTCTCGCTGTTGTATCAACTTTAACAATACATCCAGTTGCATTACCAGATACATCTCCAGATATAGTTTCTTCTGTATTACATACAGAAAGAGATCCATAGTCACGTGCAGACCAAGGAACAATTGCAGATTCGTTATAACTCTCAGTATGCTTCTCGTCAGAGAGTTCATACTTAATACTACCTAGTGGTTTGTTGCTGATATCTCCTAATATCCAATCAGCAATTTCATCCAAGGTGTATAGGAATGGTTTCCTACTTACTATGCTAATAGTACCAGATCCGTTCCATGCAAAGACTTGCTTGTCTATAGCATTAGAGAAATTCTTGAGGGATCCACTACCAAAGTACGATTCACTATTCTTCTGTATAGCATCTCCAAAGAATGAGAAGAGCATTTGCTTCTCATCTGGATTAATTGTGAATGACTCTGATGTACCAGTAAACTTCTTAAGACTTCCACTACCAATAAGTGCAGCACCAATTCCAATGAGTGAAGTTCCTTGTAGCGGAAGAATTCCCCTGCCGTAGGAGGCAGGAGAATAGTCAACATCCGCAGTACCAGATAGACCTTTGACCTTACCATCAATAATGATACCGTATACAGCAGGAGATGTCTGTCTACCAAATGATATGAGACTACCACTACCAACCCATGCACTAGTTGCTTTCCATGAAGCAGCATTAAGTGTCTTACTGAATCCAAAGGATTCTAGATCTGTAACATGGATGATACGTCCATATTCAACTTGTGTTGCATTAAGGTCTGCAACTAGACCATTATTACTTGTTGTTGTAGCATTCTGCGTTATTGATCCGAAGTCAACTTCAGTGTATAGATCAAGAATTGCAGGATGATAACTATATGATTTACTCTCTTCAGCATTATTGAATACCAAGAACCTACTTGGTGCTGGTGCTAGTACACGATTACTTTGAGGATCTAAATTACCACCAAGTTCGTTGGTTGTCCATGCATATGTTGGTCCTCCTTGATGTGGTACATATCCATCAGGTACATCTTGAGCAGATGTTTGAGCACCATTTAATATTCCTAGTCCTGATCTATAACTTTCAGTATTGTATATACTACGACTTGCATATTGTGCAAGAGTACCACCAATATCACTGAGTGGTACTGCTGGACCTTGATTAAATTTAAAGCTTTCTAAACCTCTAGCAGCAAACGAGCCAGACAAAACCTCAGTCCTGTAGTCAAATACAGGTCTTGAGACTCTTCCTCCTGACTCGTAGGTATAGAACATAGACCAATAAAAAAGGGGTCGCAAAATGCAACCCCCACAAAGTAAAGAATATAGACTGGGTGTACTCTATGTATAATCAGTCTAGGCTGACGTTTAGAGTAACCTTGATTTGGTCACCATTGTTCTGAATGGCGTATGGACCGTTTGTAAATCTTTCTGCGAAAAATATACTACTGTAAAGTGTTACATCTCCAGTTCCCTGTAAAGCAGGTGTTGTGGTGAATGTATTAGCATCAGGAGTCTCAAATACTGTGTAATGAGCACCAGCGATTGTACTTGTACTACCTTGAGCAAGGTAAATTACGTCACCAGGATTTAATTGGTTTCCAGCAGCAGTAACTTTAGAGAAGTCAAACTTAACGTTATCGTTTCCGTTTGATACCTGAATGTTATCAACCAATAGGTTGTTTAGATAAACACGAGGACCAATCTCACCACTAACTGTTTCGTAGTCAATACCAGTAATTACTGTATCAGCAGCAATACCATTTGGAGTTGCAGTCTGAGAAACTTTCATTCCAGGAGTCAAGTTTTCAGCAACATTAACTTTGAAAGTAGCATCACCTGAAGCAGCACCTGTAAGTGCTTTGCTTAGATAGATAGCAGTTCCAGAAACACCAACTACAGTTGTACCAGCAGCAATACCTGTACCAGATACACGTTGACCAGCAGCAATGTTTGTAGCACTTGCAACAGCAATCTCAAATGTACCAGATACACCAGAGCTTATTGCAGTAACAACATCAACATCAAGAAGGTTGATGTAGTCATAACCGATAACTCCTTTACAACCAGTCTTATCAATCTGAGTACCAGCAGTAGCTGCACCAGCATCAACAACACCACAGATAGATTCTGGCATGTTGTTTGCACGTGCTAGGAAGTAACCATATACGCTACCAGCAGCAGATGTAAATGTGAAAACTTTTTCTGGGTAAGAAGCAGTTGTTCTACCTCTACCAAAACTAACTGCGTCAGAAACACCAGGATTGGAGTTTGTGATATCAGCAGTTAATTGCTGACTTAACTCAAGGTCTGTTCCTTGAATGTCAACAACGTATGTGTTTGTAGGAATTCCACCAGCACCAGCAGTTACATAGTCTCCTTTCTTAATATCAACAGCGTCTGCGACTGCAATCTGATATGTTCCTGAAGTACCTGTACATGTTGTGCTTGCAACAGCAGTACTTGTAGTAGCAATAGTCCAACGGTTACCGTTTAGTAGGATACCGTATGCAGAATCAAAATCTTGATCTTCTTCAACCCGATTATTTTCTACCTGTGGATATCCAGTACTAGGTGCTGAACCATAGCCACTTGAGTTGCTGGCATTGTATGGTTCGTAATATGTTGTAGATGAAGGAACGTCCTGCTCTGACGGAGTAGTATTACTCGTATAAAGCTTTAGTACCAAGTTCCTTGGTATAGTGTGCGTTGCATTCAATAACGTACGGAGTGAATCAATCTCACCCTGGTCGGTAACTAGCAGTGCCATTTAAGTTTACTCCTCGTGTTTTCTTCCTATATGAACTTATTTATAATAATTACAGTGCGAGCTTCAGTGATACTACGCACCTCTGTATATTTAGTGCATACACAATTTCAAATTGAAGAATGTCTCCAGAATTTAGAGTGGGACTCCAACTTGTAATAGTTGTATTTCTATTTATTCTTGCTTCTACCCCCGTATTTATATCACCCAACTGTGGTCTTTCAGTACCACAAATAGAAGAAAAGTTAGGGAAGTTTGCATAATCTGATTTTGCAATATCAAATTGTACTTGACCATCTTGATCTGCAATTAAAGTCCAACTGATAATTTTACCAGTGACATCTAATGTCATATCTCCTTTAATTCCAGAAGACATGGGTGCGGAACCAGCATCAACAACAAAGTTAATTGTTCTTGTAAGGTCAGCAGTTGTAGAGAGACCTACAACATATACTGTATCGCTAGAACTAGGAGCAGTAGTAAATATTAAACTTGTGCCACTAGTTGTATAATCTATTCCAGGTACTTGTACAAGACCATTAATACAAACAATTAATTGTTGATCATTAATCGGTGTATATGGATCACCAGAAGAATCAATTAATGAATATCCAGTGGTGGTTCCATCAAAAGTCCATCCAGATGTATCTAGTATCTCGTTGCCATACTGAAGATACTTACTAGGTATCTCGTAGTTAACGCCAACGTTATATTTCTTCTGAGGATCTGTAAGAACCTGATAATTAGAAGATTTTACCGATACATTATACTTTGGCATTAGGTTACCCCAGGAGTTACTTCAAGTATACCTTCTATAACTCTTGTTTTAATACTTTGCGGAGATGTCAAAACAATATCATAAACATATCGTCTTGGATCTAATGCAGAAGTATTAGTATTGGTTAAACTAATTTTTAATATACCATTATACCTGTCAACGAAATCAACAACAAAACTAGTTGAAGCAGTTGTATAATAACTCTTCTTCAACTTTGCTTCTGCTGTGTAACCAGTCAGATTAAGCGGTGTTGTATTATCTTCGTTTTGGATATTAAAGGTGGCATCAAAATCCGTTCCTTTTTCCAATAATAGATTTAAGGGGATTGCTGCCATTTAATTACCTGAATTAATTTTATTTATCAGTTGGTGGTTGTTCTTCTTCAGGGGGAGCAGTAGCACCACCCAAAAGTTCCAAAGTTTCCATACCACCCAGTAACTTTGTTTTATAATCTTGAAGTTGTCTCAAATTAGTTTCTGCTGCTGTAATTTTGGTATCAGCATCTTTAATTTGTTTCTCAAATTCAATACGCAATTGTGAAGCATCCATAGCAAATAGTCATGTAATAATATTTATATCAGGTCAATGCAGCGACTCTCGTCTGGAAATCAGCGAAGTCAGTTGATGCAGCAACTACTGCTTTTAAATCAGAAAGAGTAAGTGATGCTCCAGCATTCCAAGCAACATTATTATTACTAACAGTTGTAGCAGTATCAGTCCAAGAAGTAATATTTGCTTGAGTAATACCCTTTACATGGGCAGCTACTGTAGGATCAGATTCTGATTGTAAATACCCTGTTAGATTAGCTGGTTTAAATGTAAATACACCAGCATCATATGTCAAACTACCACCACCAGTAGCAGTGTCTAGTGTAACACTAAAACTACTTGTATTAATAGCATTACTCTCAAAAGTATGTAAGTCTTGAGCAATATTATTAATTTCTATCCTTTGTTCTTCAAAGGTAAAAGTTTTTGGGACGTTTCTGAGTACCATTTTTTATCCTATGAAGGTTTAGTTGGCCAAGAAGAATGGGAATGATCATCTGCCAAAGCTTTGGCAGTTAGATTAGAATCTGCTGCTATGGTTGCTGGAAGATCTCTCAATGCCTGACGATATGTAGCCCACTCTACTTTTTTATCTGCTGCTATTGAAATGTCATCTAAACGAGTCCAATCAGACCATATTAACTGAGCATTTCTATAATCCTTTACTTCTGCAAGATGATCTCTCGCTGCTTCATATGCAGCAGCTGCAAGGGTTTGTTCATCTGCATGATCTGTTACTGCTTGTTGCCAGATACCAACTTCAGTAATCTCTTCACCCCATTTCTTAGTTCCATCTGCTTTTACAGCATCTTCATTATATTCAACATAACCTTTTCCTGTGGTAGTGTCAAAAAACATTCCATGAACATCTGATGGAATCCATGAAAGATCAACATGAGTACAAGGATGTACTGCAACACTGTCAAGAACTATAGTTTTATCGGAAGGTATAACTTGGATCTTCATTGTGTAATAGATGGATTAATGGTATTTATTGGTTTCTGCTGATTTAAAGCATTAACAAATAATTGTTGTGCTTGTTGATTTACTTTAACTGTTTCATTTCTGAAAGATTCTACAGCAGCACCTGTTTGTCTTTGCATTTGAGAATTTTCTATCAGCAACATAGGCATCCAAGTTACTGCACATCCCCACTCATCAATTTCTTGACCTGTTTGAGGATTAACTCCACGAACTTGATTATACCAAGCACATTTTAATTCTATACAATCCTCCCCAATTAAAGGGCAGAACTTTCCTGGTTTGATTTGAGCCATATTAATTTAACTTTTAGTACATATTATAACATCAACATACTGAACTGCTGTGTTTACAGAATCACTACCACTAATGCTTACAGTATCAGAACCACTACCACTGAAACTAAAGTTGGAACCTTCAATGTAATACATTATTATAGCATGTGTGTGGTAGTTACTACCACCAGTACTAGCAACTTTTTGGAGACCTGAAGAAGTTCCAGTTGCAGTATCTTGGAAACCATATGAAGAACCAGTAGTACCACGAGGAACATCGTAGTCGTGTTGGTGAGATGGCATCTGATCTGTTGTTAAGAATGCTTGAGTGGTGTTTCTATACATTACTTGACTTCCAGTACAATCTCCACTAATTGAAACACTTACAGTATCACTGCCACTAATACTTACATTATGATTCTGGAAAGCACTGGTAAATCCAACACTACCACCAGAACCACCACCATTACCACTTACAACTCTGAGAGCTTTATTGTTATGTGATGTTGATTTTGTCCATCCAGTAGGAGCACTACTCTGTGCAAATAACATAACAGATCCTGATGGGATATCTCCACCACCACTACTACTAGGATTAATAGTAACAGTTGTGTTTAAAGAACTATTACCTGCATACCCTATACTTAAAACATTTGAACTGTTATTGAAAGAAAAACTATTTGCATAATAGTTGGTATTTGTATCTGTATTTGTATCAGGTGGAGTTTGCCAAGTTCCATCATCCTTAAGATACTTACCAGTAGATGATGCTGGTAACTGTGGTGCTAATCCATTAGCACTATTACTAACAACACTATAAGTTGTATTAGTGTCTGTGTTGATAGAAGCAAGATTAACAGTTTGATTTAATGATGTATTACCAAACGAAGCAGTTAATGTAGTGCCACTTAAAGATAAGTTAGTAACATAATCGTTTCCATCAGCACCTCCACCAGATGTTACAGTCTGCCAAGTACCATCAGACCTTAAATACTTATCACTACCAGCAGAAGTTCCATTAGGAACTAAACCTTCAGTACCACCAGTAAAAGTATTATAGGTTGTATTAGTATCTGTATCTGTATCTGGAGGAACTGTCCAAGTACCATCTGCTCTAAGATACTTAGTAGTACCGCCACCAGATGCAGGTGTTAAACCTGCTGCCGAAGAATTAAAATTGGAGTAAGTGGTATCAGTATTAGTATCAGGTGGAAGCTGCCAAGTACCATCTGCTTTTAAATATTTACCACCATGTGAAGATGGTAATATTGGAGCTAATCCATTAGCACTAGTACTAACAACACTATAAGTTGTATTAGTATCTGTGTTTATAGAAGCAAGATCAACAGTTTGATTTAATGATGCATTGCTAAACGAAGCAGTTAATGTAGTACCACTTAGAGAAAGATTATTAACGTAATCATTTCCATCAGCACTTCCAGATACAGTCTGCCAAGTACCATCTGCTCTAAGATACTTAGTAGTGCCACCACCAGATGCAGGTACTAAACCTGCTACTGAAGAAGTAAAATTAGAGTAAGTAGTATCTGTATCTGTATCTGGAGGAACTACCCAAGTACCATCACCTCGTAAATACTTAGTAGTACTCCATTGAGGTGATATAGGAACTAATCCAGCAGATGAACTGGTAAAATTAGAGTAAGTAGTATTAGTATCGGAAGGTGTACCCCAAGTACCATCACCTTTTAAGAAGTTAGCATCATTATTGCCATTCGCCAATGGTGCTGGAACTAACCCACTAACACCACCAGTAAAATTATTATATGTAGTATCAGTATCAGGAGGAGTTACCCAAGTATTATCTTCTCTTAAAAATCTATCTGAAAATGTACCAGCAGGTAATTGTGGTACTAATCCAGCAGAAGAAGAAGTAGCAGCACCAGGTATTGTAGGAACTAAAGGTGGTGTATATGTAAGTGTTCCTCCATTATCATATGTTAAAGTACCAGTACCACTATTACCAACCTGAGTAACACTTAGTTCAGTTTTAGATAAGTAATTTGTACCTCCAACACTAGAACTACCAACTTCTAGATAAACTTCACTTCCAGAACCCATTCCAAGATCAGTAACAATAAGATATGCAGTTGTAATACTTATTGTAGTAGTTGTGCTTATGGTGTTATTTGCACCTTGATAAACCCAGTTCACACCATCAGTTGATGTCCAACAACGGCATTGATTGCCTGATGTTAAACTAGTATTAGGAGAAGTACTATGTAATTTTAAGCTCCAAGTAGTCTCACTATTATCAGATAAAGTAAAGAATAGTAGACCATCACCTTGCTGTCCTCCTGCATTCCAAGGATTTATCCATCCACCCCAATTATTCCAAGATTGAGACTGGAATCCTGAAGGATAATTTGTATCAAATTGGTAATTTGCATAACTACCTTGAACTCCAGTGAAATAACTGATGTAGTTATTGTTAGCAGAACCAGTATCTTGTAAATATTTAATATTTAAACTTCCACCACCAGTTCCTAGATCATCACTACCAATAACAAAATTAGATCCATCCCATTTTAATATTTTTCCTACATCTATTAAACTAGCATTAGTTGGTATATTTACATCATCAAGATCGTTAAGTTTACTACTAGTAGTTAATAAAGTTCCACTAGGTTTATTTCGTATGAAAGCATCTGATGTTCCATTTTGTTCTGTCCAATCTGCCTGAACATTATCTTCTCCAGTATCAGTATCAGGAGGAACTACCCAAGTGCCATCTGCTCTGAGATACTTATTAGTAGAACTAGCAACACCAATTACAATAGATCCAGCCATACTACTATGATACTGGCAATTGTAATAGAGAGTAGTTCCTCCTAAAGCAGATGTGTAGAGAGTAACAGTTCCACTTGCGGTTCCATTTCCCGAAACACCACCACCAGTATAATCAACTCCATTAACAAAATTTGCAAGTTGATTACCAGTACCAGTACCACTAACAGTCTTAACTAAGAATGGATGTCCACTAGCATTAACTGCAAAATTAATAGTGTCTCCTTCATTAACATTAATAGTGGGATTATTACCAGAAACAGAACCATTTCTATCAGTTCCTGAAAAAGTATATGCACCAGATCCACTATTAGTAACATTAATTGAGTATGTTGTCGGACCAGAAGATACACCAGATGCAGGTACTAAACCTGCTACTGTATTATTAAAACTAGAGTAAGTGGTATCAGTAGGAGTAGCCCAATTACCATCAGATCTTAAATAATAATTAGTTTCACTTAATATAGATGCAGGAACCAAACCAGCATCTACACCAGCAAATGCATTATAAGTACTACCTCCTGTAGGAGCCGTAGTAAATTCTAGACCATCTTCATTAGCATTTACCTTAGTAAACTTACCAGCTTGTCCACTATAAGAACTTGGGGTATCATCTAGATCTATCCAATCATGATCATGTGAAGTATCATCAACTACAGTTAAATTAACTGTGCCATTAGTAGATACTATTTTCCAAGTAGTACCATCCCAAGCCCAAACCTTTCCATCTATACTACCTGTAATTGGATGTTTGTCTCCAGGACTAGGAGATATTGGAAAATTAATTGCTGTCATGATTGAGGAGATTATTTAGCAGTTATATAAGGTCCATATGTCCAAGGTGCAGGCTTGGATGCAGTTCCTAAATGAACTTCAACAACTCCCTGTGGACCAGTTGTTTTAGTATCACCAGGCACCAAATACATATGTCCATTTGGTGCTAATACAGCAGAATGAAAACCATCGTATGATCCAGTCCAACCTTTAAGATCAACAAATTCATGTCCATAGCTTGTGATAGTCTTATTTGTTCCAGTATATATTTTTAAAATTTTTGCACTACCTGTTTTTTCTGGACCACAGTATATATTACCATCTGCACCTACAACAGCACCACAAGTCTTCTGATTATCGTTAGCATTAGTTATGGGATTATTACCAGCAGTTGTTCCAACAGCAGCAAGTTGCATATTATTCTCATTAACAGTAGTTATACTACCCATGTGTGGAGCAAAACCGTTGCTACCGCTACCAGCAGGATCATAAGTGTAAATCCAAGGCCACTGATCTGGTATTAAATATATCAATCCATCTGGACCAGCTACAGCAGATGACCAATATCTTTCTATATCATTACCAGAGGCATCTTTAATTATTCCTG
>Ga0098038_1000188_pt1 | contig 27594 bp, 17 predicted proteins | sample 5B_taG_FD_75051 | JGI IMG/M metagenome (GOLD analysis project Ga0098038, IMG submission 75051) | Marine viral communities from the Subarctic Pacific Ocean - 5B_ETSP_OMZ_AT15132_CsCl metaG | ecosystem: Environmental > Aquatic > Marine > Oceanic | place: Pacific Ocean | collected 2015-01-08 | reverse complement strand
GGAAAAGGTGACGATTGCAAGTGTAACAAAATGGCTAAAGCCAAGTGTGATTGTGGTAAAGAACCTTGTGAATGTAAATCCTGTCCTAAATGCGGCGGTAAAATGGAAAAAGGCGGCTGTATGAAAATGGGCTGCGGTGGTAAAATGGAAAAAGCCGAAAAATGCCCATCATGCGGTGGTAAAATGGAAAAAGGCGGCTGTATGAAAATGGGCTGTAATAAAATGAAGAAGTCGGCAGAAGCAGGTGCTCAGCCGGGGTTTACTACATCGTTTGATTCTAATCCCAGTGGAGTTATGTTCCTTGCTGAGAGCGGTGGTCAAACACGAAGTGCTTACTACACCACTAATCAATATCCTTACAACGCTGAAAATGTTACTAACAAAGGCTCAATTTCTGAGTCATTCAACATGGAGTCTATTTCCGGTAAGATGAACCCACACGACGGAGGCGGCGTAGACCGTCAAGTAGAAAATGGTGTTTTATCGAAAGCAAAAGCCGCTTTATTAGAAGCACATAATATCGCAAAAGGAATGTGTGGAAAATGTGGTGCAAATCAATTCTCAGGCTGTAAACTAGGTTTCGGCTCAAATTGCCGTGGACTTCTAAGTTGATGGTGGTGAAGATGTGCGAGAAGATGCTACTGATTGGTATCTAAGAGCACGTTCAGATTTACTTAAATCACTGCTCGACGGTTACGATTATTACAACTCTATTGCTAATTACATCTTAGCAACTGAGAACTTAGAAAATCACGGTTATGAGATTATCAAAGGTCACAATGACTTTTTTTGTGACATGGTGGTAAAAGAAGAAGAGAAGACTATCGAAGAAAAAATTAAGGAAATGATGTCTTCTGAGAGTCGTAAAGAAAGAGGTGAAGGTCGAGCACTGAGAGTGGAAACTGAACGAAGTAAAATGAGCGAAAAGGGTCGTGAAAAAGATGAAGGAGCGTTTATGTTTTCAGGCTCAGGTGCTGAAACCATTCCTAATCACCATTGGAAAAATAGGTTCTCCGAATCATCAGTACATGATTTTACGAGTCTTTGGCCTAATGCACCTATGAAAGAAGATTCACTGTATTCAAACACTCATCGTTTTCAAAAAGAATACCACCCTCTATTGACAGTTAACTCTGTGACTGGTTTACCAGCATATATTGAGACTTTAAGAGATTTTTACTTACCTACCAAACCCGGTGGTCAATCAATGGCTGAGAAGGTAAAAAAGCATGAATCAATGCACGAGAATCATTTTAGTAAGATAGATAATCCTAGCATTGTTGGAATTAAGGACGATGTAACAGGAGAAACCAATCATCCTTTCAAAGGTCCCTTACACGACTCTCATTTACATGATTTTTATTTAGATAATCTTGAGACTTGGAAAAAAGAAAATAGTGATTTAGTAAATTCAATTATTAACGAATATGATAATTCTGCTGAGCAAGATTTTGCTATAGCACAAGCACACATGGATGATGCTATCAAAGGTTGGATGAATGAGGAATTAAATGATGACGGTTTAAGAACTTCATTAGGTTGGGGTGGTTATAATTTTGGTCTTGAGTTTCTTTCCCCTTCTCAAAGAGAGAATGTAGTAGCACATCTTATGGAGAAAGGCTCCAATTCAGAAGCAGTGCAAAAAATAGACATTGACGGTGGTAAAGGTAGAACCATTTCAGTGGGTCGTATTAAAAGAAACTTGTCTCATAGGTTCTCACCTGAGTTCTTTAGTGAAATGAGGAATATTCTACACACATCTCAGAATCAAAGAAGTAACGTTGAAGGCGGCGATGATTTTCGTGACATAACTGATTATGATTCTGATTTACTTTTCAACGCCTTACATGAGGCTAAACATGAAGAACATGGAACTATGGCTAATGCTATAATAGCGGCGTTAAATGAAAAACATAGTGTTGAAGAAGGCGAAGCGCCCCTTGATAATTTAAGGGCACTGCGAAGTTTAGGTGAAGCAAAGACTGCCTTAGATTCACCAACAGTAATTGCTAATATGATGGATAGAAGAATTGCTAGTAGTTCTACAAATAAAGCAGCATTACTTCATCTATTAGGACTAAAGGCCACTAAAGATGGCTATGAAGCATCTGAAAAAGGTCATTTTGATGGAACTAACAGACCCCTAGGAGTTAAGGATATGGAAGAACTTGACAAAATGATAGTTCAAGGTAGAGTTGGTTTACTTAGAGATAAACTGATTAGAAATGCTCAGGCCCATGGTCATCTTGGATTTAACGGCCCACATGAAGATGATATACCTGAAGATGAGGCTGATATATGGATGAGGACAAAAGATGGACCTGTAGGTATAGGCTCATTTTTTCATATTCCTTATGTTCGTGGTGGTAATGGAAGAAGTAGTTTGTCAATGCTTGAAATGCTGCATGATTGGATGCCTAAAGATGAAGAGGGTAACAGTCTAATTGGTACTATTACACCTGATGGTAGGATAGCCATAAATCGTAAAAATACAGGACTATTTGGTTCAGTAATTCCTGTTGACCGTACTGGTGCTTTTTCCAAAACACTAAGCCCACATGAAACACAGTCCTTTTGGGATATATCCGCTAAGAGAAAAGAGGGTAAGAAAGGTAGGTTCAAAACTAGAAATAGTAAGAATAATGAGATGGTAGGGCACTCTACTTTAGACCCTGAAGTGGCAAATATACTTGGAAGGTTAACTTATGACGAGAGAGTGGATTTGATTGGCTCGGGTCGTACTAATCACCATCTTGGATTTGATACTTCTTTAGCCCACAATCCTATAATGTCAAGAGGGAAAATACTAGAAGGTACTGAGACTAGAATCCGTAACACCAGCCTTCACTCACACAATTTACACACTCGATTAGGTAGGAACTTTCCTCCTCATGCACCTGCTAAAACTAGATGGTTGAAAGCGCAAGATATTAAGAATCCTAAAAATAAAGATGCACGTACTCACATAGGGGATGCTAGAGTTTGGGACGTAACACATAAGTTATCAGGTAAAAAAGTGAAGGATTTACCTGAAAAATCTAGTCCTGAATATCAAGCAAAGTTAGAGAGTGCTTTAGATGAGGTTAGTCATTTAGAAGACCAAGTAAGTATGTATGCTGGAGCAGAAGATGAAATGCCTGAAGGTTTAATGGAAGAACTAATGGCGGCTAGGTCTAACTTACATAATCTTGAGGAGGTCGGTGGGACTACTATGGCTTCAGGTAGCGGATTTACTCTAGGTCATGACCAGTTCGACATTAAGGGAGAAGGCGATTTAGCAGCAATTACTCAAATGGCTATGACTCTAAAGCCGATTATGGAGAAAGCAGACCCTGAGGCGTTTGACCCTACCAACAAACTAAAATTCCTTTCTAACACATCACGTCTTTTCTATGATGCAAATAGAATGTTGATGTTAGTCCCACATGATGTTCATGGTCTTACAACACATGGACCGGGGATAGACACAGAAAAAATGCCTTCTGCTAGTGCTACTGCATCCCAAATAGTAGGAGATACAATAGTTCCTCATCGTAATATGATGATAAGCGCTATACAAAATGGTGTTGATATTACTAGAGACATGAGCGTTCAAGAAGTTATGACTGCTCTTGGTTTTAACCACGATGAAGATGATGAATTATATGAGCAACACAAAGAACTCGCTCAGAAAATCATAGACAGTGCACCTGAAGAGGGAGGTCTACGTGCTCTAACGCATGGGTCATTACTTAGCACTGGTATGGGTTTTCACCCTAGAGGTCAAGATATTTCATTAGAGCACGAACTCCACAGTAATCACATGACTACTTTTGAAGAGGCTTATGATAACGAACCAGTGGTTCAGCGTTACAAACAGATGGCTAGAGAGAAAGCATCTACTGGTAGAACATCTGAAAGTGGTAAAGAAACTAAAGGTTTGAATGAATGGTTCAAAACCAATTATCTCGGTAAATTAGGTGTTATTCCTAGACTTATGAGTGGTCCTTATGCTAATGAGGCAGAAAAATATGGCTTAACATATTACGATACGGGTGATGTAGCGGATAAAAGTCACAATAAGAGTAAAGTCAAGAGTCTAATTCACAATGTAATTGCAGTAGACCCTAATCTAGTTGATAGAGAGTTAATTGCTAACGCTACGATAGATGATAGCATGAATGATGTTACTAAACTAAACAGAGCGGGTGGTAGAGAAATACACCCTGCTACTTCTTTGAAAGGGGCAGCAGTTGGAGATTACTTCACATCAGGACGTATGGAAATGGGCTATCCTATGTCCCCTACAATTGGTATAGAATGGAATGGTAATGAGTTTGTTGCTGGAACTAATGGAGCAAGTCAGCAAGTTTTACATTCAATTAGTGAAGAGTCATTAAATGATATACATGGTGAAGAACTAGTTCAACAAGTTATGGCTTTACCCGGTGAGTTCCAAAGAGGGCCTTTGTCTCAACAACCAAATATCTTATTGGGGGGTAAGGCTGAAAGTGACGACCCTGAGGATATAGGTAAGTCATTAATGGCTTTGATGGACCCCGATGTTTTACTAAAAAGTGAAGATGGTAAGCCCTTACCAATTCTCCCAATGCACCGCATTTTTTCAATCAAAGACTTTGAAGCACTACGGGGCTTTAGTGGAGAATGGGTAGTTTCTATTCTCCCTGCCTCTGAGAGATTCATAGTTCGTAAAAAGGGTAGTAGAATCACAGCATATGATAAGAACGGTGATGTTGCTTTATCACCTGAAGATAGAAAACAATTCAGGGCTTTGAATGATAAAAACTGGATGTTAGATGCGGTTAAGAGTGATGATGAAATTCACATCGTAGACATAATTGAGTATGATGACTCTAATATCGCCGACATGATTGTTAGAGAGAGACTGAAAGTATTGAGAGGACAATTCGACAGTCATGAGCATATCATGGTGCCGGGCCCTCATAATTTACGCCTAACAGACACTGAGGGCTTGAATGGAGTTGTTGAGAGTTTGAAAGAGTCAGGAGAGAGAATGCTTCTTCGTGACGCTACATCTACATACATGCGTGGTGAAAGAAGACATCCTAAGTGGTTCTTACTAAGACCTGATAAACAAGTGACTCTCATCATCCTTGATGTTAGAGGTAAAGGTCCGTTCACATATCGTTTAGGGGCTGGGCCTTTAGATGCAGAAGGCTTTGGGAATAGAGGAGTAGAATACGAAGGACAATCTTATCTTGACGTAGGTACTGTAAAGAGTCCTAAACCGTTTGAAGAAGGAGACTTCGTTAACGTTAAAGTATCAGGTGTGAAATCTAGGAATAAGAATGGTAAAACACTCTACGATGTTGCTACCTCTAGGATAGTATCAGAAGCAGAAGATGCACCAGCCTCACTTGAAACGCTTTCGTTACTCACAAAATCACATCCAGTGCTACCAATCCAGTTTTCACTAGATGTCAGTCACAATAAACTTACTCTATCATTCCCTGAAGTAGACGATGTAGTTTACAAGATGGAGCGAAACTCTCATGGTATGTGGGCTCATTCCCCTTATTCTACATTGGCTGAATTACAGAAGAATGAATATCCTATACTATTGGCTGAAAGCCTACGCCCTCTATGGAATCAAGCAGCATCTTTGATGATTAAGGGTGTAAAACCTGATGTAGAAAATAATGCTAGAAGCATGGCAGACCCTGAGCATCGTAAAGAATCTGAAAAAGAATCTGCTGGTATCATAGATGAAGATGATGAAATGAACATTCTAAAACCAAATCAAATGGTAAAGACACTGGCTCGTATTGCTGACTTAGTAGATAAACTAGCAAAGGAAAAGATGTCAGGTAGAACTAGTGCTCAAGGATTTGGTATAGATGTTGGGGACGGCACTGAGTCTCCTAGAGGACCAACATCATTGAACAGTGAACAATCATTACCTGATTGGGATATGTTGGAGCGTCCAACGGAAGACCCGGAGGAAGAATACCCAGCCGTTCGTAACAAGCGATTAAAACGCAAAAATAAAGAGGAGTCTGACGTTTATGAAGCAGAATCGGAAAATGAGTAATGCCGCTTTATTAATATACCAAGAGCAGACAAGGAGGGGTTAGTGTGTTGCTCAGAACTCGACAAGACAGCATTTCCCTGCTCAAAGGGAGCAACGACCTTGTGGTCGCAGGATATGCTAGTGTTGAACTGGTTGACAAGCAGGGGGATTTGATTACTCGGCCAGCCTTGAAAGATGCTTTCAAGAAATATATGGCAGACCCGAAGTATAGAAATGTGCAACTAGCGCACTCTAACATTCAGGTAGGAGAAGTCATTCCACAATACACAGATAGTGAAGGGAGGTTATGGAAAAGCGAAGTTGACGATGCAGGAATGTTCGTCGTAGTTCAACTTAGGAATGACATCGAAAAGGCACGAGAAGTGGCAGCAGAGGTCAGAAAGGGGAATTTAGCGGGATTCAGCATCGGAGGACAAGCATTCAAGCGAGTTCGGAAACATGATAATAGTCACGGCAATTATCAAGAAATCAGTAAACTAGAACTTCACGAAATCACTATCTGCGAAAAAGGAATAAACCCTGAAGCAACATTTAAAATCCTAAAAGAAGACAAAAAAATGGAGATGACTAAAATGAGCGACGATGTTATGGAGCAAATGAACAGCGTTCTTGAGCGCCTAGAAGGAAGATTGGACTCTATGGAGAAAGGTGAAATGCCACCCGGACTCAAAGAACACATGAAAAACAAGAAAGGCGACAAGAAAGAAGAAAAGAAAGACGAAGAGATGCCTGAGAAAGCATACAAGGCTGACGATGATGAGAAAGATGAGAAAGATGAGAAGAAAAAATCTGAATACTCTGACGTTATATCTGCTGAGTACCTAGACTGGATGGAGAACACTTTGAAATCCGCTGGTGTAGACACAGATGGTGCAAGACAGCACTTTGATGGTATCTCTAAGGCAAACCTTGGTTCCACACCTGAATCTATTGGAGACGGTGCAGATTACTTTGCAGGTCAAGTAAAGGGCCGTGCACAAGAAGGTGGTTCACCATCTACTAACGCTATCCAGCGTGCTGGACTAGGCAGCGGTGGTGGAGAAGTCAACAAAAGTGACTTTGTAACATCTGTAGACCCAGCATCACTAGAATACGCATACGAAGTCTTCAAGGCAGCAAAGCAAGAAGAAGAACTTCGCAAAGGTATGGAAGTCAACTTTGAGTCACGCTACGCTCATGAGAGAACTGAAGAAATTTCAAAAGCACAAGCACAAGCATTTGATGCTCGTGGGCCTCTTGATGAAGTAATGAAGGCTTTAGATTCACTTAACGATAGAATTGACAACATTGGCTCAGCAGAGTCCACAACAATCGCAAAATCCGCATCCCCTGCTATAGAGGTCCCATCCACGGCTGACCTCGGTAATATGTCATGGGATGAAGTTCACCAACTCGCTGGAGGATTATTCCGAGACGAGTGAAACTCAAACAATGAAGCAAAATAGGAGATGAAGAAATATGGCACGAAATTACGTAAGAACAGTCACTGACATGGAAAGGTATTACTACGGAGCAGGTAACTCAATGGGTTACTCCTACTCCGGTAGCGAATTACTCAAAGCAGACAGCCCTATGCTGTCTACCACAGCGGGAACATACCAAGCAATCTATGGTCGCAAAGTATGGTCACAGTTGAACCAAGAATTTAACGCATTCTCAATCCTTCCAAAGCGCCCATGGGACCGCAGCGGATGGAGAGTTATCACTGAGAAACCTAACAGCGGTGTAGTACACGGTGGAATTGCAGAAAACGGCACATTGCCTGAAACTGTTAAGCCTGTATTCCAGCACGTTGCAGCAAAGCCAAAGACCATCGCTCACTCATTCGATGTAAGCGAAGTTGCTGTCTTCCTTGCTGACAAGGACGATGGACTAGGCGACATGCGCTCAGTTCTCAAAGAAGAAATGGGTAAGCACCACGCTGAAATGGTTAACAAGATGCTTCTAACAGACTCTGAGACTGTTGCAGGTAACAACTTTGAATCACTAGACAGAATCACCGCAAACGACGGTGGTGCATCCGGTGGACTAACATCTATGGAAACTGGTGCTTCAGCAGGAACAGACCACTGTGGCGCTACTGACCTTGACATCTACAGCATTGACCGAAGTGCAAACTCTTGGGCTAACGCTGTTGTAAACTGTGGTAGTGACAGAGCATCCGGCAACCGTCGTACTATGTCACTAGACCAACTAGATGATGTGTTCCAGCGAATGTGGGAACTTGGTGGTAACCCTAAGGTTATCCTAACTGGATATGACACTCTAATGAGACTTCAGCAATTGCTACAGGCTCAGCAAAGATTCATGGAAGAGAAGAGAGTTACACCTACCTACAACGGTGTTAAGGGTGTACCGGGTATCGAAGCAGGTTTCATCGTAGCAACCTACAACGGTGTTCCAATCATTCCTTCCAAAGACGTAGAAAAGGACGGTCTAAGTAGGATGTACTTCCTAGACACTGACTACCTATACTTCTCTACAGCAATACCAACTCAATACTTTGAGTCAGGAATCGAAACTGGTGACCCATTCGCAATCAACAGACTAGGTCAAGAAGGACTTTACCGAACAATGGGAGAGGTATGGACTACCTTCTTCCGAGCACAAGGGAGTATTCGTGACCTAAAGTGAGGTCTTTTGGAGATAATAAAATAGGAGATGAATAATATGGCAACAGAATTAATAGCAACAGCAGCAGGCGGCTCTTTAACAGCAGCAGTAACTGGAGCATGGGAACTAAGAGCAGGGTCACAGGACACAACTGAATACTTGGCTCGTGGTGGAACTTACCCCGGTAACATAGACGCATTCAATGCACTACAAACAGATGCAGCGAATGGATATGACCCAGCCCCAAAGATGGCTATCCTAACTCTAGGAACAATCGCAGACAGCAACACAGTAACTCTAAGCGGAGGAATTAGTGCAATCACTGGAGCATTCATGACTACCTTTACAGCAAACAATGGTCAAACCGCTGGACTTTCATTCAGTGGTAAAGTCATTACTTTGGAAGCAACAGGTGCAGTTACCAGCGGTCAAGTTCTAGTGTTTTACTCTTGAGGTGCTTAACGTGCCTATAGTAACATACATCGGGCGCTCTCATGTAAGGAGAGCAACTGATAGTAGAATGAAGGACTGGGAGCAAAACAGACCAGTTGAAGTAACTTCAGCATGGCTTGACCACTATGGCGTTAGACTAGGTGAGGAAGATTTCAGAATTGAAGGTTGGACTCCTGAAAGCGCTGAAGAGCGAAGTGTTGACAAAGGCGGAGACGGTATACCTGACGAAGGCTGGAGTCGCAAAGACATTAGCAAATGGCTAGCAGCATATAATATTAAACCAAGAGGTTACGCTACTAAGACTCAATTACTTGAGTTAGTTGCTACTGTAATGAGCCCTGATGGGGTAGCAGAAACAGAAGAACTTGTAGCAGAATCTCAAGAAGAAGAAACTCAAGAAGGAGATGAAGAATAATGGCAGTAAGCATAGACAACAGACCGAGTTATTTCGGTGACAGAATGATAGTAACAGGAACTTATGGTACAAGCGACTCATCAATAGATTTGAGTGGTTTGTTAGCAAGTATTGACTTTGCAGCAGTAACACCTTTCGCCGTAAGCGGTGATAACGAAGTAGAAAGTGGTTCAGCAGCAGATGGAAGTGACAAAGCACCTTTCGTTTCACCGGAGTTCGCAACAGTAGCAAGCGGTAGTACAACTATCAACGTTAACGCTGCTGGGTTCGATACTTCTAACCAAGGTGGTACTTTCATAGCAATAGGTCGCCGCTCTTGAGGTGACTTAAATGGCTAAGTCAGTATCAATTCTAGGGCCTTTCCCGCCCGGTGACTTTGCTGATGCCACACAAAGAGCAGCGATAGAAACTGCTATTAGCGACGCTATCGCTTCAAACACGTGTGTCACGGCTGACCCGCATGTAGTGCTGGGAAACATCTATATCATTGTCACAACCAGTTGAGAGTGGTGATTATGAATGGGTTTAGACATTTCCACCATTGACTTTGAGGACATCAGTCGCTTTCAAAAGCAGAACCTACGTGCAGACGTAAGCATAGACCAGTCTACCTTTGTTGACCCTGAGAATCCTTTGAAGGGTATCACCAAAGAGCAGCGCAATCGCAATAGCGAGGCTGCTGACGTGCTCAACATAGGTTCCGGTACACGCTGTAAGCACTGTGGAATGCTTCACTTCTTATGGCGTGAAACATGCGGTGCTTGTAGTAAACCAATGGAATACAATCTAGCAACTAGAAGTGAGGAGGCAAGAGAATAATGCCTAGAGTATACAGTCCCGGTGAGGGCGAAACACGCCCTCTTGACCCTACAGCAACTGTGTATACTACACCTCAAAAGGTAGCAGATTACTTAGGCATTGGACCGCAAGAACCAGTGGTCACATCAGCAGATTCCGTATCAGATGGAGTTTTCATTACTGGTGAAGATTACCGTAGATGTGGTACTGAAGTAGATGATACAATTTTGATTTACAGTGACGCTAACCCTCTTGGTGTAGAGAAAACAATAACAGACATCAGTAATGGTGGTAGTAATGGCGTTAAGTTAACATTCACAGGCTCTTTTACACATGCTGACTTTGAGGCTGCTGATAACACATACGTGCAAAACCTGTCTTCTTTTACTAACGCAAAGGTTGGTAGACAGCGTGGTATGACAAAAGCCATTGTGCAAAATCGCATCCGTGAAGTACAGGATAAGATTGACAACATCACTCACAATGCTTGGCGACCTTACCTAGTGTCGGCTGAGTATATCAACTTCGATACTTACAAGCCTTATCGCCGCCGATACTACACAGACTATGTCGGTACTGCACCTCTTCTATTCCGTAATGTTCAGCAGATTCTAAGATTGGAACTATGGCAGGGTGACGATTATCGTGAGATAGGTGCTGCTGAAGCACGCATCACCATACCTGATGACCCAAGAAGCATAAGTGGCTCGATTGTATTTAGTCCGGGTAATGGTAGTGCTGCTATATTAACAGCAGGCACTGCTACTACTCAATGGCGCGCTGATTTCGACCTCGCTACTACCGCTCAAAACCTTGCTGACTTGATTAACAAAGAGGATAGAGTGAGTAAGGCAGCAGTCGAGTTTAGCCCAGCCTATACTTTAGAAGGTAGCACTAGTAACGTGAATGTAGACGATGAGTTCTTTGCTACCGCTAACTCAGATTATGGGACTGGTATAGTCAAGGTTACTAGTAGAAGACCAGTGAAGGCTGGAGAGACTTGTAGTATTGTATGTACAGACAGCACAGTGTCTATTTCGCAAACTCAAGTTAATACAGCAACTTTCAGTAGTCTTCTTTCTACTACAATAACTGTAGATTCTACCGATGGTTTCGCTCCTGCTGGAGTCTGTAAAGATGCTAGTGGTGATGTTTTCAGGTACACTGGGACTACTAGTACAACATTTACTGGTTGTGTCATTGTAGTGGGGAGCGCTCTTAGTGATATTAGTGGTGAAATAACCCAGCATACTCTACAAGTTGACTTACAAGGCGGTAGCGCTAGCGGAGATAACGCTCGTCTACGTGACTGGTGGATGGACTATGAAACAGGCATCATCTACTTCAACAACTCTTATCCATTCTTTGAGTGGAACGCAATCAAGGTGTCTTACATCTATGGTGAGCGCTATCTTGAAAAAGCAATAGAAGAAGTTGCTACGAAGATGGTGGTTATTGACTTATTGATGTCAGATGACCGTACTGTGTTGCTTCCCGAGGGCACTAGTAACATAGATTTGACTGCTAAAGTGCAGTTATTACAGTCTGAAATTGATAAGATTTTACCTCGTTATCAAGAGATTGTCTTGTTTGAGTGATAACTATGGCTAAGAATGCTGAGTTTTATGAGTTAATGGAGGCTCAACTCACTCCTGAAATGATGCAGCCTGAGTATCAAGAGCAACTCTTTCAGGTAATTACCAAAACACCCGAGGGTTTTCGTGCAGTAATTGAGCAACAAGAGTTGAGTCTTGAGGGAATCAACCGAAACGAAGCAGGTGATTATGAGCAGCGAGGCAAGCCTCCAAACCAAAGCGTACTTAAAGCAGCATTGGATAGGGTAGATAAGAGGATGCTTAGAGAATCCCCTGCTTTGAAAACCTACAAACTGGAGTTCAAAGGCGGTGCTCTAGTACCTGACATAAAGGCATACGAAAGGGAGGTGGAGTGATGGTAGCAACATGGACTGAATCTATAGATGTAATCTTAGAAGTTCTTGGTGACTGGAATCGTGCTAACACATCAAACATAAAGCCGATTATTGCTGACATCGCTACTGTCGGCCCTGAGCGTGGTAAGCGCATAGACATGAAGAAGTCCGACTATGTCCTATGTTATGAGACGGCGCACAATGAAGAAGCGCCTGAAATCCTCTATGATTTCGTGACAACACGTGTAAACATCACTGTTGACTTGAGAACTACAAAGTCTCGTAAGCACATGCAAGCGATGGAAAACGAGATACGTCGCCTCATTCACACAAAGCGCAAGGGAGATGGCACGTCCTTTGACCGCCTTGTTTTTAAGACTCGTACGGACCTATCAGACCGTACAAAACATCTATTTCGCAAGACCTTCCAAATCGAAGTTGTTATCTTTGCGGAGTTAGTGCCATGAGGTGAGCCGGATGCCGTCAACAGTGTATAAGGGAGATTTAACCGAAATTTCATTCGGTCACGAAACATCATTACAACTAGCACATAACTATGCTGGTTCTTTTACATTTACACATGAAAGCACTGATACTGATGCTGGAACTAGCACCATACGTTTGGCTAATGGTGCTGCCAACACTCCTGTTGAGAATGGAGTGCTTCAATTACCACGTGGTATGCTGGTTGGTGCAAAGTTAAGCATCATAGGAGGAACTGCCTTTACACTAGATGATGCTGCATCAACTGGTAAGGTTTTCACTGTAGTGCAACATCACACTGGGACTGGTGGGAGTGCTGTTGAAACTGACTTCGTAGTCACCCCTGCTCTTGCAGAATCTGTTGCTACTGTCAGTAGCACAGACGATGCTCTTCACTTCCACGGCTTTACCCTACCATCCATTGATGTGAGTATGGGTTATCATGATACCCCTAACGCTTCTAGTGAGTCAGTGCTTACTGACCAATTCCTAGGTCTTGCTGCTACTGTCACACTCCCTGAGACAAAGGTGGACTTGAAGCGTTATCATGTAGTTGGGCTTGGACGAGATGTTGCAGTACAGGTCCCCGGTCGGTTTGTCAATGAAGGGGGCTCTTTTGAGGTTAACATGCACAATCCTCGCTGGTTGTATTACTGTCTTGGTATGGAAGCGATTGATGTAGATTCGGCTGGCACAGGTGGAGGCCAATTCGACAGTTTGGTTGATTTAGAGTCTACAGGTGTTTTATCTACAGGCGTGGTCAGTGCAGGTAGTAGCACCACCATAGCAGTAGACACTGTAGATGCTACAACAAAGTTCAATGTAGGTGACGCTTTATATGATGATGCTGATGCCTTTGTAGGACTTGTTACAAACGTGGTAGCGAGCACAATCACACTTGCAGCAAATAACATTACTGAAATAGCAAACAATGAAAACTTAAAAAGGGCTCCTCAAAGGCTAAATGGTCTTACTAAAGTAGGAGCGTCTACTATTTCATATGATGGTACTGCACCTGATTTCACAGGCGGCAGTGACCCAGTTGCTGCTGGTGATTATGTTATTATCAAAGATACTACTCTTGCTGATGTTGTAACTTACAAAGAGGCTGACACTGCTGCTGCTAGTGCTTTTGGTGCTGTGAGTAATCCAGCAGCCAACTACTTTGACCGCACTGAAACTAGCGAGATACGCCGTATTGTAGGAATCACAGCAAGTGAAATATTCTTAGACGATGCTCTGCTTTACCCTCATGCAGATAACACTCCTTTACGTTTTGCTAGATTTACTAGTGGCTCTACTCAAGGCAGTCCTGACCGTGCTTCGAGTGGCACTCTAACCAATGGTGTTACACGACTTCTATATTCTCGCAGTAGTGTACCGTCTTTCGCTATGGAAGTTAGCATTCGCCGCCGTGATAGTGACGGCTCTGTAGACAACGTGGCTGATGGTGGTGCTACGGACACAAAGCAACTAACACGTGTATTTCGTGGATGTAAGGTAAAAGACTTCAGCCTAACTGCTGATACTGATGCTGCATTAAGACTAACAGTGAACTTTGATTCTGCTCTATGTTATACTGATACAGGTCGTCTTGAAGACGTGGGAACTAAAGGTGATAGGTACAATACTCACCGTATGTTTGAAGACACTGCAAATACAGATGCTAAGCGTAAAGAAAGTGGTATTGCGAAAGGCACACAAAAACCATACATGTTTTACAACGGCACAATTGACGTTGCTGGGGTAAGAATAGGGCAAGTAGTATCATTTACGCTTAACGGCTCAACTGGAGTGCAGCAATTCTACACAATCAACGGTGCTCCAACTAATGATGCTGAGACTGACCAAGTGCCGTTTGCAGGCTCTCGTAACGCTTCTATTGCTGTCGAAGGTAAGACTGAGTATAATATGGATATGGAAATCATTGTTGATGACCCAGTATTTTATCACAAGATGAGAAGAAGTGTAGACCATGATGCTACTACTGCTAACATGATTAGATTGTCATTCACCAAAGCGGGTAGTGGAAGTACACGTGAGAGTATTGATATTCTACTTGATGACTATGTTATTACAGAAGCACCACTTCCTATTCCTGAAGATAAAGGGCCTATCCGTGCTCCTTTGAAGATTATGCCTAAAGCCATTCGTGTGATTTCAAGAGACACGCTATTCCATTGTTGAGGTGACTAAGAATGCCGACTCCATCAGAATGTACATACAAATACCGCCGATTGTCAAATGAGGATTTTGCTATTTGGTATGGTAACACTCTAGGAGTAAAACCTGAAGTCAGTATGCTAGCAGCACAACACCGCTCACGCAAGAGCATTCAGATAGCGATTAATTCCCTAGTACCTGCACCTGTGGAAGAAGTTGTTGAGGTTGAATCTGTTGAAGATATACCCAATACAGAAGACTTCCCATCAGACCTATCCTATGATGCTATGACACTTGCTGAACTTCGAGAGGAGTGCAAAAACCGAGGCTTAGCAGTCTCCGGTACAAAAGCCCAGTTGAGTCTACGCTTGAAGCGTGAAGATGAGGGTATATCCGAGTCCACGACTGAGACTGAAGCCCCCGCTGAAGCGGCTGCTGAAGTTGAGTCGGACACCCCCGCTGAAGAAGCGGCTGTGACCAATGGTGAGACAAATGCCGAAACTACCGAACAAGGAAATACTACTGAGACAGCAGAATGAAAAGAGACACGAAATACCCGTAGACGATGACACAGTCATGGTTGTTTACGCTAGGGATATTTCTTTCTTTGATGTTCAGAAATCTGCCCAAGAGTTGCTTGTTATTGGTAAAAATGGCGAAATGTCTCTCGACCTAGAAGCATATTGGAAGTACGCTTTCACTAACTGGATAGTTCGCACTGAACCCGAATTATCTACTTCTGAATTATTAGACTTGAAGGGTCACATTGGTCAGCGTATAGCCGCTGTTTTACCTAGCCCTGAGACAGTAGGTAAGATGTTGCAGGGGGATTTTACGAAAGGCGGCGCTTAGAGATTGAGAGTTTTCTCACTCGTAAGTTAGTCGCCACGCCCGAAGACATGGAAATGCAGTTAGAATTATGGGCTTACGTAGTAGCAACACATTACAGTATATCATTAAAAGAGGTACATGAAATGACACCGGCGACATTCCAACAATCCTTATCATGGGCGCTTGCTGGTAGAAATCAACAGGAAAAGCAAATGAAGCGGCAGCGACAAGAGGCAAAAAGCGGGGGTCGAGAGACTGTTTCGCTTGACTATGATTGGCTTGAATTGGAGGACTTTTGATGGTAGCACTAGCAGGTTTAACCACCGCATTAACCGGTCTAACAACATCTGCTGGTTCACTTAGTAGTATTTTTACCAGTTTAGGCAGTTTATTGTCCAACGTAGGTGCTGCTATTAAAGCAGCATTTGGTGCAGCAATAGATTTTCTAAAGGAAAAATTTCAAGCAATAAAGGACTTTTGGAATGATAATATACAGCCCATTTTTGATGAGTTTTGGGCCTATGTAGAACCAGTAATAGTGATGATATGGAATGCTTTTAGCACTGTGGCTGGAGGCGCTATTGACCTAGTAGTAGGGGCATTTAACCTACTAGTAGAGGGTGCTAAATTAGCATGGGAAGGATTAACCACGTACATGTCGTTTATTTGGAACGGAGTTGTAATGCCAGTTATTGAAATATTTACAGGATTGTTTAGTGGAGCAATGGCTCTTGTTACTGGAGATTGGAAGGGCTTCATAGATTCTGCCATGGGGCTATGGGATGATGGTATAATGCCTCTTATTGATGCGTTTTTAACTCCATTTTTGTTTGGAATAGACCTTCTTGGAAAGGCATGGGATGGTTTAGTAGGTCTTATGGGCGCAGGTTGGGAAATGGTAATGGGTTTTTTCGACTTTGAATGGGCTGACCTTTTACCTACTTTTAATTGGCATAAAATTATCCCATTCGGTTTGGCTGATTTCTTTACCTTAGATAATTTAAACAGAGTATTTGATAATATCACAGCAGTCTTTAAGGCTTCAGTTGACGTTATAAAAGACGCTATAAATGATTATATTATTGATACTATTAATGATATGACTGGCTATGAATTACCTATCATTGGTGAAAGTCTACAAGATATAATTGGATTTAATGACATTCCCCATCTTGCTAAGGGTGGTATAACGAGCGGTCCTAAGAGCGGTTACCCTGCTGTGTTACACGGTACTGAAGCAGTAGTCCCTCTATCAGGTAATCGCTCAATACCTGTTGAAATGAAAGGCAGCGGAGGTGGTGGTAGTAATACTTTCAACATCACTATTAACCCGAGCGGTATTACTGACCGTACAGACAAGCGTGAACTTGCTCGCTCTATGGGTAACATGATTCAACAAGAAATATCACGTGCTTTAGGCGGCACTACAATGAGAGGGAGGATGTGAACATGGGTGACGGATATGGCTCTCCTATTAGACTACATTTTGAAGACCCCGAAGTTATGGCTGAGGCTGGGTATGAAGACGGGATGGAGTTACAGGCTCTTAGTATAGCGTTATCTGTAGAGAGAAAGGTTGGAGGTATGAGTTTACCTTACTTAGGCGGTCGGCGTTTAGGTATAGACATGAATCGCTCTACATCAACTATTATCATAGATGGTATTTTTACAGATGATAGTTTGGTTAGAAGAGGTATATCTGCTAAAAAAGCATCAGCAGTGATAGATTTTGGATATTTAATGAGTAGTGCAGTTAACGTTAATAGCATTGCAGACATATCTCATAGCCTGTTTACTACGTTAGCAAATGGTGTTGGGGGAAGCAACAGTGGAGTTTTGAAATTAAAAAGCCAAGATGGAACTACATATCAGATAAAACTTCAAAGATTGACTTCAGGTTCAGTTGGTTTTGTGAGTGGTTCCGGCAGTCTTTCAACTGTTACAGTTGCCGTGGGAACTACCTATATCACTCCCGCTCAATTGGCTACTGCTGTAGCAAGTGCGATAGGGGCTTTTAGCGGTGGCCCCTTTACAACCTCTATATCTGCTTCAGATGCTCCTAATGGTGGGGATGCTAGAATTACAATTACACAAAGCACTGCTGGTAAAATGACAGCAGAAGATTCTGTTAAGTTTGAAAACAACGCGAACACTGAACTTTATTATGAACTTTTTAGAGGAGGTAGAAACGCTTCTAGTAGTGGTGGTATCAAATCCGCTGGTGATAAGGTACAAGACTTGTATGGTATACTTCACAATACAGGTAGAGGCGGCGTTGGGTCAGGTATTGTAAGGGGTATTGTTGGGGCTATCTCTCAGACATTAGCAGCCATAGCAACTGGGGGAGCAACAGTTATTGATACATTTGGCGACGACCAAGACCCGACATCACCGCTATTTGGTGACTATCCTATAGGCATTCAGATTCCATACAACTCAATGATTACAGCACCTGATGGTAAAAAGTATGTTGCTAGAAACTTTTTCGTTCCTACTGGTAACTTAGGAGTAGACGATAAAATGTCACATACTAATGATAACCCTGCTGGTGTAAAGTTCAGTGAAGACGATAGATTTACTGGAATTAAAGGAACAGTACAAAAGTTTGATGTTGCTTATTCTGCTGCTGAGGAGCATTACACCTATCAGATGGTATTCGTACCGATTGACTTCATAGGTTGAGGTGAAATAATGCCGATAATGTTACAATCCAACCACGCACTTTTCTTTGATGGTGTAAGTGACAGCGTTATTATCCCACAGGGTGTGTTTAGTAAGTTAGGTAGAGATAATTCTGCGGGTGAAAGAAGTGCTTCTGATATAATAAGCGAGTCCTCTCAAGGTGCTAGAGTTAACAGTGTAATTAGCGATGCGTTGGGTAAGGAGATAGCAATTGAAGCATGGGTTACTCCTGACTGTGGTGGTGTGATACTACAAAAGTCATCTCAATTTTGTCTGAAACTAGGTAATGTAGATACACCCGGCCCTGCCTCTTTTGAAGTTAACTTACAAACCGATACTGGGTTTAGAAAAGTCATAATTTCTACAGCAACAGAAATCTCAAACGGTTACAATGGTACAGTATATCCTAGTACAACTAATAACGGCTTTGAAGATTCCTTCAACCGCTTTGTGGGTTCTAAAGACGATGCTACTAATCTAAACATCAATCAAAGACCACTAATTCATGTTGTTGCTAGTGTTAACAAAGGTAGAGTATCTCTTCACATAAATGGAGAATTAATGGCTGAAGAAAAAGTAGGTCGCTGCTTCCTACCTGAATCAGATGACCACGTCTACATAGGAGGTCCGGGTGGTCAGTTTCGTGGTGTTATTGAGAGTATACACATAAGTTCAGTGTACTCAAATGAAATGATAACTCGTAATGCAGCATTGGTGAATAATAACACACTAGCATTGTTTAGATTTGAAGAGCCTATCGAACCAGTAGAAGGAACATATGACATAGCATCTATTTCTTCTGTTAGTAATTTATCAGCAATAACCATCAGCACTAGTGATGCTGCTTTATTAGCATCTAAATTGACAGGGAAGAGTATAACAAGTGGAACAGTAGATTTTACAACCACTCCCTACTCATCAGGTAACTACAGTGTAGTTGATTACAAAACAACACCCGGTACTAAAAATACTCGCTCTATACCTCATGTTCCTTACAACCTCCTGATTAATCCCGGTGCAATAAACCGTGATACTCAGAAGCCCAATCAATCACCACCCGAGCGTGTGCGCTTGCACAATATTAACGTGAGTACAGGAGCCATGCTTGTTAGTAGTATTCACTTAGATTTTGACGGCTCTACTAATGGAGACGGGCTTAGACCAGTATTACACTCACGTAGTAGTGCTACAGGTGACGATTATTTTGTGGTGGTTAGTGCCGACCTTTTGCTAGATAATGGTTCAGGTAAACCATATCAACCACCTCATTTAGCATCTCAACTCATTGATAGAACGGGGCAAATGGTATTGGACGAAGGGCATTTCGAGCAACACGGAATAATGTTTTCTAGTAGAATGGCTACAACAACTAATGATGCTAACAATCCGTTTGCTGTTACATGGCCCAGTACATTAGACGAGTCATTTCAGATAGGGCACTCAGGTAGACACGTGCTTAATCATATCATAGGTCATCATTATCTTAGAAATATGCCAAGAGCAAATGAAGAAATCTTAGACCAGCAATTTGGTAATGCTGATATTGTTGAGTTATTCTTCGATGGTGCATCCCAAGGAATTGAAAAGCAATTTCCCATAAACAGTAAAGTAGACTATTATCGGGATATTGCTCAGAGTAGGATTGTTTCTACAACCTCATCTAGCACAGTCTCAGACTCTGTGGATAATGGTCTAGCAGACCCATCTAGGAAACTTATAGCAATCGGCGGTGAAGGCTTCAACCCAATGCCATTTGTTTTGAAAGGACCTGTGCCTAGGACTATAGATGATGTAGATGATAACATACGTAAACATCATCTTAGACCGTCAAGGACTAGCAGAGTTGCTATTTTAGAAGTTGATTTATCTTCGTATAATTTAGCGTCTTACATAGAAATTCATTACAATGCAATTGATTTTACAGGTGTTAGTATGGGTAAGACAAACCCAATGCTAATGGTTGAAAAGACTGTACCAGCCTCTAATCATTTACTTACAGGTTCTACATATGTTATAGACGCTATTGAAGCATCTTTGGCTAGTGGTAAGACTCTACATGCACCGGGTGGTATCATTGAGATTTCTGCTCCTACTGATGGTAATTTAGCGGAAGCATCATTTACACACTCTTTGATTGGGGATAATAGTGAGGGCTTTGAAAGCGACTCTGAATTAGATGAAAGGTATACACCTCAGAATTACACTACCATGTCTAGTGAGCCTAGAAGACCCCCGCAAAATATAGCAGCGTCACACACTACCAAAGATAATCACGAGTCCGTTTTTCATCATTTAATCATAGAGGCTAATAACGCAGGTAGTTTTACTTCATCACCAAGACCTTCAGCCTCAGTTAGTTCAGGCGCTGCTGGTGAGTTTGATATAGGAATAGCGGCTTCTAGTGGTCCTGTTCATGAAATGTTTGACATTATAGATAATCACGCTGTAACTACAGCGGGTATTCAACAACGCATTTACGTGCAACCTTCTGACCGTAATAGAACTGTTCAATTAAGACACATTAAAACTGTAGGAAACAATGCAAATGACTCTCATTTTGCTACTATAATGTACTTAATGACTAGAGCAAAACTACGTAGTATTGCTGAAGAAGAGGGTGAAGACGGCGCTGAAAGATTTACTAGAGTAAAATGTGTAGGTATAAATTCAGCAATCATTGATAGAAATGTTGACGAAATAGGGTCAGGTAGCCCCGATTCACACGTAGTCAAAGAAATAGACCCTAACGCTCCAGTAGTAACTGTTACCCTAGGTGGCGTAGGTCAAGGAGCATTTGATACAAATCCATCATTTGACCCTAGCGCACTTTCGAGGCTGCCTTATAACACAAGGTTTGGTTTCTCATGTCACGCTTTGAATGTTCGTACAGACCGTGACACTACCGCTGCTGACCGAATTCAATACATCGAAGTACGTGCTTTGAATAACGGCTCTATAGATTTGAAATCTTGGGGTACTTATCCATTCCCAAAGAAGGGGCGTTTGTTTTTGAAAAACGGTGCCAGTGCTGAATACACTAGTAAAAATGGAGTGGCATTTTTCTTCGAGGATTCTACTGTGGGGAGTGGAACGTTTGTATTAGGCGATGGTTCTGAAGTGGCTAATTTCTATGAATGGGTTAGAGATACAGGACTTAGTTCAACAGCGGGCGCTGTTAGTGGTGGGAGTATAGTAACCGCATCAGTAGGCGAAGTAATTATGGGTGATGGTAACTTCTATGTTGAGAATGCCACCGCTGATGGGTCTACTGTCAATGACAGAATGTTTCAATCAATGGATTCTGTTACACATGATTATCAGTTAGGCACGCAATTCGCAAGCACTCGTGCTTTAGTAGAAATACCTCTATTTAATGAGCAGTTCTTCAAGGATATTCCTAACGGTGTATTACCGGGCCCTGATAACTCTTTGAAATTACATCTTGACCCTACAATGACAGCACATACTTGGAATCCATCACCTGTAGGAAGACGCTATCAAGAAGTATCGCCTAGTGACCGCAGTGCTCATGCTGCCTATGCTTTCTCTCTATCGCAAAATAATCATACTCGTAGTGCTAGTATTCAAAATGAGGCAGTTTCAAGTGGAGGTAACTACAAACTGTACGTTAGTAATCCTGACATCTTTCCTGCTGCTGACATAGGTAGTTCAGGTAAGTCTTACTTCTACGTGGATAACGTACAGCGACATCAAAGAGCATTTTTGTCAAATGGTGAGTGGATTATCTACAACAATGACCCTTCTAGTGATGGTTACATACAGTTTGAAGATGCTACTTATGCTCATTCTAAGAAGTTCTTAGAAACGCATGAAGCGGGTATGCAGTTACTAGTAGGAGGGGGCTATCAAAGTGAAAGTCTAATTCCCTTAGTTGGTAGTTTCCTAAACCCATCATCATCTATAGAAAGAAGGAGTGAATACTATCATGATGCTGCTAGTGTTAAAACCCAAGGTGGGAATGTAGACTACGGTCTGCGTCAATATGTTAGCGCTGTTGAGTTTAAAGCCGGTCCTACCACTAATCCTCATGCTGCTCGAATACAAACCCGTAGAGCAAGCGGTCAAATTTTAGGTGTAGAGCCTATTATGAATGGGACGACATTCACTGGTTTGGTAGTGTTAAGTTTCTCAGAAGAAGATGCTGCTCTGTTCCCTAATATACAACCTAACATTGATACTAATGGCAATATAGTCTACGAGACTGGTGATTACCATTATCTATTGGAGGCAAAATCACCTAACGGAGATATTAGAAGATTCATTTATTGGGGCGATGCTGCTGCTACATTTTCACATTTAAGCAGCACACCTACTAGCCCTGAAGATTATAGAAATTCGATTATAGTTGAAGATATTTTCAATAAGGCTGGTGCTTTACCCAATTATTACGATTCTACTCATGCTAATTTTATATTAGACCAAGAGGCTTTGTTAGTGAAAAGAGGTTTTATGTTTGGCTTTGACCATGATAAAGATAGTTCAGCCCTAGAGAGAACTCTCAATATTAGTGATACATTTAGACCTCCTACTGCTCGTCATCCTTGGACTATCAAAGCCTCACCTACTGTCACTACTACTGCTTTAACTGTTACAAACACAACTAGTGAGCGCTTATTACAAGCAGATACTAACAGTCTTAATGTTCAGAAGGATGACTATGTGTATGCTGAAATAGAAACCATATCCGGCTCTACTATTGACAGCGTTAAGTTTCTAGGTAAAGTGACTGTTATTGCTGATGGTCATGCTCAAGGTACACCTTCATCTGATACAGTTCTTACTTTAGATGGAAGTATGACTAGTTCAGTAGCGACAGCAGTAAATAGTGCTCTAGGCGATGTAGCAAAGAAAGTTTATCTTAGAGTTGGATGTCATGACGTAATGAGGAACGATGATGAAGCAATTTTGAATAGAACATGGTTATTCCCATATGCACCCGGTGGTTTACGTAAAGGTGATACTATATGGGCTAATATGACCTATAACAATCCTCACGCAGTAGAGGGTTTATTTGCTAAAAGTCGTGGTGTATTTAATGAGGCTTTAGTGTGGAATGGGTTTAACGGTGGAGCGGGAAGTTTAGCAACTGACGCTCGTGATAGTATACCACTTGAAAACTTCTTAATCGGTAACACTTGTAGGGAGACTGCTGAAAATTACACACAACACGTCAATGAAACTATTCGATTAAACTACCAAGAGTTATTTGGGGAGCCTATGATTGAGCACCCTCCTATTGTAGCGTATCTTGACCCTACATTAAAAGGGGATGACCATGCTCGTGTTTTGCTTTATGATTGTGCTCATGACCGTGAGTTCATCGCTTTCCAAGATTTACAAATGCAAGTCCAAACCAGTCCTAAAGTAGCAGAAATCGGCTTCCAAAGGCATACTACTGGTTATAACATTGCTACTGGTGGTGACCAAATTGATTTAGTCACTCATAACATAAAATACAACGGTGCTAGTCAAAATGCCTTTATGACTCAGATTGACGTTGCTAATGGTTTTTCAAGTCAAAATAAGTATGTTAGACCTACAATGCGTTCAAGATTTATGGAGAGTGCTTATGCTCATGATATTGCTAATAATTATTCTAAATCTACTTTGAAGGCATCTGTTGAGGGAGTAGTTACTGCCCTAAAAACATTTTATGAAAATGGTGCTGGTGCTAATGGTAGAGAAGGTGGTACTGGTTATAGCCCTGCTACAGGCTTAGCGACTACAACCACTGGAAGTGGCACAGGATTGACTGTTAACCTCTCAACAACGGGCGGGGCTGGGACTAATAGAGGAATTTTAGCACTACCTTCTGTTAACAATGGTGGCTCAGGTTACGCTGATGGTGATGTAATTGAAGTAGTACAGTCAGGTGCATCAGGTGGTAAATACCGTGTAATAGTATCACCCATAGGAGTTTCAAAAAATCTTACTACTTCTAATAGACTAACTCAGTATGGTAAAGGACATGGTCACTTTGTACATACTGGTTATCACACAGGGGGACCATTGTCTGAAAGAGCAATAGGTGACAGTATTTTACCTAGGACTCAAGATGCAGTAGTATTACCTTATTGGGCTAATGAGTTACATAAGTATAGTCGTAAAACAAGGTCCAGCCTAGATGACTTTGTAGTTAAATTAACAGTCCACCGTGAGGATAAAACAGGGGCTTCTATACGTGACCCTTCTACTTTGTTTGATACACCTGATGGCACTAGAGTCATACCTGCGTTTTTGGCTTTACGTGGTATACGCTCTAACACTCTTGATTTATCAAATATGAAAGAGAATAGACTTCAACATTTAAAACACTGGACTGACATGGATTTTACTAGAAGGCTAACAATAGACTGTGGTTTAATTGGAACACGTGATGGTGTTACTGACGTAGAGGCCGCTGCTCGTGAAGTTGTAAGAACAATCAATCAAGCCGGTGCTAAGAACGCTAGAACTAACAGTGTAAATGGCGAAACTGGCTCTGCTCATGACCCAGCGGTTTGGTGGGATTTAGACAAAGCACTAGATACACAAGACAGTGGTAGTCATATGGGGTATTTTAGAGCACATCTAGGTAGAGTAGTTCAAGATATTAATGGTAATCAAGGTCATTCTATAATCATCCATAGCACTGTACCGGGTGCCACTGGTCGTAATTTCTGTGTTTGGTTAGATAACGCTACAGGGCAAGTTCCATATCAACCTGAGTTCCTTATTGGTCATGGTGGTAGATTCAGAACATTTTGGTGTCAGCCTGATGAGATAAGTGGAGAAAACATGCACCCTGCGCCGATGCCACTAAATAAGCACGGTAGACCATTTGCTCCTATTACAACTTTACGCCAGTATACTTTACCCGACGATACAGGTACTCAAATAAAATCTACTAACGACTTTGCTCAACGTGGTGACGAAAACTCAGACCCTGTTAATAGAGCAATTTCAATGGTCACAGGGTCAGGACAATCTCATAATACAGTCAATGTAGAGTCATTAGAAATTGAAGGTTATTCTACTAGTTTTACTGAAGGCTTAAGAGTAGGTACACAAGCAGTGGGTAGGGTAAACTTTGGTGGTTTAGTAGCAGCAGGTATACCCGGCTTCGCACCTGATGCCGGTAATTGGGGATTCGGACGTAAAGGAGATAAGAGGTTTGTTAAAAGATATGGTGACATTCATAAAAGTCAATCAAATGCTTCTTTACCCACCGCCTATAGTAGTTACATACCATCTAATCAAATTTCTAATGATAGTATAGGTAACACTCCCCTATACGGTTTTGAGTTCAAAGACCATTTAGGAAACAGACATGGTATACGTATAGTCTATAGAACGATGGACGAAACTTTCACACTTGATGAAACACAAATACCTGATACGCTTGATGATGAAATTGTAATTTACATAGATGACCGAGATGTTGGTCAAGGTGGTTTTACAATAGGTCATCACATGCACGGCTTAGGAGATGCAACTGGTAGGTTCCCTGCTAACCCAACAAATGCCGATTTAATAGGCTGGAGAGGTAATCGTTGGAACGGGGTTCCTTCTGTAAATGCTGCTTATGATGTTGATATTCAATACTCCGGTAATACTATCAAAGTTCAACCTAGAGCACCTTACAATTCATGCCCTCATCCTGATATATTGGGTTATATGGGCTTCCCATTAGAAAATGGGCTCATACAGGTTTCTGACCCTTTTATTGATAGTGATGTAACTGGCTCTATAGGGCACGTATATTCATACACACATCGGGCTGAAGAGCCCGGCGGAATACTCTACTTTTACGGAATAGAAGGCACTGCGTTTAACGCATCACAAGGTCAGGCCGCTGGTGCCGCAGCGATAACAAACACACCAACTGTATTCGGTGACCCACCCACTACTGCTACATATATTAGGGGTTTAATTTCATCTTGTCTAAATTGGACTACGCTTGTAACTGATGAAATTATTGCTGCTACTGTTACTGCTGCTATTAATATTAGGAATCCGAACATAGAAGAGGGAGTACCTTTTGACTGTACTGAGTTCTTTGCTGCTGATGGTAGAACATTAGGTGAGTGGGGTGTGGAACCTGACGCTATACGTATTCGTGCGTTTAATACTAGTCGAAACATTCAACCAATATCCAATTTCTTCTCAGCGAGTATTCATAGAGATATGGCTATTCAGGCAGCACATGTAGAACATGGTGATATTGAAAAAATAGAGCATAATGGAACTTTAGGTAGTAGTAACCGTTGCGCTACTGATGCTCAAATTGATGCTGGTTTAAGAGCAGAATGTGGTTACATACCACATACTGTCGTGCAAATTATCAGTAAAGGTAGAGGGTCTAATGGTAACACACCGTCTCCTGTGTTAGTAGATTCTAGTAATGTGCCGGTAAATACTGAAACATGGAGTAAAAATCTAAACGGTGCTAGATTTACAGCATATTCAGGAGACCATATTTTACCTATGGTAAACAACCCAACTATTGAGATTGATGAAATTACTGCTACTGATGTAGTTCTCGATGGAGGTAACGAACTATGGCACTTTGTAAGACCTGCTGGTGCTGAAGGCACTACAATTAGTGACGGAAGCGGAGGCACTTATGATAAGATAGCCTCATTTGGCAACAAATCTTTGTTTTCATATAGACAAGATACAGCGCTTGTTACTAGTGAAAATGGAGCAAATTCTCAAACTAAATTAGATATTATTACTGATACTAAGAGTGATGATTTTGGCACAGTAAGTTCACCAGCAGCAGATGTAGCACAGCGCTTTGCTGACCATAGATGCTTCACTACTGCTGGTGTTCGTGTGTTAGGTAGCCTTCACTCTAGGCCTCAAGTATTCTTCCGTGGAGGTAGAGATAGCAGCGACCACTGGGTTCCTTTATTCTTTGGTGGCGGGTTTAGTGGTGTAACTATTGACGTAAATGATGGCACTCAAAATGACTACAGTGACAAATATACACATCCATACGCTAACGGACCTAACGGTGTTACTGGTATACAAAACGCAAACGAAACGCTGTCATCATTCTCTTTATTAGATTGTAATGCTATGATGGCCTTTTTCCCCGGTACTGCATTATTAAACCAGCATCGAGGAAGTCTGAATCCGCCGTTTTTCAACAAAGACAACGTACTCAGT
>Ga0098038_1000186_pt1 | contig 27812 bp, 15 predicted proteins | sample 5B_taG_FD_75051 | JGI IMG/M metagenome (GOLD analysis project Ga0098038, IMG submission 75051) | Marine viral communities from the Subarctic Pacific Ocean - 5B_ETSP_OMZ_AT15132_CsCl metaG | ecosystem: Environmental > Aquatic > Marine > Oceanic | place: Pacific Ocean | collected 2015-01-08 | reverse complement strand
TTGGCAACTACCATCATCTACATCTGCAAAAGGATTCCACTCTATATAATCATTATCTGTACATCCATATATAGGAGGACATGAGTCAGAAACAAATATATGTGAAGTATCATTACCAAATGCGGGATCAATCCCGTATATCAATGTATCGTTACATTGTTTTAAATAATAAGAACCATCTTGTCCTTGCCATAAACTACCATTTAATCCATCTCCATAAGTGTCGTATATAGTAAATACTAAAGGTCCTTTTGGTATTTGAACTGGTACGACTACCGTAGCGTAATCTGGCTGAGCATTATATCCACCGCCAGAGGCATATGTTGTTCCGTTTGTATCTTTAATATCCCAGCTGGTTTCGCTTTGATATTGATCTAAATTAATAATAACTTTCGCTGGTACCATTTGTAGCGGTGGTGGTTGAGGCATGCACTGTGGAACTGTTCTATTGTGTATCAACCCAGTGTTAAAAGTACTAACAGGATAATCAATAATTGTATCATTACATATAGTTACATAATATTCCCCGTTGTTTATACCATCACCATAACTATCAAATATTATAAAAGATATATTAGTTATACTATCTGGAATATACACAGTATCACTATTCATAGCGCTAACAGAAGTATAATGACCATAATCAACGTATGACAAAGTGTCACCTTGATAAGCATCTTTATACAATGTCCATTTAGTTTCCCCTGGATAACTATCTGTTTTTATATGTATAACAACTTCTTTTTGTGCAAAAGTTATTATAGGTAAAAGTAATAGTAATAATATTTTTTTCATTATTCTCCACATTTTTTTGAAGGATCATCTACTCTTCTCCAATCTTCTTTTTCAAACCAATCACGCAACGTAGCACCTTTTGGTCTAGCTCCTTTAACATTTGTTTTAGATGATCTTTTATATTTTCCACTAGCACCAGACGATTTTTTAGCTCTTACTAGTTCACCTCTTTTTTCCGAAGACATACTTTTAATTTTGCTAGCTGGTAAACAAGTTTTTGTAGTACCACCACCTTTTTGCTCTTTAGCTGGAGATGATTTACGACAACTACCTTTTGCTCCTTTAGCTGTGCCAGGAACTCTTTCATAACCTTGCCAACAAGGTAATGGACTATTTTTTCTAAATTTAGCTTTTATATCGTACATATTAACACTTACCAGCTTTTTGTGATTTTACAGCAAAGCCACTTGCATAAGCACTAGGCCATACTTTATATTTCTTTTTTGCATAAGCTTTACAACTAGGTGTAATTTTACCTTTTAAAGGAGAAGCTTGTTCTGCCATTTTATCTATTCTGTCAGCTTGGCTAGCGTGCATTTGACTAGCTTTTTTTAATTCTCCAGATATTTTTTCAAGTTTTTCTTTACCAGCAAAAGCTTTTAAAGGTGCGTTTCTCATTCTCATACTTTATTTTTTATATAGTTATACATGTCTCTACCTATTTGTTCACCGAACAAGGAGTCTGATTTGTAATGTGCTCTTGCTACCCTTCTGCTATGTGATATATCCCTAGCTGTTTTCATTAATTTATCTCTTTTTTGTGGGTATTTATCACCTAAAACCATACCTATTAAGTAACCTTGAGCTGAGTGTCCGGATGGATACGAAGGTGTTTTCATTGACGCCATTTCCATATCATCCATTTTTGTTTTTATTTTTTTAGCTATAACTTTTGGTCTAGGTCTATTATGATGTTTTTTAATTTTCATTATAACAGGCGCAGATTCATCAATAAGCTTTTGTACTAGTTTATCTTCTGACACAACTTTACCAAAAGACTTTTTAATATCATCTTTTTCTTTTACAAATTTTTCTCTTATAGGTATTTTTGTTAATTCAGTAATTTCACCTTTTGTAGTCGTAGAGTTGTTACTTGGTGGTTTTTTACTTAAATATTTTTCTATTTTAAATCCTTTTAACACTTCCATCTTCTTCTCGCTGCTTTACCTCTTTCGCCAGTCCAGCTTTTTGATCTAGCACAAAATGATTTTCTACGTTTAGCAGCTTTACTACCAGGTTTAACATCACCAGTTACAGCTGTTTTTAATTTACTACCAGGATTTTTTCTTTTATATTCTGCAACACCCTTAGATGTCATACCGGCTCCTTCTTCTACTGTTCTAAAATTTCTACCTTTACCTTTTGTTGTTTTTCTAGGTTCGTTACTTTTTGGAAATGGACTTTCTTCTGTACGATCTTTACCAGGACTACCACCTTGAGTAAACGTTCTACGTCTACCACAACTAGTTATAGGAAAAGGATTATTTTTTTGTATATATGCCATGTTAAAAATCACTCATTAATTGATTGTCTATTTCTTCTTGTACCTCTTCTTTAGTTGCTAATAACTTAAAACTTAAATCAGCTTGGAATCTAGCAACCTCTTCACCATCTTTAAATATTATAATTGTAGGTACAACTGCTATTTTATATTTTTTTTGCGCGTCTGGATCTTTAGCTATATCAACATAACTTTTAGTATTACAGTCTTTTAAAGACATAATCCAATCAGCACCGTTAGCTTGGTTCCATCCAGCATTAAAATGTACAACCTTTATTTGACCAAAAGAAACAGTTGATAATAATACAAATAATATTATTAATAAATAAATAGCATATATTTTTGGCGAGGGCGTTTCATTATCTGTCATATAATTTATCTTCTATTTTTTCAAGAGTAACTTTTATTTCTTGCACATCTTCTTGTGTGTCCATAATAGTTTGTCGTATCATTTGATCTTTCATGTCAAACTCCATGCGGGTTACTTCTGGATCAAGTGGTGGTGGTAACTCTTTAGCCTCAGCTATATCTGCTTGTAATGTAAACCACATACCGGCTAAAGTAGCCACTGCAAAGCCTAAGCCTATTATTGTTTTTACGCTTAATACAAAGCCTGTATCTTCATTTAATTCTTTTGCCATTTTTTAGTATACTTTATTATTATAGAATCACTTGTTTTTTGTTTTATTTAATCATGATAGTAGCAATAGCCACTTTTAGAGTTAGTTTTCATCTTACATCTTTTCTTGTCAGATTTAATTTTTTTACACTGTTTCTTTTCTCCAGTTTCATTTTGCTCTACTTTTTCATGTATCGTACAGTATGTTTGTCCAGGTAAAATTTCTTTTTTACATCTGTTTCCACTTTTATTAACAGCAGCGCACAATACTTTTTTACCTTCTTTCTTTTCTTTTTTCTGAAGTTCTTTGTTTTGTTCTTCTATTTTTAATTCTTCTTTTTGTTCTTTCTCTTGTTTTATTCTTTTCTTTTCTTCTCTTTCTATTTCTTTTTCTTGTTGCTTTTGCTCTTTTATTTCAAGCTTTAAAGTTTCTAAATCAGCATCTTTTATACCTAAATCCCAAGTATTCCAACCTGATAATAAAGCAACTCGTTTCCACCACTCAAGGTTACTATCCATAGCGTTATCTAGGTTTTTCATTTTATTAGCTAACCTACCAAGCGGTATGTTTGTAAATCCTTCTACAACATTACCAACAGCAGACCATATTGGATTATCAAGAGTTAAACCTCTTTTTTTGAATATATCACTATTCCATTGATCTGTTTTTATAGATGAATATATTTTTCTAGCTTTTGAACCTATGGGTGGAGAGAAACTAAGTAGACGTAGTATAGTATAACCATGATCAGCTCTAAACCCTTTGTCTCTTTGCTCTAAAAACTCTTGAACTGTATTACTAATAGTACCAACAGCTTTACCACCATAACCAAACGCTGATAACCAACCGTCAATCATACCGTTTAAAATTCTAAATTTCTTTTCGTCAAGTTCTTCTTCATCTTCATCACCAAGTGACGCAAATACAGCTGATTGCAACGCATTAAATATTATAGCTTGTACAGCTCCATAGTAAACTATTTTAGATAAATGTGTTTTAGTATCACCTCTTCTATTAGCTAAATCTCTTATAGCTTTATTCATTATCCGACCATACTGCATTGGTGTGTTTTGAAAAGCTAATATTATTCTACCTAGTGGATTTGCTTGTTGTTGTGATATTAAATCAGGTCTTGCTGACTGCTGCGATACCTCTGTTATTTCTTGAAAATCTAAAAAAGCTTGTTGTTCTGCCTGTGATTTAGGCATACCATTTTTAATATATTTTTTAACTCTGTTTCTATAAAACGTAGAACCACCAGAAGCAATAGCAAAACTATCTGCTATTTGTGTAGGTAAAAATCCTTTGTTTAATAACCAAGCAATAGCCGCTTTAGCAGGGCTATTACTACCGACAACAGCGTTTAATAATTCAGATTCATTAACACCACGTTGATTTCCTTTACGTCTTTGTTTTAAGAAGTCAGAGTTAAATAAGAAAACAAAATCTTTCCAAAACTGTGGTTGATTAGCAAAAGCAGCACCGGCTTTTAATGGGTTATTATCACTCCAATTTACATAGTTGACAGCTGATATAGTTTGTAAAGCAGCAGAACGTATGTTAAAGAACATGATAGCACCAACCGAATTGTTCACCCAGTTCATATACATGTTTGTTAATCTATTGCTACCAGTAGGTCTATTAGATCCAGTTCTCATACGGTACAATATATCTTTTAATGCCTCTGTAAACTTAGCACCATATATAGCTTGAATTTTATTTAGATTTTTAGGACTGAATATTTCATCTACATTTTGTTGCCACTCCTCTAAATATTTTGATCTAGCATCTCCAAGAGCACCGTCACTTAATATATCTGACTGTATATTTTCTGCCAACCAGTGCTCACCTGGTTCAGAATAACCTTGATCTTTTTTAGATACAATACCTAACGCATCAGCAAAAGCTTTTAGTTCACTGTTTTTATTTACAGCGTCTACTAAAGTTTTTGTATCTCTTTTTGAAAGTCCAGGAACTTCAAAGCCAGCTTTGTTCCATAAGTAAACTCTTACAGCTTGATCTGTTGTAAATTTAGTACCACTTACTTTTTTACGTAATTTCTTTTTTATACCTTTGAATTGTTTGAATAAATTATTCAAATCATTAAATGAAGTTTGTTTAGCTGCATTAAGCTCGTTTACACCTCTAGCAAAAGGATCTACTAATGCTTTCTTAAAAAACTCCACTTGCTGTTCGCCAACCTTACCTTTACCTATAAAGTTATATAATAACCCCATGAAGTCTTGTGCTGAAGCAGGTATTAAACCTTTATATTTACCTTTGTTACCTCTTAGTTTAGCTTGAGCTTCTGAAAATTGCTTTTGTGATTCAACACCTGTGGTTTGCTCTAGTATGTCATTAAAACTTTTATCCATGTCTTTGCTAAATTTTATTCTAGCTTGAACAGAACTACCTTTAATGTCTAATTGATCTAACATATTAGCAACAGCCTCAACGTTAGGTAAAGCATCGTCTACAAAATATATATCGTTATAACCCTCCGCAAACTTATTAGCTATCCATACTGCTTTAGCTTCGCCAGTGCTATTACCTAAGCCAGTAATATTTTCTATAGGCATGTCTATACCCTGTTGTTTTAACCAGGCTTGTATCGCTGGTGCTGATTCAGCTGGTCTAGCCGTAAGTATATAATTATTTTCAATACCGTATTTATCTATTCTATTTCTAAACTTTTGCATCAATGGTCCTTCAACACCACCTCTAACGTTTATAAAGTCGCTAAAATCAAACTCATATCCAGCTTTAGCAAGTTGAGGCCCTTGTATTGGCCACTGTCCAGATGTTATAGTTACTACATCATCACCTTTTTTAGCTATAATAGTATTTTCACCTTTATCAATTAACGTTTCATCAAAATCAAAAGCAGACATACCTCTTGAAGGTGTTTTGTGATTTATTAATCTAGAGTTATTAACAGCCTTACTAAACATCATACCTGTTGTAGAACCTGGAATTACAAACGCAGCGTTTCCATCTTTGTTAACACCTAACTGCTCTGATAAATTAGATCCATCTATAGTTTTTATTGAAGCTGGATCTATACCAACACTACCGTCTTCGCCTATCTGTTTACCAACTTCTTTGTTAAAGTATCTTTGCCACCAACTATTTTCAATTAAATCCCAACCTTTAGGCATTCCTGTTGTTAAATTTGCAGATTTTAGTTTTAAGTCTGCTCCGGCGTCTAAAGCTATAAGTTTGAAATTCTTCATTACTAAATCGTAAGAAACATCAAAGTTGCCACCAGATAAAGACGCGTCTAATAAATATAAATAAGCTGATGTAGCCGGCATAGCGTGTTCCCATTCATACAACCTACGTTTTCCTTTAACTATTTTACCAATTGGTTTTGGTGACCATCCTATCATCTCCGCTCCTAATCTATGTGGATGAGTAGATAATTGCCCTACTAATTTAAAATAATTACCCCACACTCTAATGTTTTTAGGGTTTGATCTAATAGACTTATTTATTCTTTGCCAAAGCTGCTTGTGCATGCTAGAATTTATTTTATTAAATTCTTTTATTTTTCCAGATCTACTAGATTCATTTATTTTACCAGGCGTATCTCCTAAATACTTTCCATAAACTCTAGGTTTAAAATTTTTCGCGGCACCAGTAAAATCTTTGCCATATTTAAGATTTTTAGCTAGTAATTTATCTCTTTTCATGGTATAGTATTGATCTATCGTCATTTCTTTACCATTAACCTTTATTATGCTTTCACCTTTGTTAGGTAAAATTCTTCTACTAGGTCTTAATACACCTTTCGTTATTAGAGATTTTGGAAGAGTAGGTACCCAAATATTTTCAACCTCTCTATAAAAATCATCAATATTTGCCTTTGTTCTAAAATGATACGTTTTTCCTTGACCGTAAAGAGTTGAAAGCTCATCAATACCTTTTATACCTAAATCAAATTCAGATCTTATAGTTTCATTTTCTATTACTTTTTCAGCAAGATTAAAGTTTCTTTTAGCTTCAGTACTAAACATTATTCTAGATTTACCATCAGCTATTTTTTGTATTGCATCTAATGATTTTTCTCTTTCTAATAAATGCTCTCTAACACCTTGGTTACTTAACATCTTACCTGTTTGAGATACCAAAGCTTTTACTCTAGAACTAGTATTACTATCTTTCTTGTACGTATTTTCCTTACCTCTTTCTGTAATACCAAAAACCTCTAAGAATTGTTTTGTTTCAATATTAGGGTTTTTAACTTGAATTGCTAATCCAGCTTTAGTACCCGTCTTAGCCATTTTAGCTCTATCAGATTTAGTATAAAAAGCATCTAGTAAAACCTTTTGAACACCTGTAGATGTCCCACCAACAGTAGATCCTTCTGGTAACATTTGTACTAAAGTTGCCGCGTGTTTATTTATAAACATCTGAGCGTTTTTAATATCACCTTTAGTTAAGTTACCAGGTTTTGGAATTATACCAAACATATCTTGTGTCATATCTGGCGTTAGGTCTTTTAATGTTTTAAACGTTAATTTTGACACGTCCATACCAGCCGCTATAGATTTCACTTCTTTATTAATAGCTACAGCTTTTGGACCTAATCTTTCAGATAATTTAATTTTTCTACCAGTAGCTTGATCAAATATTTCAACAGGAGCAGCTTCTTCAGCTATATCTACTCTTTCTGTAATGTCTTCTGTAAATTGTTCACCTAGTATTCTATTAGAAGCTTCAATAGCTCTTGATGGTAAATAAGTATTTATATAAGCAGCTAATGGTACGCCAGACTCTGGGTTGTAGCTTTGTATTAAATCAAATATACCTCTAGCTCCAGTTTCTATCTCATCCATTAACAACTGTCTATCAAAACCAGGTACGTCTCTACGTCTTTCTACTATTTTACCTGTTATAGGTTTGAACGCATCTATAATATCAAAAGCACCGGCAACACCTTGTTCTTCATATATTGATTGGACCTTGTCAGACGCCTCTTTTGACATTAAAATTTCACCTGTTTTAGAATCTTGTGTTAATCCTAATCTTATTAACTCTTTAGCGTACATGTCGCTACCATACTTTATCTCACCTCTTATTCTAGCGCCTTGTTGCATGGTTCTTCTCATACCCCTACTCATTCTTTTTGTTTCGATCATTCTATTATAATCTCTAACAAAATTCATAACATCTCTTCCAGATTCAAACTCAACTCTTTTTCCACCTAAAGAAAAAGTTCTTCTAAACATGTCGCCTAATTTAGTAGAAAATGTTTCGTTGTATCTCATTTCACCGTTAACTAAAGCATCTGAAAACAAAGTTAAAGTTTCTTCAGCTGAAACAGTAGCATCTTGTTTGTTTTGATAATCTATAAGTCTTCGTCTAAAATTAGAATTTCTAATGCCATTAGGATTCATGTTTTTAAGTTCGTTCTCTAACGCTCTACCAACAGCTAATTTTGTATGTGGGTTGTTATTAAAAGTTTTATTTAAAAATCTATGTAAAAATTCATGAGCCGCTACATTTTTAGCGCCTAATTTTAAACTAGCCTCTTTATTCACAACTATACTTTGTCTTCCGTTAACTTCGGGCGTAGTAAAGCCATGAGTCATATCAAATTCGTTGTCTTTATTATCTCTAACTTGTTGTTTTATATCTTGAAAAGTAGTGTTTTCACCAAAATCAATTTGATTTAAATCTTTTTGAGATAATGTGGTGTTTGTATTTTTATCTATATAAACTAATTGACCTGTTTCAGCATTTTTTACAACTTGAATATTTTGATTTACGAGTAAATCATTAAGAGCCATAATTTCATAAAGCTCTGCTGTTTCTTTAGTATTACTTACTTCTATAACATTAGTATTACCATCAACTTCTTCGCTGAATTTTTTAACAGTTTCTAGTTTTTCTTTATATTCTTCGGAAGATACTCTTTCATTTATTCTTCCTATTATAGGGTCTAGAACTTTATGTTTTTGACTAGTAAGTTCATTTATCTCACGGTCTAATTCAACTATTTCTTCTATAGTTTTTTGTTTGTCTTTGTTGCTACCTTTCATTAAAGACTTTTTCTGTTCTTGTAGGCTTTCTATTTTCTCATTAGTCTTTTCAATTTCCTCAACCTTATCTTTTGGTAGCTCGTTAATAGCCTCTATTTCTATAGCCTTAGCCCTGTCTTCTACAATTTCTATTAAGTTTTTAGAATCTAAATTGTTTTCAAATCCTGTTCCATCTAATATTTCAGCTGCTTCTTCAAAAGCATAAAAATCATTACTTATTTCTATATTAAGATCTTTTAATAATCCATTTTCTTTTGCGTATCTAATAGCAGCATGTGCGTCTTCAGCGTTACTAAAACTATCATCTCCAACAATATAAACAGGGTCTTTTACACCTCTTGCGTATTTATAAGTTCTATTAGCAGTACCAAACATTATTGTCATGGCACCTGTTTGTATTAAAACTTCTTGAACAAAATCTTCATCTATACCATCTGTAAGACCTCTACCATCTATTAAGTTTTGAAATGGTTGAGCTATAAACTCCTCCATTACCTCTGGTATAATACCATTCCAACCACCAGCTCTTTGTACTCTATTTAAAAAATTAGCAGAAGCTGGGTTTAATCCAAGTTTTCTAGCATATCTACCTAAAACCATACGCTTTAACCACATAGGATCACCTAGTAATTCTTTTCTTAAAAACTTAACACCGCCAGGTATGTATTGTCCAAATTTTTCTGTAGCATACTCTACCCATGTAGAGCTAAATGCTTTAGCAAAAGCCTCATCCCAACCTTTGTCTTGCTCATATATAGGATTTCCATTTTCGTCATCTCCAACATAAAAACCTAATTTGTCTATTTCTAAAGCTACGTTTTCACCGTCTGAAGTTAAACTCCAAGACATTTCAGGTGTCATTCTGTCTATAGTTTGTTCGTATATCATACTAGACCCTCCAAGACCAGTCATACCAGCTGTTCCTAGTAAAAAAGAACTTACATTAGCCGCTTTGTCTTGTATTTTTAACACCTTGTCTGATATACCTGTTATTCTAGAATATCTATCTATTACTTCTTGTGATCTATTAGCTAGTCTACCTCTATTACCAATAACTAACGCCCTACCACCCTTACTAAATATTTTTCCAATACCTCTAGATGCTATCATCTCTATCATGAATCTAAAAGAATCTACCGTTCCTCTTCCAGCGTTATAAGAACTAGATTTTTCAGATATTTGAGCCTGCAACTTTTCATACTCTGAAAACATTACTAAAGTAAGTTTTTCGTCTTCACTTAATTCTTCAACTGGTTTTTCTAATAATTTTCTTATATAGTTTTTTCTATTACCTTCTTTTATACCTGCATATATAGGTATTAAATCAGTAAATTCTTTACTAAACATACCGTCAAAATATCTACCAACAGCTGTTTCTTTCATAAACTCAGGCGTTTGTAATATTTCTTTAGCATAACGAAGAGATTCTTGTTCAGCTTTACTTAAGTCTTCTTCTTTACTTAACTCATCTACAACATCTTCAGCCCATAGCTTCATACCAGTAGCTGTTGGTCTATTATCTTTATCTAAAGATATTTTTTCATAAGCTCTCATATAGAACTCGTCTCTCATAGCGTCAATAGTAGCCTTACCATCTTCACCATCATATATCTTGTCTAGCTCTACTTCTAGTTTTCTCCACTCAAGGTTAATAGCTTCCTTTTGAGTTTCATATCCCTGCATGTGGATATTATTATCTTGAAGACGCTTAAATATAGTGTTATAAGTTGACTCAGGAATTAACTGTTCGGCACCATTAGATTTTGTTTCATAAGCATTTTTAATAAAATTAGACTGATGTTTGTAAAACTCATCTTCTAATAGACTTGTATATTCTTCTTGTAATGGGCCAACATAAGGTTCTGTTAGTTCGTTGTACCTATTAGTGATTCTTTTAGTAAGATCATTTAATATGCCTTCTTCTGTTTTTTGTCTTTCACTAGCCACACTAACTCTATATAATGAATTTAATTCTTTAATTCTTCTTGTGTACTCTTCTTTATATTCTTGTGATTTAGGGTCACTAAATTCATTACCTTCTTTCGCAAGATCATCAGTAACACGTTGAATTATTTTTCTTAACTCTTCTTCATCTTCTTGTTTGTACTTTTCATACAATTCATTTATAGTGTTTTCTATTTCTCTTGACTCATCACCAAATTCTGATTCTAACTGTTTATTTATATCTTCTTTGTAAGGTTCTAAAATAGCATTGATTTGACCTTCAAAATCACTTGATATTTCTTTTTGTTTTTCAAACCAACTATTAGTATATTCTTCAGAGTCTAAGATTTTATTAGTTTGATCCATCTTATGCTGCATAATATCAAGATGGGTAACATTATCAAGTACTTCTGTATCTTTGTATATAATATTTAAGTTTTCTTTCTTTAGTTCAGATAAATTCTTTTTACTACTTTTATCTGTTTCAGCAGGCTCTACATATTCAGTAGCAGTAATTATATCATCTGCGCCCGTGTAATATCCGTCATTAACATCAATATTTTTATCTTTATATTTATCTTTTAATTCGGGATCGTTTTTAACATATTTTAAATCTGAAAGTTTTGAACCACCTTGCAAAGAATACATAGGCGTTGCTTTTCTAAATATAGGACCACCTTCCTCATTGAAATCATATAAGATAAAAACTTGATCACCATGACCAGGTCTTCTATAGAAATTACCTTTTACAAGTTCTCTGTTATCTTTTGTTTTAATTCCTCTATCTTCTCCTACCTTTGTTGAGTATAACTGCGTTATAGCGTCACCAGTACCGCCTATCATACTTGAAGGATGGTTGTTATATTGCGGTTTATAATAGTCTTCAGGTATTACATTTTCGGTTTGATATTCTTGTTTTAAATTTTTTATTTCTTCAGACTCGTAAAAAAGATCTTCAATTACAGCTCTAGATCTTTCTAAATCTTGATGCATGTATTTATAATCTTCCCATTCAGATATATGGCCACCATCTACTAATTCACCTCTACCTTCGTGATTTATATCTCCATTATCATTATACGTAGGCGGTTTGAATCCAGACCAAGAATCGTATCTATGTTTTTCACCCTTCCAATAAAAAAATTTAATTCTATTTCTTTCATCTTCTTTAGATCCCGTACCTCCAAAACGGTTAGCATCTTTATGTATATTTTTAGATTGGTTTGGAAAAAGTTTATTACCACTATTAAGATCTATCAATGTGTTATAAGCGCCGTCAGCACCTTCAAGTGTCCAATAAGGTTTTTGATCACCTTTGCTATAATAACCATTCCACCAATAATATTCTTGCTTAACAATACCACCTCTAGAGGATCCAGGTTTAACTTTATAATCACGATATCTTCCCTGTTCAAATCTTGTTGTACCTTCTAACTGCTGCTTGTTTGGAGATATTTCTTGTAAAAACTCATTTATATTTTTTTCTCCTTCGCCATACTCTTTTAATATATGAGTTGCCCATTTATCCCAATTAGCACCAATTTCCCCTAAAGTAGTTAAGTTTTGATTTTCATCACCTGGATTTAAAAACCTGTCATACTCTTGGTATATTTTACTCCAAGTCATTTGATCATCTTCGCTCCAAGATGTAGGTAACTCTATAGTTTTAGTTCCAGCTTCTTGACCGTGTCTATCATATCGCTTCATAACCAACTCATCATCCCCAGTTAAATTTTTGTAATCAAACTCATAATAATAACCGTTTTTATCTAGTCCCATTGGATTTGAATCTGTTTTACGCATATCTTTATACTCTTTATGCATAGCTGTTAATTGTCCAGAAACCCATTTTTCCATGTCTTGGCCTTGACTCGCTACGTTTCTGTACTCCTCGGTTTGTGATACTATTTGTCTAAAAGTATTTTGATCTACAGCACCGCTTCTATCTTCTAAATGCGTTATTTTACCAGTATAATTATCTCTTTTAAAGTTATAACTATAATTACCATTTCCATCATTGTCTTCATCTTCAAATTGACTTTCTTCACTAAAAGAAGGATTATCTTGTATTAAAGCCGCTTCAGTAGGATACGCCATAACATTTTGCCCGTCAATAGTCATTGGCACCATACCTCTAGAGTTTAGACTGTTTTCAAATGAAACTCTATACATCTCGGCATCTGTACTAGGATTTAAATAGTAATTACCTAATGGATGTGGAAACTGAAGATCAACTTCCTCTCCGTCTATTATTAAAGGTGAAGTGTATTTGTTAACGCCATATGGATCTGGAAAAGCAGTAGACGTTATTTTTTGTTGAGTTTCAAAATCTAAATCGGTTGACTCATCATCTGTGTCTTCTGAATCTACAGGCTCTTCTTCTTGTTCTAAATCTTGTAAAGTTTTAGATGAAGTTATAGCCACAGGATTTATTTGCTCTTCTTCGACCTCTTCATTTTTCTCTTCTTCAACTTCAACATCTTCAGCATGAAAAGCATTATGTCTTTCCTCCCATATCTCTGGTTTAAGAGCATACTGTCCTGTTGGGTGGTTGTCCCCAGGTTTTTCATTATGTTTTAAAGGCGATTTAATTTTAGTCATATTAAATTACTGTTGATTTTTTTGCATTTCGTTAGATCCTATTTGTCCAGTAGTAATATTTGGCAATGAAGTTCTACCGGCTACGTGAGAACTAGATGTATTACCATCTCTTATAGTTTTATAATTTGGATCAAAAGCAGATCTTAATCTGTTAGCGTAAAACTTATGTAGTCTCGTATCATAATTAGGGTTAAAAGAATCAGGATGTAACATGTCGTCTGGTATTTCAAAATTCTTTAAAGCTTCTTGATTATCTAACATATACTCTTGTAAAAAATATACACCACCAATTTTATCGGATACAAACACCTTCCAAGCGTCGTTATTTGTAAGTAAATTATCTACAGTCCAATCAATATCAAAATCAGGGTGTTTAGCTGCTGTTTGTCCCTGTTTAACAAGATCTTTATAAGCTTGCATATATTCAGACTCTTCTGTTCCTTTAATAACCCAGTTCTCTGTTATATCACCTATTTCTTTTGTAATAATAACACCGTTAGGATCAACCGCTGAGCAAGTTATATTGTAGTTTTCATCGATATTTATCGTGCTACCTGGATATTCTCCAAAAAAAGCTCTATCCCAATTTAAATCAGTATAATTTGAAAAAGTATTTTTACCTCCAACTCCACCGCCATAGCTAACTGCAAATTCTTCTTTTATAGCCTTTAAATTATCTAGTTGTCTAGCTATATTCTTTATGATTTCAGATATAGTTTGCGAACCTTGCTTATCACCTTTAGCATGTAGCACATCATACTGCTTTGCTAAATGAGATATAACTTGGTTTATAATTTGTTGATTTGCCTTACCATGTATCTCTGATGACTTTGCATCGCCACCGTAAGGCATATTTTCAAAATACTTTTTTATTCTTTTATCGTCTGACATATTTTATTATTTATTAAGGCGTTGGAATTGCAGCTGATATTCCAGTGCTAACAGCTCCAGAAACAAACTTATCTACTGTCGCCTGCGCGTCTGCAATAGCTTGATCAGAAGCATTTTTTCTTTGCATTGCAAAATCTAACATAGCTTGTTCTTTATCAATATCAAATTTTTCAACCATTCTTTCACCTTCTCTTTCCATTAAATCTCTTTTTTGCTCACCTAAAGCTTTTTGCTCTGCTAATCTACCTGATTCAGCAATAGCTCTTTGTTGGTTAGTTTGTTCTTGAGCACCTATAGATAACGCTGATTGTTGTGCTTGTTTTACTCCTTGATTAGCTAGTACTTGAGCTAAACCAGCTACACCACTTCCACCAGCTGCACCTTGCATACCTTGCATTATATTAGCCATAGCTTGTTGTGATTGTTCTTTTTCAAACTCAGCTTGTTTTAAATTTACTTGAGCGTCTTCATAAACGTTCTCTAAATTTTCATAAGGATTTCTTACACCAGCGTAAGGATTTTTCATTTTTCTATTTTCCCAGTCTTCCATTTTTTGACCAAGATCTTGATTTGCAGCAAATTGCTCTCTTCTTCTTTGAGCTCCTCCAAATAAAGCATTTACGAATTTTGCTGGTGATGATTTTTTATTTGCCATAATTATATTGTTTTATCTATTATTACAGTTTTTACGTGTTATTTACTACTTGGTGTTACTTCTGAGGCTATAGAATACATCTCTGCTTTTTTATCTGAGTTGTTCTTTATTTCAACTTCTGCATAATATCCTACTATTCCTGATAGATTAACTCTACTATCTTTAGCAAACATAATAAAGTCACCGTCACTAGGCGTACCATCTCCCATAGATGGATCAACAATTATAGAGTCACTTGCTATAGTGTCTATCTTGCCTATTAAAGTTGGTTTTTCATAATCTCCACTTGAATCTAACGAAGTAACAAATCCACCAACATTGGAAGGTGTTATATAATAAGCTAAATCTCCAACTTGTAACGAACTGTTATTTATATTTCCTGCAAAGTTAATTGTTATCATGATGCTGTTCCTCTAGTTAATATTTTTCTTAAATCTACTAAAACATTCGTATTAGAAGATGGATATTTTGCTATGTTAATAGTACCATTTAAAAATACTTCATTACTAGATCCATCTATATACATTTTTGTTTTAACTCTAATAGGTCTATCACTGCTAGCTATCAATCTACCATTTTCACATGTAATAGAACCCTGAGTTAAACCGTTTGTATTGTTTACAGATGCTACCGTCATATTTCCACCTGTATCTAAACTTTTTTCTATACCCCTCATTCTTATAGTCGCACCTTTACCTATACCTCTCATACCGTTAACTGCTATGTCTCCGCCAGCGCTTACGTTAGAAGTAAGTTCAGTTCTAATACTAGTTGATACTTGTCCTAATTCTACAGTAGCGCCATCGTTTAGTGAAATCTCTGCTCCACATACTTTTTTTATAAGTCTAGGTCCATACGCTCTAATTATTATTGCGTTATCATTACCCCATGTTTCGTTACCATCTAATGTTAGAGTTTTTGTACTAGTATTAATAGCTGTTATAGCTCTTAAAGCGCTTTGATAAGTACCGGCTATAGAATATATTTGCATACCAACAACAAGATTGTCAACATCATCTAAAACTAAAGAAGTTGCATCAGTTCCAGCTCCATTAGAAACTTTAGAATATTGAACACATAACGCCCCAGCGTCCCAAGTTCCCTCACTCCCACTTTCATTAGTAGTATTTGTTATAAAATAACCAAAATCTAATACAGCATCTGTAACCGTTAATTGTGTTTTATTAAAAACAAATGTTGGTCTTTCTGCACCTGCAAAAGTAAACGACGGTGATCCTGTTGAAGTACCAGCCTCGTTATCTGTTAATCCAAAAGTAGTATCACCTCCAGTTTTAATGCTTAAAGTTGTGTTACCAACTTGTGTTACTGTTAAAGAGTGATAAAGTTTATTTTTACCAAAATCAAACTCAGTCTTAGATCTAGCATCGGCATGTATTTGTATCGTATAAGTATCTCCACTTGCTGCTGCTGGAAACACTATATTGACACCTCCTGGAGATTGATCCATTAATCTACTTTGTGATGTTACTGCTGTTAAAAATGTTTTAGTAGCAAAGTTATATACTTTAGTGTCAGAAGATCTAGTTATAAAAAGTGAAAACTTAGCGTCTGTATCTCCGGTTACAACTAAAGATCTATTAGTTATACCAGTTAACATTGGTGTTTGATTTATTTCTACTTTTGTTATTAATGCCATATTATTCTGGATCTGGTGTTATTATTTCGCTAGCTATACCTAAGCCTTGAAAGTTAAAAGCGGCTGGATCAACATGTTCTTCTGTTCCTTTTATGTAATTAAACCACTTACCTTCTTTTTCTATAAACTCATTTAACATGCCCTCTTGTTTGTTTGTATGTATATTTGAAACATACCAACCATCTTTTGTTTGTAGGTTGTAATATTGATTATCGTCTGGATTTGTAAAAACTAGTTGTTGTAACACAAAGTTAGATAATTCTATGCTAACATTTTCGCTATAACCATCTTGAACAAATGGATGTATAATAAGTAGCTCTATAACTGTAGGAGTAGTTCCTTGAGTTATAAAATCTATAGAATAAATTCCATTTGAAAACGTTTGTGAAGATTGAGCGCCTGGATCTCCAGAAAAATCAAAGAACACGTGTGACTCTGGGTTAATATCAAGATTTTTAAAATCAAAAGAAAATCTATAGTTAATTTGATTACCATTTGCATCTTGACTAGCAATATCAGAAAAAGTAACTAAAACCATATCAGAAACATCAGTACCGTCTTGCTCCGCTCCTTGTAAGTTAGTTATGATGATATTATTATTAGGTTCTATAAGATCTAATTGTGTATTATTTACAAGTGGAATCGCTTGTATATTTTGCGTATCTGCTAAATTACTACCTATTGGAGTAACTTTAGACGGTAAAAGATCATGCGTTCGTAGTTGATCTATTCTAGACTGCGTGCCTTCGTAATTTAACGTATTAAAGTGTTTAACTAATTCTGGTTGCGAGTTTAATACAGGTACAACTTTAGAATCTTCGTGAACACCATAAAATGTATTTCTATTTATTTCTTCGTTGGTTGTTGGATCAAATTGCTCTACGTGGTGTTTCCATAATCTTCCTAGGTTCATAGTATAAAATTGATTAACACTACTAATACCTACTTCAGGGACAAATGATTTAAAGCTTGTCCAACCTTTTGCTTTTTCATTAAATGATACACATCCCCCATCGTTGTTACTGTCTATAATTAAACTAATATTATCAACCATACCAGTAAATTCGTTGTCTGAAGAAACATAAAACCCAAATACTTCTGAAAAACTTGATGACTCATCACTACCTATAATAGCTGTAAAATCATTTAAACCAGGCGTTGCTATATGTTCAAACCCTTCACCCTCTTCATTATATAATCTAAATTTTAATTCTCCATTACCTATAACATCTGTTAAATTAAATTTTACTCTACACATTCTATCCACATCAAAATCTAAAACTTTATTAGTTTTTATTAATGTTTGATGTAAAAAAGTATTTTTTGGCGCAGCGGTAAAAGCTATTTTTTTGTCACCGTTAGCCATTTGAACAGTAGCAACATCAGTCGTGTTTGCGCTGTCATTTAAATTCCAAAAATTTACATTACCACCATAATTTTCTATCTCTTTAATGCTTATAGAATTTACGTGTATATCTCCATTGATAGCTTCAATACCGACACCAGGGCCTAATAAATATGTGTCTAATGAAACAGATCCACTTTGTTTATACACAGGCGAGCTACTACTATCAAATTGAGGAGGATCAAAATTATTTATTGTTATACCATTTACTTGTAATTTAGCATTTTGTGCATTTTGTAAAGATCCAAACGGCGTAGTAATATTAGCGTTTATTCTATACTTTTTATTAGGATCAAAATAAACTTGAGCCTGTTGAGCGTTAGAACCTCCTGGAAAGAAAACGTTACCAGCACTTAACCAATTAGCACCTATATTAAGTGTCCAATTGTCTAGGGTTTGAGTAGTTACAGCTACACTTACATTGTCTACAAAAATAGCGTTGCCTGGACCTAAATCCATAGCCATAATAGTAAGTGAGTTAGTTGTTCCAAACGTACTACCAGCAGTCATTGTTTTTGTAAAAGAATATGTCATTGTACCGTAATCACCGCTATTAAAATTAGCAATTTCAGAGTGTGTTATTTGACAAGCTGATGTTCCATTATTTAACGTTACTTTAAACTTGGTGTCCGGATACTCTGCGTCTTCTAAAAGAGAGTTGGAAGTACCAACACTAGTCATTTGACTACTTGCGATAACATTAGCCGTGTCTTCATCTAACACAAAATCCCAGCTAATAGTTACCTCTGCGCCATCTGGAATATTTAGTCCACTTATATCATATTGAGCCCCTACATTTACAGAACTAGCAGCTGGTGGAACTACAGAGTTACTAAATAATATAGCGCCTGTTCCATCATCTGAACCTAGCCAATTAGCGGGTGGATTAGGACTATCACCTAAAGGAGAAGTAGGATCTTGATTTTCACCTAAAACCTGAAACACATGCTCGTTACCTAGGTTCAAACCAACCTCATTCCATCCTTGAAAATCACTAAAATTTCCGTTTGCTATAAGATTTGATCCTTGAGTTGTTGTTGTTAGTGAAAAATCTCCGTTGATTATTTTTTCCGTACCCTCTTGTGGGTTATAACTAAAGCCCTCGTCAAAACCAGGGTTTAAAACTTGATCATCAGTTGCTCCAAAATTTATTGATAAATTGTAATCTTTTTTATAAGCATCATAACACCCATATAATATATGTCCATCTTTTAAGTGGTCTCTAAAATAGTCACTCATACCAGCGTCCGATATAGGAGTTAAACCATCCATAGATAATCTAAGTACTGCGCCTCTTTGTTTGTCTGTAAAATACGCTCTAAATGATTCTGAAGCAAAAGACTCTGGATTTTTTGATATACCATAATTACCTCTAAACGGTTGGGCTTGTCCCAATACATTATTAGTGGCTAGTAACTGTTGATTGCCATCGGCATTAAATAAAACATCTCTATTTACAAATATCTGTAAAACTTTATCTTCACATAAAGTAACTAAATCTCTTTCTCTAGCGTAAAGTTTTTGTATACTACCGTAAACAGGATTTATATCTTTTGTTATTTTTTCAGCTTGTATAAATTGATTTAAGTTGTTAATACCACTAGTTGAATTATATAAACCAGAGTATATTAAACCGTATTTTCTTCTTTCTTCTTCATAGGTTTCTTCTAAAACAGTAGACGCTTTAACACCGTTTCTTATAAAAGGTGTGTTAAAATCATCTCTAATTCTATTAGATTCAACACCATTACCAAAACTAAAGCAATTGTAATAAGACAAACCAGTATCTCTGTTGTGTACCAATGGATATAACTCTACTTTAGTTACATAGTTAAATGGTCCACTAACTTCTCTACAAGAAAATATAGCTGCTTTTGTATAACTACCGTCTTCTCTCCAAAATGTTAAAACTTTATCTTTATAATTATTTGTGCATTTAGTTAAGTTTGCGTTTCCTTTTAACCCAGGGCTTCCTAAATAAACTATATTTCCATCCCATCCAACAACTTTTAACCAAAAGTCTTCTTCTGGAAATTCTTCGTTTTGATGTCCATAATCAATAAGACCAACATCCATACCGCCTATAGTTCCAGACACGTTTATACTAACTTTACTACCAACAGGGGCTAGCATGTGTCCTTTAACCGAGTTAGGATCAACCCTACTACCAAACGCTCCGACTGTGTAATCTGAAGTTAAACCACTGTCTCCAGTACCATCTGTAAGATCTAGTATTCTAGGTAAAGCATCACTTATTTCAAAGTATATATTTAAATCCTGATCTTCTTTAGCTTCTGTTTCTATTACAGCTGGCGAGGTTGGTATTGTATTTTTTCCAGGCTCTATATATGTGTCTATAAAGTTTATAGTATTAAATGTGTCTTTATCAGCTGTACTAAGAGGATTATAAACTTGTGTTCTAGGATCTTTATCTAATTGGACTATATAACAAACTCTTCTATTATTTGCTCTACCAAAATCAACTATTTTATCTTGTAACTCTTGAAGCGTAGCTGTACCAGCTCTATATGCGTCAAAAACTTCAGAAACACTGTTACCTGGTAAATTATCAGGATATGCAGCACTACCACCACCATCTGTTCGTATTACAGGGTTCCACGTAGTATGATTATATAAATATTTAACATCTACGCTTTGTATTGTATATACTGTTTGGTCATCACCCTCAAATTTAAATTCATTACCTACTGTTAAAGAATTTACGACTGCAGCCGCAGAAGGTCCACCCATATAACCAGGGTCAAATTGCCCATCGTGCGCTTCTAATCCAACAGCTGTAATATTTGCATTAAAATAAGAGTAATTATTTCCTACAGGATCTTGATTTACACCTGTTCCAGTAATTCCAGAGTGTATACCTGAAGAAAGTATCCATTGTAGATTTTCTTTAAAGTTTGGTTGGTTAGCACTACTATCAGCAGATGAATTCCAAGTATCAAAGTTACCATCATGTAAATCAACTCCAACAGAAGAAAACGATAAATGCATAAATATACCTTTTCCTGTATTTTGTTCTTCATACGGTCCTGTAGCTCTATACGTTTCTGTAAAATGTGATTGGCCAGCAGGTAAACTACCATAAGTAGCACCATAATCTATATAATCAGTTAAACCAATATTTGTAACCGCTGGATATTTAGCCCAATGCCTAGCACCAAGTGGAAGATCGTCTATTGTTGTATTAAAACGATAAGGATGGCCAGTTCCCGAATCTATATTGTCTACTTCAACTATACCTTCCAAACCATTAACCTGTTGATTTGCGGAGTCTATAGGGTTTCCTTTGTACATTCTACCAGAATACCAAGCGTCCCATCCACCGCCTGTTATATCTTCGTAGTTACCTTGTACTGCTGCAAAATACGCGCTATCTATAAACCAACCAGAGCTACTTTCTGCAGCCGTGTTAAATTTCAAAGCAGTGGCCCATTCTTCTTCAGTTCTAGTTCTAGCATTACCGGTTGTATTAGTCCAAGTATGAGTAGCATTAAATATACCCATTGTACCACCAGTGATATTACCACTAATAGATGTGTCAGCTAAATAGAAACCAAAAGCTCTAGCAGTTAAAGCGAAATCTGAAATATTGTTTATTGATGGTATTAAAAATCTTTGTGTTACAGCGTCTGAAGCTACTTTTACAAAAAATCTACCTTCAAACTCTACAGAGTTTTTGTTTTCTATTTTAAATAACTCTACTGACAACGTTGAGTTTAGTACACCAGAAGAGCTCTCTACCCAAGAATCAGCTGCTGTTATTTTTTTTCTTAATATAAATATATATCTACCACTAGTACCAGCATCTTCCATGTATGTAGCAGAAACAAAGTACATTTCAGACAATGTTCTTCCTGCTCCACTTAATATAGAAAACTGCATTGCATATCTAGTTTCCGGAGGATTTTCTTCTATATTAGCTCCAAATTCTGTTTCTATCCAAGTTTCTTTATCTATAGATATACGAACAACGTCTTCAGCTGGTTGACCGTTAGAATCTTGAAAAAGAGAAGATAAATCCCCTGAAGATCCTCCACCAGTACCAAGGGTAGAAAAATCAAACTTAATAGACTCTGGTGCTTCATTTGATATATCTATTACTTTTATTTTATTTTCAACTGGTACTTGCTCCTCTATTTCTGATTGTTTTTTTATTGTAAAGTAATCGCCTTCTTGTAATTTGTTCCTGTCAGAAGAAGGCAAAGACAACCATAACGTTTGGTCTTGTACTGACTTATAAACTCTATCAACAACTAAATTGTAATATTCCCCTGTCGTTTGTTTTATAAAATATTTATAATAATAAGCAAAATCAGGTTGAGGACCTTGTAGTTTAGCTTTTAATCTTAACGAATTTTCAGCAGCACCGTTAAAAATATTAGTTGCAGAATTTATATCAAAAGGTACTTTTATAGAGCTGTTTTTTCCGGTTAAAACAGGTGTTTCTCTTCCATATTCATCACCGTATACAACGCCTAAATAATATGTTCTTTCTGCTTTTATAGATGGTTTTCCTGTAGAAAAATCAATAATAGCGTTGTCGTAACTTTGTCTTGTTTCTACACCAGGTATTATATCTGTACTACATTTAGCGCCATTAAAATCTCTTAAGTTGTAGTTTTGTATATAGTTACCATATACTAATCTATTCGCTGTTATTTCTTGGGATAATGCTTTTCTAGGTACGTTATCCCATGGTCTTAGTATTTGATTTTCTGGTAGTGCCGCGTATATATTTTCAGTTGTAATTGAGTATGTTCCTGTATAACCTAAGTCAAAATCTTCGTGATCTGCTGTAGTGTCATCAGTTTCTTCATAATCAACACTTAGTGTATTTATAATTATCGGTGCATTCCAATTATTATAAGAACCGCCTTCTATTACGGGATCATCTGGTTTTATACTGTCAACTGAATAAACAACTGTTGAATCTTCTTTTTTAAATAATATATCTAATTGAACAACGTCATCTGGAGTATCTGTTGGTATTAACTCTCGTAGTTCTAAACTAACAGTTTTGTTAGACATACCTAAGTTATGAGGATCTTTTGTTGGATGAAACCCGTATGAACCAGCTAAGAATACTGGTTGGGTAAAAGGAGAGAAAGCAGAATATTCACCGTCTGCGTATTTGTATCTTGTAGCGAATCTAATAAAATCTCTTTCAAAAATAACGTCTTCTTCTGTAACTTTTTGTGCGTTGTATTGAAAAGAGTTATTAGCTGGTATAGTGTTAGATATTTCTAATATTTTACCATCAAACTCAAAAACACCTGTATTAGAACTTGAATCCCAAGCGTTAGTAATAATAGTTTCTACTTCTAATTTTAATTCGTAATTTTGTGGTAAATTTCCAGGAGCGTCATCTCTACTTAATAATATTTGATCACCTTGTTCAAATTCAAAAGGAAAATAATTTCGATTAGCTACGTGTATTAAACTATTTATAGTATCACCTGCAATTGGTAACTGCCCAGTACCATCAGATATATCTATAGGACCACCGTTTATACCTCCAAACCTATATTCTCTTTTTAATATACTTTCTTTAAATATTACTTTTGGTGCTCTACTAGGTTCTTTACGTATAACAGTAATATGATCTTCTGTTATTGGACCAACAGAAACTTCATTTACATACATATTGCTATGTGTACTTAAATCTGTATGAGAATTTAACTTTAACGTATCGATGTTTATTTTTTTAGGCTCATTAACATCATCTGTCCAAAATAATAAATTATCAATTATATTTATACCTGTTATTATATTGTTTTTATCAAACTTTAAAACATCGCTATTTCTATCTACTAATATTGGTGTCACCTGCCCGTCATTGTGGTATTCTATAATAGCATCAATACGCGCTCCTCCGCTATCTGAACCAGTAACAAACCAATAAAGTACATCGTTTTTTTCGTCAGCAATAGCACCTATACTTTTAAAATCACCAGTACTTAAAGCAGGTAAATTATCTACTCTAAAATTACCTAGTATGTTTTGGACTGTTCCCACGTCTGAATCTTCAGATGTAGCAACTTCAATATTCATTGCGTCTCTATATTGTCCATTAGGTATTATTCTCTCGTCATCATCTTTATTCATGATTCCCGAGCGAAAAACATTTTTAATTTCCGGCATATTTTATTTTTTAATCCATTTAGACTTACCTCTCATAGTTTGAGCAAGTTCATCTATCTTTATATTTGATAATCTTAATTTAGCTTGTCTTACAGCCGCGAATTTTTCTTGTTTAAACCTAGGTACTAAAGCCTGCCCGCTAATAGTAGTTGAAACTATTGCGTATGCTATACACTTATACATCGCCTCTTCGGCCATTTTGTGCACCACCATTTCTTCACTGGTACCTAGACCATCACTTATATATTTTAATATTACAGTTTTTCCTGAAATATTAGATGAAAAGTGAATTAATCCTTTTAAATTGTCTATATAGTAGGTTCCGTTACCTTGCGCCATTTGTGGTTCTAAACCATATCTTTGCCCTATATTTAAATCGTATATATCTGTATCGTGATTAAAAGCAACAGCATCATCCGTACTATTTGTATCGTCTACTTTATAATTATTCCAAGCTGTAGAATTTCCAGGTGTTGATATAAACGTTACTTCACCACCATTTGACGTTACAGTTGTATCTGGTAGTTCTGAAACCACTATTGTAGTTCCTGACACATTTGTAACAACTGTCCCTACAGGAAAGTTATCATGAGACACTAACATACCTACTTTTACATCAGTTATATCTCCAGCTGCATTTGCTGTTATTTTAAAATCCGTAACATTCCAATCTAAATTTTCTACAACAACAGCTGTTTCTTCTTCTAAAACTAAGTTTCTATTTCTATGAGTAAACGTTAGCGTAGTGTCAACGTTACCTATAGTAGTAGCTGTATCTGGTATAACAGGCTCAACTGCAGTACCATTATTGTCTTCTAAAGTAATGGTTGTTATACCGCTAGCATTAGAGGTACTAGCAACAAATGTACCAGTTGGAATATAAGGACCTGTAACACGCATTCCAACTTGTATATTTTTATATTCAGTATCTAATTCTACACTACTACTATCAACAACTAAATCACCAACAGCTGTTAATTTGTACTCACCGTCTGAATTTTGATATATAGGAGTTGGATTAGAAGTGTGTCTAGTTGGATATAAAGGACGTTCTATACCGTTGCCATCTACCCAGCATATCTTCGTATAATTAACATAATCTTGTGGAAGTACCATCGTGTTTGACGGTGGAAGTGTAATTTCTTGAGACTTTATAGATTTAAAAGTATCAAAAGATAACTCTTGCATTGCTCTTTGAGCGTGAAAAGCTATATCAGTTCTTCTTACTTTTGGTATTATTTTATTTTCACCAACGTAGGCTACTGTAAAGTTGTTTATAATAGTGTCTAAAGATATAAATTGATACCCACCAAAATCATTACCATCGTAATAATCTTGCTGTGTTTGAGTTAATAACGCCATATATTATTGTTTTTCTTGTTGAATATTCTTAATATCTTCTCCAGCAGCCGCTTGGTATAACGCTGGGTCTTTTAATGTAAATCCTGCTAGTGTTAATATCTTTAATACTAACTCTGTTTCTTCAGATGGATGTAGTTGGAAGTTTTGCTTGTCAACAGCATTGCTATTATGTAGAGCTTTACCACCTACTACCACATAAGTCCAATTAACTGGTTTTGGTGATCTTATGTAATCAATATTTATTTGATTTGGTGTTCTTCCAAATAACGTTATGTTATTATTAAGTCCATCTACTATATAAGCAGGTCTCAATTCTGTAGGTCTTGCTAAAGGACTTGTTTGAAAAAGTCTAGCTTCTTTTTTAGTTATACTTTCGTATATAATATTTTCATCTCTAACTGTTGAAAGTCTGTAAAATCTAGATAAAGTATTTAAGGAACCAATACCTCCAGTTAAAGCTAAATTACCAGTTGTTTCAAAAACACCTATCTTTTCTTCTAACATATCTATCATATCAGCATGAACAGTGCTATTTCCGGGTGTTCTTAAAAATTGATTTAAATCGTAGAAGTACTGCTCAAATATATCCATCTGAGCTTGATTAGCAAATATATTAAATTCTTGAGGCGTTATATAACCTCTTTGCTCTTTGTTTGCAAGAGTTAAAACTCTTTGATATATTCTATCTACGTTTATCATAATATTTTTTTATTGTAGTTACGATCGCCCCGTAGGGCGACCGCTCTACAGTTTGATTAATTATTTAATCTCTTTTCTATATTTGTATATATTTCCATACCTTCATCGGTTTTAAACCAATGCGCTAAAGCAGTGTATGGATGCTCGTCAAACGGTACTGTCATTAATTTTCTACCATTACTTCCCCATAAAAAGTTTCTTTGATCAGAGGATAGTCTTAGTATACCGTTTTCAACAGCTCTAATTCCAAAGTTTCTAAGCATCACGTTTTCATCATCCGCAAGTTCTAAGAACAACTTAGGATTATTCTTAGCAAATACTAATAAATCACGTCTAAGCTCTTTAGAACTCAAGTCTGATACCTTAGAACCAATCTCTACACGCATAATAGCTTCTGCTACATCAATATCAACGTTTCTAGCTGCAACTAAAGCTTCTACTTGCATTTCTAAAACATCTATTTCTTCTTCTGCTAAAAATTCTGGTTTATACTCCTCGTAAATAGTACCTCTATGTGGGTGGTATAAACTCAATAGTTTTTGTAAAGTTGTTTTTTCTTTTGGTACGTATAAACTTCCAGATCTAAAAATAATATGCTCTAATCTTTGATCACCTGTCATTTCGTCAACAAAAGGAGTTCTTTGATTTGCACAATATTTAAGTTCTCTTTCGTAACCTTTTTCTTGGTCAAACCAGTAAATGTTAGCAGACTTAATCATTCTAGACAAAGGTTTTTTACCACCTTTTAAATTATATAGCCTATCTTTTATTTCCCATTCATTTTTAGGTTTAACTCTTTCTCTTGTTTTTGGTTCTTCAACCATTACAGTTTCTGCAACTGTTTCTTCAATTTGAGGTTCTTCAACCTCTATTTTTTTCTTTTTTGCCATAATATAATATATAATAAAATTAATAAAATAAAAGGCCGAGGCCGAAGCCCCGGTCTTTTAATATAAATAGTTTACTTCATTAACATAAAGTTGTTAGCACCTTGAGTAACTAAACATCTTTCTGATAACATGTGGATTTGCATTGCATCTAAAGCAGATGTAGCAGCACCAACTGAACCAGTAACCCAAGTCTTCATTCTTCTGTCGTCAGTTTGAGAAGCTCTATATCTAACGTGTAAGAAAGGTCTCTTAAGGTTTTTACCTAGCATTTGATCATAAACTGTTGATGTACCAGCTGGAACAATAACCCCACGGATAGCTTCACTACCAGCAGCAGTATTAATACCACCTCTTGTAGCTTTATCATTTAAGTATCTCATGTCAGACTTATAGAAGTCATAAGAACCTCTTCTAAATCCAGAGAAACCTAAATTCAATGCCATATCCTCAGAGTTGTTAAATACTCCATAAGAAGTACCACCAGCTCCGTAAGAATTCATTGAAGCAAGCATGTCATCCATTGCTAAAGATGTAGATCTATTAACAAACATCATGTTTTCTTCAATAGCCCCTTGCTTGTCAAACTCAG
>Ga0098038_1000185_pt1 | contig 27829 bp, 44 predicted proteins | sample 5B_taG_FD_75051 | JGI IMG/M metagenome (GOLD analysis project Ga0098038, IMG submission 75051) | Marine viral communities from the Subarctic Pacific Ocean - 5B_ETSP_OMZ_AT15132_CsCl metaG | ecosystem: Environmental > Aquatic > Marine > Oceanic | place: Pacific Ocean | collected 2015-01-08 | reverse complement strand
CGAAAAAAAAGATAAAACAAAACCAGGATACTGGTCATGCAATTGGAGCTGGTAAATGAAAGAACAAACAGACGATCCTGTTTGGGCAAAATCAGGAACATGTCCAACCGCAACACAAGATGTTAAAGAAAATACTGAAAATAGAGACTGGACGATCAAAAACTTTGGCTACGGCCCTTTAAACCCTGATAATCCTGATCCTGGCTTTTGGGAAGATAAAGCCAAATTATGGTCAACGGAAATCTCTGTAGCTCAAACAGCTCTATGTGGCAATTGCGCGGCATTTGATCAGACGCCTAGGATGCTACAGTGCATCATTAAAGGTGTAAACGAAAAAGGAACTGTTGCTAACCCTGCAAACGTTCAGAAATATGGCAACTTGGGATACTGCCAGCTATTTAAATTTAAATGTGCTGGATCACGTACCTGTGACTCTTGGGTTTACGGAGGACCTATCCAATGAATAAACGAAAAGAAGCTAAATCTCGAGCAGAAGCTCACTCTAAGAAAAAAGGCTTAGATGGCAAAGCCTGTTGGGACGGATATAAGCTTGCTGGGACGAAAATGAAAGGTGGTAAGAAAGTAGATAACTGCGTCAAAATCTAACTACCACTCTTGCTTTGACTTCTCGTCGCTTTTCTTTTTCCTTCTCTTGCTGACATATTTCTAGTCGCTGCTGCTTTTGCACGAGACGCTGCTTGTCCACTTTTAGCATGTGCTGTTCCTCCGCCTGTTCCAACAGAGTAGTAATCTCCTGAGTCAGTTTCATCAGGCCAATAACAACCAAAAGCATCACATTTTCCAAATGCCTGAACGTAATCCAAGCTTGTAGCTGCTGGATTGTATCTCATTGATTGTTCTAAATTATCCACATTATCTTCGTAAACTCCCTCTAATCCATGTCTTTTTAGAATATCTTCTTTCATTTGCTCATCGAACGTCTTCTTCTTGACAGGTTTAACAGTTGCCTTAGCCTCTTTTTCTTTTTCTTTATTGGCTACAAAACTAGCTGATAATTGTCCTAAGTCATCGTCTAATTGTTCTCTAAAGCCTTTAACAGGACTAACACTAGTATTTGAAGCTGTAGGAGAAGACGACCGACCTTCTAAGTCATCGTCTAACTTTTTTCTGAAACCGTATAAATAATCATCAGCATTTAAAGCTGTAGGAGAATACGATTGACTTCCTAAGTCTGCAAGGCTTACAAGAGCAGGATCATCTGCCGCTCCTTTCATTAATTCGATTTTAAAATCGTCACTCCCAGCCAATCTCATGACTTATTCAGATAGTCTTCTATAAACTAGGTTACCTGAAATTGAAACTCTCTCTTTATCGCAATCATAAAAGGGATAGACGCAATGCTGCAGAGTCGCAGGGAATAACACCATAGCCCCATTAGAGTCAGGGTTAAGCAAGATCCTATATTCACATATTTCTCCTGTGAGATTTTGGTAATAGAAAACAAAATTAGAAGCCATCGGATTATTACTACGTTTAGAAATAGGAAGATTATGTTGATCTTTCGCGTAAGTAGGAATATCCATCCAAATGACAAACGAGCCAACCCCAGAATGTTCATGAACAGGATTAAATTCATTTTCTTTTTGGAAATTAACCCATAATTTATCGATATAAACTTCAGACTCTACATCGTTCAACTCGTAAAAAATATTACGGCTAACAGCAGACGTCGCCAAGAAATCTTGAACGTAGCGCGTCACAGGCCTTTTTATATAGTTATAAAAAATTTCATCTTTATCTTTCATCTCCAAGCTTGAAGATATATGTCCTGCTAATCGATCACTATAAGAGTCTCCTTTCTTTTTCGCATCTGCAATACAATCCCAAAGATGCTTCATTATTTCCCCACTTAACTGAGTAGTCAAGACAGGAATATTCGGCGGAATAACAAGACTCCATTTACCTTCTTCTGACGAGAGATCTTCAGGACTTTCCATACACACTAAAAAACCACCACCATCATAAATGGCAGTGGCTTTATAGCAAGCTGTTTAAGCTTCTGAAACTAAAACTTTACTACGTAAAGCATCAGGTGTCGCTTGGCTTAGCATTTGCCAAGCTTGCTGTGGATTCTTGTCACTAAGAGCAGAGAATGTATTCCAGAAATCATCTCCACCAGCAGACTTCTGAACGCCAGGAGCAGGCATGTCTATCTGAGGACGCTGGAACTGCTGAGTAGGAGTTTGACCTTCTGGGGCAGTTACTTGGTTAGGAACAGGAGCTTGTGCCTGTGCTTGTGCTGAACGTGCCTCATTAGCTGCTACTTCTGCTGCTAAACGATCTTGTGCAATTTCAACTGGATGAGGGCCGTTAGGACCAAAGAACTCATTGACGTAAGAAGACAACATGTCGGGATTAGTCAACATGGTGTGATAAGCAGCATTATCAGACGCTGCCGCATCTACAACCTTTTTAGCTCCGTCTAAATTTGCACTTAATTTTTCTACTCTGCCTGCTAAATCAGATGCTGTTTTTGTTTGAGTAAGAAGAGCGTCTTCTACTACACATGCATAACGATTTAATAGTGCAGGTGCTTCAGCTCCAAAGTGCTGAAGAACTTCAAGACTCTCTCCGCTGACGCTGTCTAGATACCCGTCGCTGCCTTGTGCGGTTCCTTGCTGACTCGAGGTCTGCGCCTGTACCTGCTGGGTCGGGGAGTACGCCGGAGTTGCTTGGGGCACGTAAGTCTGCATCCCCGAAACGGACGGTGCTGCTTGGTACGTTGGTGCCGCTTGGGAGGGATAAGTCTCCTGTTGTGTTGGTGCCTGTAGGGTCGGCGTTGAGTAGGCTGCCTGGGGTTGGGAGCTCTGCGTTGCGCTCAAACTCTCTGTTAGGGCGTTGAACGCCGACTCCCATGGATTCGCCTGTGGAGCCTGAGGTGCTGCCTGAGGTGCCGTCTGTTGGATCGAGGGATCCGAAGGAGTCTGGTACGAAGGCTGGGCGGTCTGGGCCGGTGCTTGTTGATAAGCCACGTTCGGCACGGGAGCGCTCGACGGAATCGAGTTCTGTTGGATCGCCGGTGCTTGTGTTGTCGTTGTATTGTCCTGCATAAGTTAGCTCTCGCTTAAGGAAATCAAATGCCCTATATACGTAGGGGGTTAAATCAAGTTTAGGGTCTGCCAATAAAGGCAAGTCGGGTGCCTGCGGATGAGGCGTTTGACGCATGTCATTTATCAGCGCCAAGAATTGTCCAATACTGCTTTGTGTGGCTTGAGCCATTCTAAATGGATAGCCACTAAGCATTGCGCTTCTTTCTTCATCTGTCTTGTCAGGGAAGAGGTATCGTAACGCCTCAATGCTGTTAACACCGAGTTCTTGTAAGTTACGAACAACAATACTTGAATTTAGTATATCCTCTGTGCCATCTTCGAAGACTGGACCTTTCCATCTCCACTCTACTTTTCGATTGCCGTCGGGAATTAAACCAACGACTCCATTAGGTAATTCACTGTTTTGTACTGCTTCTCTAATGGATTGTTCTAGCTGAGCCTCGTAGTCAGACTCTGCAACTTGGAATGCAGCCATGGCTTCTGCATGACTTGTTTCGTCAGGAAAATCTTCTAGGATTGGTGGTGGTGGTTTTGGTAGATTTATAGCGGCAGCAAATGAATCACGGAAAATTCTTTCTTCGTGAAAAATAATTAAACCTAATAACTTACATAAACCATAGGTCAATAAACCTCGGCATCTACGTGTTGCAGTAGTAGCAGCTCTACCGTATAACGATTTAATTTCGTATGCAGTTGCTCCAGAACTAATTCCTAATTCGTCAACCCCTCCCATCGCTGTACGCAATTCTTCCCGATATTGACGTGCGTATAAATTCTGATCTCCAGAAACTGCATCAGGAGTTAAGTAAACAGCTCTATCAGTTGCTTCTACATTGGCAATAATCCTAGGTACTTTCATGCCTCCAATTCCCGATCCTGTCGGTTGGCTAACTCGTGTAGAAGGCCTTCCCATAGAAGAGAAACCAGCTTGAGAACTAATAGTAGGTCTCATAGCTTCATCACTACCTGACTCAACTAAGTCATGTTTTGGCCTGCTAGAGACAAGCGTAGGATTCCCGAAGAAAGTGATATTGGTTCTAATATTTTTAACTAAATCATCATGTAAAACAATTTGATCACTGAGCCAATCAAAATCTCCTGTCGAATCCATGCCAGTAGAACGCATGGTGTTGAAAGATTCAACTGCAGGTATAAAGCCAAGACTATTAATTAATGTTCGTGTTGAACTTGGCGAATAAGTAAAGTTTTTACCTACTCCTGCTTCAAACGATGGCTTTTCATTCGTGATAGATTCTTTAATAGTATCTCGACGTACTTGTAGTTTTACCCATCGTTCACTGCCATTTTCAGAACTAGGAGTAGCCAAAGCTCCAATTCCACTACGTACAGAAAAAGAATAAATTAATTCGACTTCTTCTAATTGAGAGCCAGCGTCGTAATAAGCACGATAATTATCCTTGCTAAACCACATGACTCTATACGTGTCATCAACTGGTCTGAAATAAAATAAACCTTTTCCATCGATTAAAAAATCATCAACGATACCTTCCAATCGACTATCAATCTCATTCTCTTCTACCAGCTGTTGAAGGAATAATCTTCTAAAACCAAAAGTATCTTGTGCTGGAAAAAATTCAATACCTTGACGAAGCATAAATAGCTTCATCTGTGCAAGATGGCTATTGACAACCATCGTGTCAGTACCACTAGAGCCATCTCTCTTTCTAGCGGCTTCTAGTATCTGACGAAAACGTTCGGTGCCTGGTTTAATCATTCTCTAATCCTACCTCCATTCTATTTGTGCGCCGCCTCGTTTCATGAGACCTTGCACAACGATATTCAAAGAATCGGCACAGTCATCATGAGGAGCATGACCGAAATTGCATACTTCATCAACCATGCAGGTGAAATCTCGATATTTATTAAAAATAATCTTTTTACCTTGAAAAAGACCAATAATCCCTCTAAGGCGAGCGAGCTTATCACCCCTAAAACCTTTAACAGGACTAACACTTAAATTATAGAGCTGCCACTCGTTAAATAAAATTCGTTTGAGATCTCCTTCAAAACTTTTTTGATAAGCCACTACTTCAGGCCAAATTACAACAGGCGAATCTGTTCTGAAGTATTGACCTTCATCGTTGGTACTTAATAAATTCCACTCTATTAATAGCTCACACAAAGCTTCTATCTTTTCAAGATTCCCCATCGACCTCATTCTTTTGTAGTCGATGATGTAAACATGATCATCTTTGCGTCCTGCCAAGGTGAATACAGTCCAATCATTTCGTTCTGTCATACCTGCAGACAGATCAATACCCACTCCAATCGTGTCATATTCATCTGGTACTTCACCTTTGACAAATAATTCAGGAGAGATCCCAAGCTCAGTCGTTTTAATTGGTTGGTTTAAGTATTGGTAAGAGAAAGCGACACGATCATCAGCTTGTAATTTTAAAAGATATTTAACAGACCAAAAAGAAGGCCAATAAGATTTAGGAGCACCACTATCGTCATAACTTAATGCCCCTTGTGATATAACTTTCCATCCTTTTTTCCGACAGAAAGTTGTAGTAAATAAATCATCAAAATGAAATCGAGTTCCTAAAGCAATAGCACGAGCACCTTGAAACATGGTTGGAACAATAACATTTGTCCAATTAGATTCCATCTCTCTTCTTATATCTGGATTAGCGATGGCTGCTGCGCTTTTGATAGCGTCATCAACGATGATTAACGAACTTCGCTTAGAAGTAATAGTTCCTTTCAATCCTGCACAAGCAACAGTGAAAGCGTCTTCTCCTCTAACGTCTATCTCTGCGTGTTCGAAATCAATAGACCATAATTCATCGCTCGTGCGATGCTTGGATAATCGAACTGTCGGAAAAATTTCTTGATATTCTTTATTGGAAATGAGGTTTTTTATTGCAGCACTTTTATTCCTTGCAACGTCTACGTTGTATGAAACGTATAAAGTTCTTAATAATTTTTTAGCCTGAGCATGACGTCCTATCAACCAAGCAACTAATAATCCTATTACTGTAGATTTAGCACTGCCTCTAGGACTTAATAAGCATGTATTGGGACCCGCAATATCGAGCAAATGCTCGTTGCTTTCACCTGTTAAAAACTCTTGGTGCCACACCTTCATATGACGAGCTGCAGGTTTTCCCATTAGCTCGCAAAAGAAAGCAAAACTTTTACGTGCTTTTAAGACGTGTGGAGGAGTTGTAACGACCTCTGGCTGACTCTGTATAGCACGAGCAGCTAATTGGGCACTTCGTCTACGAGCGAGAGATATCGATGCATTAGACATGTAAGAAGTCTAGGCGTTATTCACTATTGAAGCTACATAAGAATAATTTTTTCTTTTTGCCTCCAACCTTTTCTGTCTACCCAATCTTGAAATTCAGCTTTAGCTTCTGGAGTTAAATAACCAAAAAATCTATTCAACGCATGTTTTAGGGCATAATTTTTATCTTCAAATTTATCCAGTTCTAGACCGCCATGCAAGGCACAGCAAGCGTCTAGGAGATCATACATAGGTATAGGAGTATGAGCGTTTTGTTGTTCCCTATCCATAAATAGTGATAAACTCAATTAAGGTATATTTGTTCACTATAGTTCTAAATCTATGAGCCAGGGGAGATCTTTCTTATTATGGATTTTGGAAGGAAGTAAATTATAAGCAATGCTAATCCTATCTTGGTCTGTTGTGTTCTTATTCGCCTTATGTATTTGATAACTAGGAAAAACTAGCAAGTCTCCATTTTCCGCAGGCAATTCAACTTCAGGGTGCCAACTATGACGCACTACTATATCAAAGAAACAGTCTTGAGTAGCATTAGTAGCTTTACTCGTCTTAGGTTCTTCTTTTACAATTAAAGACATATTGCTGCCCTCTACATAAAGCACGCACGACATAAAAGAATCTGCATGACTATGAAAAACAAAGCCTTCTTCTCCTGGTTTCTGTTTATTGATCCAAGCTGCTACTATTTTCCAGTCACCTATATTTGGATGCCGAGGGCAAAGACTAGAGGCTTCTTTCAGAACCATTTCATTTAAAGTTTTATATTTTGGATCTCTTAGGACATCCGCATAACCCTTGAAGTTCAATTCCTCGGAAGATACGTCAGTAGGAATTACCTTTGTATCCAAGCCAACCTTATGTATTCGCGTAGGGAAGACATCTACATATCCTTTATAGTTGTCCATAGTGCCTAACCTTTTCTACTATTTGATCAATAATATTTACATCCAAACCTAAGAAAGGTGGAATAATTCCAAGAATTCTAAGTAACCCATTGACAAATAATGCAAGACACGTAAATCCAAGAATCATACTAATAATTGTTGCATTTCTATTGTGTTGTTTCATAGAGGCCTCGTCAATAGCCTTAGCCTTGGCTACAGCATCGGCCAACATAATATCTACTTCGTCTTTCGTGTAACACAAATGAGGTAAAATCTCTCTAATTTTTTCTTCAGTCATACATGTATGAAACTGTTACGAGTAGCCTACTTCTCTTCAATGAGAGCTGCCCATACAGATTCATAAGCTAAATCTAAAGCGTTTGTCATATCCTCGTTACCCTTAAAAATAGATCTTAATTCCCTCATAACTTTATCGGCTCCAGATAAGATTAATCCTCTTTTATCTGTACCTCGAGACATCTTTTCAACCTCTACAACATGGCCACGCAATTCTTTAGATAGATGTGCTATTCGAGTTGCCGCTGCATCTGGTTTGACAATATCTGCTTGTACTTGCTGTCTTAAGAAATCAATATCATATTCCAGTTTGACAATCTCTCCCAACATCAGTTGCCTACGATTTAATTTTGGAAAATTGTTAGAGACCCATTTTTCTAAAGGCGTAAAACCACCTTCATACCCCAAGACAGTTGCATATAACCAAATTTCAACAATCGAATATGTATTTTCTACATATACCAAAAAGGCCTCGTGGCGATCTTGGTCTAATGATGTTAGAAAATTTTGAACCGTATTATCCTTTTCTATAACCATTAACCAAAGAATTTAGAACCTGCTCTATCTATAGCACCTCTTGCGTCAGCACGCATCTTTCTCTCTTCGTTATACTTATCTCTTTGAGTCTTTCTATTTTCTGAGCCTGCTTCTCGAAGTTGTAGTCGATCCTGCAAACCTTTAGACATATAATTCATTCTTGTTTGACTGCCCAATTCTTGTTGACCTAAGCGCTGTTCTTGACCTGTAACTCTTAGAGACTTTCTGTCTTGATCTCCTTGTGTTCTAATTTGTCTTCTGCCTTCCTCTCCCAGCTTACCCATTAACTCTTTCACAATGCCACCTTCAGCACCCATAATTTTCAAGGTATTACCTGTCTTTAGATTCTCCATCCCTCCGTGATATTCAGCCCAGTTTCCAAGTTGCCCACGCTGCCATTGAAGGCCTAGTCCCATGTTCATCAACATCCTATTGGAATCCATCATGGCTCCAGATAGTTGACCACCTAAATTCTTATCTTTAGGGTTACCTTTAACCCATGTGACCATATCCTGTAAACCAGTATCATACATTTTTCCTCCAGTCGTACCTGGTTTGTACTGCCAAGAATTTCCACTTTGATTTGCCAAGGAAGACATAAATCTAATCTCGCTGTATTACTAGTTTACTTATTTTTAAATTCTTGCGAACGCCTGATATTGGCTATGACATCATCACGAGTTTGAGCACCTGATTCTATCTGTTGAGACCAATAGTCTTTTCCTCCACTATCAGCTGATCTTCCTAACTCTTTTTGATACACACTATCTAAGAAATCTGAAGTAGAAGAGGTACTAGGCTTCGAGACTGTGGGGACAGGTCTAGAGATAGAACGCCTTTCTGCTCTCTTTTGCTGATCCATAGCTGCTTTCTCTGCTCTGCTCCTAGCTTCCTGCTTAGGAGATTCTCCTACGTCTGGAGTCTGAGAAATAAGCTCTGCTTCTTTGGCTTTCCTTTTAACACCGTATCTTTCTAGAGGAGCTCTCCAACTGTCATCCTTTTTCAGTTTGTCTATATTCTGTTGATGTTCATCAGGGGTTGGAGTGTACCCGTCGTTATACCTGACTATAGGTTCAACATCTTGGTAAGGTTGTACTTTATCGGTATATTCGTCTGGATCGTCAAAATTTCTGCTGGCCTTTCGGTCTTGAGCTTCTGGAGACTGCTTAAAGGATGTTATAACCTCATCCATAGACATGCCGTCTCTAACCATTGACTTCCAATATTCTTTTCCGTCTGCATCAGATTTCCGTCCAAGAATTTCGTTGTACAAATCTTCTACCTGATTATCTAACTGCTGTTCCTCGCTAATAGGAGGACGACCAGGGAAGCCAGGCAAAGGATCAAAGCCGGGATATTCCCGATCAGGGTCGAAGCCAGGGAAGCCATCACCATCATCTATACGTCTTGGAGGTCTAGGGCCGGGGTCAGGGCTTGGGCTAGGTTCAGGTCTTACAGGCCTAGGTCTTGGTTCAGGCCTTGGAGGTCTAGGTCCGGGCTTTGGTTCTGGAAAAGGTGCGACAGGTAAGGTTCCGTAGCCTGGTCCAAATTGATCATCGCCACGCCGTCTAGGTGGCTCTCTACGATCTCTACGATCTTCTCCACCCCCACGACCAAATTTACCTCTTTCTTCAGGCGTGGAATCTTCCCAAGTTATATATGGCTGACCTGGACCTCTTTGATGTCTATCATCTGTGCCGTCACCATCTTTATCTTGAAAATCCATGGTGAACATGGAATCAGGGTCTGCTCCTATACGACCACCGTAATCGGCTCTACCTGTATCAGGAGGAGGAGAAGGTAATTGACGAGAATCATCTCCTGAAGTTCCACCATCTCTAGGACTACCAAAGATGTCGTTATATCTATCTTCAGCAGTTTTTTGGTCTCGACGATATCGCTCAGGCGTTACATTAGTACCCGGAGCATAATCAATCGTGATATTTCTATAACTTTCATCACCTACACCTGGGTTCAACGTAGGCTGATTGTACTCGTCATATCTCCAGTTCTGACCATCGTCAGGAAGTTCAGGAAATGTCCCACCGTCCACAGGAGTAGGCTCATAAGTTAAACCAACGTCCTGCTTGCGATTTCTAATCCTTTCTAATTCTTCCTCGTAAAAACCGTCTTCTGCAAGACCAGGTAGTCGTTGTATATAAGAAGCCATTTAATTGCCTAGTAGATAAGGAAGCAATGCAGCACCACTGCCAATAATGCGTGATGTCATATCGTGACGTAATTGAGGATTGATGACGTTTTGCAAGTCTTGTTTTTGCCTCTTGTCACGAAAACCTAAACCAATATCTCCTAACATTTGATGTCCTTCTGGAAGCCTAGTATCTACACCTTTAGTCAATCCTTCGATAGCGTAAGCAGGAGCCATTGCTGCTTCTTTTAAAGCAGTACTCATCGTGCTGGCAAAGTTATTGTCTTTCAATAATTTATTAATTTCTTGTGCAGCTTCATCTCTGCTAAGAAGTCCACTTTTAGCTTTCTCTTTTAATTGCAGATAGCCAGGATTCATCGAGGCTTGCTGAACCATTAAATCTTGAAGCTTTGCCGCGTTAAATCCCATTACTGTAAATCGATCCTCCTTGTTATTTTAATCAATTACTAAGTATCAAAGCCAAGATCATTCATAAGGAAATTTTTAACTGTTGCACTGTTGCTTTGCTTGCTTCCTGTAAGGCCTTCTCCAGCCATCCTGATCTGTGTAGGCTGACCCCAAATATTACCTAATGTTTGTTGCAAACTCTTTTTTCTTGCCAGTTGTATTTCTTTCTCGGCAAGCCACTGCGACTGCTCGTTAATCATTTCTCTTTCTACTAGGTCTCCCTTCTCTTTTAAAGCAAGGCCTGCTAAATCCATTCCTTTCGTAAAATTCAGCTTATTAATCTCTCTTGCCGTATCTGTTGAATCTGTCGTCTTAATAGCACTAAAACCTTCTATAGGAGGATTCCCAGGAAAGTTATTTAGGTATGCAGCACTTGCGCTACCGAATCCGCTAGGTAAGCTTACTGCCATTTTAGAAACCTATTAATGAATTAACGGTTTGACCGCCAACAGCATTTGCATTCATCATTGCATTAGCCAATATTGCATCTTGCTGTGATTGTCTTGCTAATGCATTCTGCTCTCTTAATAATTCTTTTGCTGGTTCCATACCAATCTTATTTATCTCATTCTGTATACGTGCTTTCTTTTTAGCTTGGTTTAAATCTACGTTAGGATCAAAGGCACTATATACACCTCTAGCTAATCCTTTACCTGCGCCTCCGCCTAGCAATCCTCCAGCGGTTGATCCAATAACCCAACCAACGCCAGGGATAGGAATTAAAGCTTGACCTAAAATTCCCCCTAGAGCAGCTCCACCAAGGGTGCCGCCAATTTTTCCACCAGCTTCAGCAACGTTTACAGCCACTGGATCTGTAGGATCTCTTAATTCTTGAGCTGCATCTAGCAATGCGAATAAACCTGTCAAACCTGCAACACCTCTTACCCGAGGTACTTTACCCATCAGCTTCAGATAGTCACCTGGGCCTTTAACTCCTGCTCCTACGCGTAAAGGACCTGAGCTGACTCGTTTGCTTAATCCTTGTACATTCTGGAAAGTCGGTACTTTTCCTGATATTTCTTTTAAGACATTTGGATCTTTCAGTGCTTCTCCATACAAAAGATTTAATAACGGCTTAGTAGTACCTCTACGAAGATTATTGAAAAAACCAGCCCCCATAGCCATGGGGATAGTATTGCCGAGTACATTGGTCGTCGAATTTCTTGGTATATCGCTAGGATTACCAAAAATACCTAATTCATCCATTCTGTACAGACACAGTAAGCCTACTGTTTAGATTCTAATGGTTAATACAATACGACTACTTATTCCTCGCAGTAAGGAAGATCCTCTGGACGAGCAGACAGAAAATAATGCTTAATAATTGAACTCGGTGTTTTTAACTGTTCGTAAATAGCTTCTGACATTTCGAACGATTCTGGATAATCAATACTATCGTTCATCTCTGATATTGCAACCTAGATAGTCGGAACGCCTTGTGAAGCTAAGTAAATCTTCCCAGCAGTCAATCCTACATTTGCGAGTGTGTTGAAGAAACCTCCTTTTGATTGTCCTTGGCTAACTCGTCTTGCGTATCTTTCGTCAGCTAAACGCTTGCGATAAGCCAAGTCTTCTCTCATCTTTGCTTCTAAGGCATCTCCTGCCATTCTTATTCCATATAAATTACTATCAGCCATAGTATCCACAGCATCCTGAGTACTGTTGTTGGCGGCTACGTCTGTTAATCCTGTTTGAATATTTGGTGTTAATGAATTCTGTTTCGACTTGTAATATCCAGTTGCATTGTTAAATTTAAAATCCGCAGGGTCAGGACCAAGTAATCCAGATTTGGATTGATCTTTTCTAAGAGCCTCTAAAACGGCTACTGGGTCTAAATCGAAAGCCATAAGTTTATTTTAGTTAAAACCAACTATTAAGGCCTCTGTTTCCGAAAAGGCCTCCACCTGAATTAATACCCATGTCTGTGTTCCATTCAGTCGTAGCACCACCAATCGTGGTATCAGTTCCAAAAGGATCAACAATCAATCCCGTTGCGTTCGTTGTAGCCCAAGGATCATCAAAATCTCTACCAAAGGAATCTGTTCCACTACTGCCTCTACCACTAAATGAATTTCCACTTCCTATTTGAGATCCTAAATAAGCACCACCTAAGTTAATGCCCGCATTGATTAAATTATTAATACCTGACCACGCAGCTGCTTCACCTCCGACTTTACCTGCATATTCCTTCGCTCTAGCCTCATGCTCTGTAACTTCTTTAGCAGATTTCAAATTAAGCATGTGACGTGCTAAAGAATCACCTGCCATACGATTTTGCTTAATAATATTGCGAGCAGCATTCTCTCCTACATTTTGTTTAATGGCACCTAGGCCAGCGATATTCATTAGTTTTCAGTGCCCATGCTTCGTCTTATTGATTCTAATCCTTGCCCTGTTACTCCTCCAACAGCAGCAGCACCCGCACCATACTTCAATGTTTCCCATAACATATCAACTTGACCTTTTTCGCTTATTCGTTCCTTCTGAATCTTCAAGTCTTTCATTTCATTTCTGAGTTCTTCTAGCTGACCAGGAGCAGGACTTTGGTCTTTCTTGGCTGCTTCCTTGATGATGTTGTCTCTTTGCTTCATTCGGTCTTGGATTTGAGCTTCAACACCTTGCATCTGCTCTAATTCTCCACCTACTCGAGCCATCTTTCTTCCTCCACGCCTAAATCCAGCACGTGCACCGGCTGCAGCAGCCAATGTAGGCAAGATTGCGGTAGCAGCAGGCATGGATTTACCCATGAAGTTGATTTCAGGACCATGAATTCCAGTTAAGTTGCCTTTTAACGCACCTAAAACGTTGAATTTGCCATCATCTAAAGGATTAAGGTCTGTTTTCCTGTCGAATTGGTACGCTTTGTATCTTCTGTACTCTGATTCAGAAACATCTGGTCTTTCTTTAGCAAATTCGCCGTAAGGAAGAAGTTTGCCTGTCCTTCCTAGGAAGTATCTGCTCACGAATTCACCTAAAGGAGAATCAGTTCTACGAGGATCTGTCTCACTTGGTAATATTGCTTTGTATCCTGCAGGTCTTCCTATATTTCCTATACCTGTAGACATTGCAATAATGGCAGGCACGGTGGCAGCTAGACGTACATTTCTATTTCTTAATAAGCTTTCTCCTCCCGTTAACTCTCTAATCCTTTTAGCCTCTGCTACTTCAGCAGCACTGGCATTAGGTCCTGCTTGTTCTATAGATTTCTGAGCATCGTGCAATGTTTGCAATGTCGTGAGTTGAGTCAAAGCCTGAGGAGCATTCAGGAACCACCATATATTTCTTAAACCATCACTCATCACATCTGCCGCTAATGCTCCACCTGCTTGCTTTAATCGTGCGCCTGCACTGGGAGCTTCTCCTTGTCCGTAGACGTTAACAACCTTGCGTGCAACCTCTGGATTCTCAGATAAGTTTTGTGCAAATTCTTTTCTTCTCTCAGGAGAGTAGCCCCCTAGAGGAACCTGTTGAACTTTATTGAGAATTTTTCTCTGTATCGACCTGTTATCTCCTAAAACATTTGTCGGCAATCTATCGACTTGTCTTACGGCTGACTGAAATAAATCTGATTCTGCAAGGTTATAAGGTAAGTATTGTCTAATTAAATCAACAGCTGCGGATCCACCCAACATATCTTCAAGGGGTGCATTCTGATAAACGATATTTCCTTTATTGCGAACTAAGTCCTGATAGTTGCGAGGACTAGACAGGAAGGCATCTTTAAATTCGTCGTTACGTGCAATCGCCATAACTAGGTCAAAGCTCCACCAGCTTGTAATGCAGCACTAATTAATGCTTGTTGAAGTTCGGCTTGTGTTAATTGTTCGGGACTAGGAGGAGCTATATTCTTGCCTTGAGTACGTTCTGCTATATCTTGATAAATTCTATTGGTAACGGGGAAGTTATAAATACCTGTAGCAGGTAAAGCACTACCGACGAAATCTGCAGCGGTAACAACATCGTTATATCTATTACCTTTCAATCCAAGTGCTCTAGCACCACCTATACCCGCGCCTATACCCAATAAAGATCCTGCAAGACCTATCCCTGCATCTTCTGTAAAAGCCATACCTCTTTCTCCCCACGTTGCGCCTTCTGGAAGTCTCATGGCGGCTGCTCCACCAAATAAGACGTCAGGACCGAATCTGAATAGAGCGGCTCTTTTTGTAGGAGCAACCTCTCTAGCAATTATTTTAAGAATGTCGCCTGCTCTTCTTATCATTATACCGCTGCCTCCTCTACAGGAAATGGAGCTGGAGCTACTTCAGTTGGAGGATTGAAGTCGGCTACGTTACGAGAATTACTCATAAACATTTCCATGAATTGCTTAAGTTTGTCCTGAGCTACAGCACTTGCAGTGGGTCCAGCAACAGTATTAGCTGGGCCACCAAATTCACCTGTTATACCTGTCTCGGACTGTGGATCCCATATGTCTCCTGCAAACCTTTTATCAGGAACTAATTGACTAACTGATGAACCAGATTGAAAATCAACCTGACGTTCTCCTGTTGCTCTACGATTCTCGACTGCTTGAGCTAACGTCGACCGTACTGCGCTAGGATCTTGGTTGATCTTATAAGACACACGAAGACTGCACTATATATCTATTATCTTAACTCCTTTTTTATTGGACTCTTATGAAACAGTAATAGCTGCTTTCATAGTGCCATGATATTGACATATGTAATAATAATCTCCTGTTTCTCGGAAAGAAACTCTAAGTTTGTTATCTGATCCGTGTTGATTATTATTTTCTAAACGAGCCCAACCAGGAGAGGTAGGTCCTACACCTGTAGCTGCACCACTCACATTACCTTTTTTGACAACGAAAGGGTGGCTAGATCCTGATTGATTATCTATTTCCATAAATTGTCCAACAGAAAGAGTTAGAGCTGGATTTATAGAATCTGATAATCCACTACCGTTAAAGACATAATTTCCACTATCGGCTGTGACAGTATAGGTTTTTTTAACGTCTGCAGTTATATCTCCAGAAACAATCCATTTATCCGTGCCAACACAAGTCAAAGTAATCTTTGCGTGAGAAAATGGATTCCTGTAAGTATTAGAACTTGAAGTATTACTAGACGCAGTATTTAAAGTGATCCCGCTACCAACAAGAGTTAATTCATTAGATTCTCCTGATAACAACGTAATAGTAGATCCCAGTCTGAAAGAGCCTGAGCTAAGAGTTATCGTGGTATCTACCGTTTCACAGATTAAAACGCTTTCTGCATCGTCAGTAGTAATTGTATAAGTAGAAGTCGTAATAGATTTAGAAGAAGGAGTTAGTAGAACCCTTGCAATTCCTTCTATCTTTCTAGAAGCATATAGCTTGTCTTCAACTGGATCATATTCAACCTCAAGGAATCTATTAGTCATTACGAGTGTATATATCTATAACTATGTTACTTATTTCGAGATCACATTCTTATAAAAATTAGCCTTCTTAACCATCTTGTCTGAATAGTTTTCCTTATCATTTAAAACCTTATTAGCGAAGGCCTTCCTCCCTTCTGGGGTATCTTCATGTCCCGCCTTAGTTGCAGCGGCTGTAAAAGTACCTCCTGTGCCGCCCTTACTCATAGGCTTTTTCATCTTTTTAAAAGCCTGAGCTAAAGCCTTAGCCTTCTTGCGTTTTTCTTCACTCATCCCTCAATTCTACTCCAATAAGATCTTTACCTTTTAGCACGTACTGATACATCAGCCATGTATGCGTATTAAAAATTAAAGTTGAAAAAATTACGATAGAGACAGGATCGAAACCATTATCTTTTGTTAACGCACCAAGCAAAGCATATCCTTGCTCAGTATGACGTCTCATATCTTCAGGAGTGATCTTGAATTCGTGTTTCTTCATCGGCGCCTATTTCTAAGGAGTCGTTGCATTAACTCATTCATAGCTTTATCATGTTCAGCAGAACCGACATCAGAGCCTAACCCTTCTGACATTTGCTTGTAAGTCGTTGGTGTAACTGGAGATTCTGGAGCGTTGACCTGCGAAGCTTGTGCAGTATTTATAGAAGAGGATTGGGGTATGTTAGATGACTCTTGATTTACTTGATAAGCGTCGCGGATCCGAGTTACGGCTGCGTCTCCACTTTCTAAGGCCGTTCCTAGATTACGTCTGTATCCTTTCTCAATGAAATATTTTTCAGCATTAGAACCCTCTGGAATGATCTGTCGAGCCTGTGACACATCTACTTGACTAGGAAGTTGCTCAAGAGTTTGCTTGTATGTTTTATCAGGATCTCTGATTGTCATTTCATTTGCTTGAGCAGAACTTCTTTTTCTAGTCTTACGCTCCATCTCCATTTTTGTAGCCTCTTTATTATCAGCTTTTAAATATTCAATAGGCAGCTCTCTGATAGAAGTTGCTACATCCGTAGGATCTAAGTTATATTTCTTACCTAACGTCACAATCAATTCGGTTCCTAAATCGACAGGCATAGCAGCACCCATCTTCGTCTTGTAATCAATTAAATTTTCATACAATTCTCTAGCAGCTCTGTTTTTATTCGTAATTGACGCTTCTCCAGAAACATCTATTTCTCTACCAGTCGTGGACTTAGCTCTGATAGCACTTGTTAAATCTTGAAGAGCAGCACTACCTGGTTCGAATTGAGCTAGTAATACTTGAGGGTCAACATCTACAACTCCTTTTCTTGTTTTTAATTTGCCCGTCATAATTGCATCTGCAATATTATTTAGAGCTTTCCGACTCTCATCTGTAGGTTCTTCCATCCAACTGCCATCGGATAAACGCTTATAAAAATCAATCGTGTTCAGATCCGTCAATTGTTCTCCTCTGTAGCGAGCGTAAGAATCGTCAGGCTGATTAAGCAGTTGAGTTATTCCTTTATCGAAAGTCCTATAAGCATCTGAAATGCGGTACCCAGATCCGTCGGGTAATAAATTCAATAAGGTTTTAGTACCGTCAGGTCTGACCATTTCCGCACTAGCACCACGCTCATCTAGACGCCTAAAAGAATATCCTCTTGATTGAACTCTTTTAATATCAGCCATCGAAATTGTTTGCTGTTTCCTCTTGATTGCTTCTTTTGTGGTCGTTGGAACGAGCCCGAGACGGTAAGATTGTTCACGCAAGTACGCAATATCACGAGCTAATGGGTTGCCGACACGCAATAAACCAGTATTTTCTGTTCCTCCCCACTCAAATACTGGCAATGTTTGTGTGATTTCCCTTGTTCCTTGTCCTGCAACTTTTACAACCTTAGTTCTGGTTATTTCTCCTACAATATTTCGCGCTTCTTGGGAATTTTGGCCGAGATTATTCTTTTCAATGTAGTCTGCTTTCTCTGCATCGTTATATTCTTTTATTGCATTGGCAATTCTTGGGTTTTGATAGTCAACTAGCTCAGTTTTAGCCTCGCGTAAGATGTCTGACGCAATTTTACCTAATTTTTTACCGTCTTCTGCGCCCGCTTCTACCCTAATTGTCGGATCTATGTCTATATTTTTTGGAAATACTTTGTCTAATTCTGTTTCGTTCTTGAAACTTTTAGGAATGTAGCCTTGATTTCTACTTCGAGTTTCGACAGGAGTGAATGGTTTCATATCATCGCCTGTTCGAGCTTTACTTTTATCCGCTACTTCGAAAGGATCTGACGTGTTTTGATTACCGGGGTCGCCAGGAACATCCATATAAGTTCCTTGCTTTTCGTCTTGCAATTTTCCTGCCATCTTTCCGAAACCGTAGCTTCTTGGAGATTGAATAGACCCTAATACCGTGTCATAACTACTGCCATCCCGAGGTCTTAAAATTTCTTCTCCTCTCGTTGCTGGATCTTGAATGTTTCTACTAGGGTTTTTCTTGGAAGGAACTCGTTTCGGATAAATTATCGAGTCAGACCTCCTGATAATGCTTGGCCTATCTCCTACAGTTTTAAGTCTTGTTGCAGTACCATCAGCGAATTTACCAGCCAACATGTTGCTGTCAACTAGCCTTACCTCATTAACATCTCCTGCCATCAAAGCACGAAGACCTTTAAGATCGTCAGAGCGTCTTTGCCTTCTTGTTCCCTTATCTGTTTCTATCTGATCTTCTGGCTTTAAAGATTGTAAATACTCTTCTTCTTCTAGAGCCGCAAAAGCCTTGTCAGATATAGGAGTAGGACCAACATTTACGTTTGAAACAACTTGTTTTTCATCAAGTATTTCTCTAATAAGCTCATCTCTATCTATAGGCTTACGTCTACCTCTACGAGGATCATTCTCATCTCCTCTCACAGGGAATTGTCCGACTCCGCCGATAGCCATCTATTTTTACGAGATATATCTGTATTACAAGTCTACTAGTTCATATTTCTTGATACTTGTCTTGCTTGATCAACATATTGAGCCATGTTTGGATCATCATCTTTCATTAACATTACAGCTGGTATTGCTCCTAAAGCCGTAGCTCCTGCAACTAATCCCGCACCTCGTCTGAATCTACCTTTTATGAAATCTTCTCTACTTAATGGCTTTTCGTTTGGAACACCTGCTGCAGCTTTGTCAGCATCCGCTTTGTTATAACCACGCTCTGCTTGTTCTCTTACATATTCAATATCTGTATAAGGAGTCGCGCCTGAAGCGATATCCTCTATAGCTTGTCTACGTAATTGTCTGAGAGTAGTTTGTTGATCTAAATCTAATGCATGGAAGGTATCTTCTTTCATTAGACGATTTATGATCATAAGCTTTTCTTCTGCTGTTCCTCGATCAAGAAATTCTTGCACTACAGGATCCGCTAAGGGATTAGTGGTGCCCGTAGATATCGCAGCGGCAGTAGATCCGCCTGTTGCCAAAGGAAGCGAAGCGAGAAGAATATTTAATGGTCCTTCACCAGAGTTGAACATATTAGTTTCGCCCACTAAAGAATCGGCTGCTCCTGCCAAGGCTGTTGCTCCAGTTCCCAGTGCCGCTGATTGCAGGAGCGCCTTAGTGAAATCGTCACCACCGGCCATACGAAGTATTCTTCTTTTATCCACGGAACATCTAACAAAGACTATTTTTTTATTCTATCTTTTATCCATAAGAGACATTTCCTATTAAGCAGCAGCGATCATCCCCTTTCTGATCTTGAGGTATGACCTTGTGGAACTTGGATCCTAAGAATATAACTAAAGATCCTTCTTCCGCTGGGATATCTATAGATCCACTAGGTTGATCCAAGACTAAAGGTGCAGATCCTGTTGGAGTGTGGATATTGTAAGTCCACGACAAGATATACGGAAAATGATTATGAGTAGTAACCCCTTCGTTTTGTTTGTACTGAATTCCCCAACATTCAGCTAAAACGAATTTATTAGGATCAAAATTCAAGTGATGAGTGCTGGGATCTATCTTTTCTCCTGTTTGCCCTGCAGAAAAACGTACACATGTCTCATGCATGCATACATTTAGAAACATTAATATTTCTTCTAAGCAATCTGGCCTGGGGTTTTCTTGATGCAAGTTGAAGCGAGTACGAGAGGCGCCCCCTAGGACTGTCATTGCAAATCTTGATGAAATAAAATTTTGCAGAGATTTTTTAATGTTTTTGTGATTTTTATAGTGGAATTTCATGTATGGATGTTCTTTGCGATGCGTGAAGCTGGCATCCGCGTTTTTGACAAGATTGACTAAAGGATTAGGTGGAATATTTTTTGATTCAGTTTCTGAGGAGGTGTCCATCCTGAGCGACTAAGCGACTGTTTAATTATGGCAGAAAATAGGGAAAACGTTTTTCCTGATGAAGCGTATTATCACTAGAACAGCCCTCGCGGAAGAAATTCGAAAAATTCTGCTCAGCGCGGTATACATTAAACACCCACTGCGGATTGAGTAACTACTCAAACAAAAAAAATATACGCTATTTCTCTTGGGCAACACATCGGTACATGTTAGTTGTACACAACGCGATGTTAGTTAATTGATAACAATCAATCGCAATCGCAACACAAGTACACACTAATGTCAGCGCAGTTGCCCTGAAGCGCGCCGCCAATGGAGCATAACCATTGTATTCATTTGATATCCCCATGTGTCCCTGCGTAAGCAACAGTTATCCAGCACACTCCCGCATACATAGCGCATATTTCCCATGCCGCTCCTCCTCTCGCTCCTTGGCGCCAAACCTATTGACAAGCTGGATATCGCTTACGCTATCTCACACTTATATGCTATCAACTCCCAATGGTAGGCGTATTTTGTACATACAGCTCATCCCAGTAGGGGTTAACAATTTGATGTTAGTCCCATGTTAATGTCCACTTACATCAGTACATATGTATCCCGTCACCCTCAACAAAGCTTACCCTCTAGACATCCAAGCTTGCCAAGGCACTCACGCTCTTAAAGCTGCTGACTGGCAAGAAGTTTATAGCAGTAACGATTGGGTCTACTCAGAAGATCGCTACAGCACGCATCCTTGTGGCGCAGCGTCTGAAAAGTTCATCTATTGGTACGACGATGATTATGGCAGGCCTACTCTCGATTATTACGATGTCTTAATAGGCCCAGACCCATTCAACTCCGCTTTGAAAGAGCTTAAGGAACACTTCGAGAACCTTGAGCTTCCTTTCTGAATCAAACGCCCCTGCTTCGGTAGGGGTTTCTTTTTGAAGGTGGCTTGAAGGGGTTACCATGTCAGCTTTTTATTGTAAGCATTCATCAGTACATTTTTATTCATGACTACGCTCAAATCTCTTGCAAACCCTTGGTTCATTGGCGCCTGCATTGGCATAGCATTACGCTACTACAACTGCGATGGCGACTGGAACCTCTTCTTTTCGCTCAAGCTCTGGGACTTTACTCCTACGCTTCCAGAGTTCAATCTACTCACCAGGTAAGCACCATGACATCCCAATACCCCTGCTTCGATTCAGTCGAGGTGGGGGTTTTTTAGTTGTCCACCCACATCAGTACATTCTGTACTCTCTGTCATGCTTAACTCAGTTGATTATGTCACAGAAGTCCTACAGGAGAAACGCATCGATAAGATGCACAAACTCTCTGACGAGGACTACACAGCTTACATGCAATGTGTTAAAGATGGCCTAGAACCTGCGATGTGTCACCTATACATTTGGTAAACACCAGGTCAGCTCAATCCCCTACTGCCCCTGCTGGTTCTGCACCAGTGGGGGTTTTTTAGTGTGCCGATCCATCGGTACATTTTCCCACCTACAGGTTAATTTCTATGACCGCAGCTCAAGTAACCAAGATCGAAACTCTAACTGACGAGTTAGCAACAGTTAAGTCTCAGTTGGAGGCCGAGCGTTCTAAAGAGCGTGAGGCTACACAAGGTCAGCCATGGGCTAACTTAGAGTGCAAACTTCGCCTCCCATCAGATCTAAATGATCTTCAACCAAGTGAATATAACGGCAACAAGTCCGTCAAGTTCTCAGCGACACCATTAGTTTGGGATCGTGATGCAAAGTCCTACAGAGAAGGTAGAGGCTACTACTTCGAAGCTAAGGACAACGGATTTGGCGCACTTGCCTCTGAAGTCGAAAGACGCATTCAGGAAGGCCAACGTGACATCATTGTCCGTGCCCGCTACGACACTTGGGTTTACAGCAGGAATGGAGAAGATATCACCTGCGATAAATTCGTAGTCGTGACTATTTCCGATATCCCTGTGGCTAAGTCACAACTCCAAAAGCAACAGGAACTTCCTGTCTCATAACGATTCATTACCCTGCTTGGCATCTAAATGCTAGGTGGGGTATTTTTATTGTTCACCTCTTACCAGTACATTCTTTATGGCGTATCTTTACAACGACGACGCAATTCCTTACAACACTCCAGATGATAGGGAAGATATCTACATTGGTAACATTACCAGTCGAGAAGCTCTTGCCATCATCAGCGCCGCTCATTTACGTCCAGATAAAGACCTAGACAGGCTTCACTACCAGATCATCCAATCTGTTCACGAGAAGCTCCACTCTCAAGCAGCTCAATGCGCCAAGTTCGAGACTGACAACGCAGGACTGCGACAGCAGCTTGCCGAATACACAGTCTCAGAACAGAGAGTCAAGAAACAGCTAGGTATAACAATAGACACTTTCTCTCAGGACAATAACAATGAGTGACAAACGTGGATTCGAGGGGCTCGTCCCTAACCCCCGTAAAGATTTCTATGTCGGCACCCACAAGGTCAGTAATGTATACGAGCCTGACTTCATACAAGAAGTCGAACCCTTCGTAGAAGATGACCCGTGGGATGACGACGACGACACAACTATTACTGGCAGAGCCTTCATCAAAAACTACGATGACTAACAACGTATCTAAATGGGACATCGTCCCAGTTCAACCAGGAGAATTATACGACGATCACCATCTCAGCGAATACGAGACTACTATGAGTGAGTATGTTAGTGAACAACTATTGAAACTCATATCTAGAGTAGCTCTCGTCACTGGCTTTGTTGTTAAATTCAGCAAGGCTACCTTTCACGCTGTTATCCCATCAATCGTTCGTCTTCTGTATAGATACAACAAGTGGGCTACTAACAATAGGCCACTACTTCAGCTAATCAACTACTTATACAACTTACGAACTGAAGACTATTGGGTATACAAGACTCCAACTGGCCGACTCAAAGGTCTAGATGGAAGCTTCCATAGTAAGAAGAAGTAAGTCCTTCCTACCCTTAATGGTTTCACACTGTTAAGGGTTTTTTATTGTAATACACCAGTACTAACTGTTTCTACTACGCTCCGTAGGTCGGCTCAGGCTGATAGGAACCCGACAACGTATACTCTGGCTGACTGTACTCAGGCGCCATGTCATTCTGGAAGTCCTTCAGTAACGACCTCGGAATCATTTTGTCTCTACGAAATCCTCTCCTTAAATTCTCTATGTCATCATTCTTTAACCCATCCCTCAAATCGATGTCGAAGACATCTCCAGCAATTCTTAATCCTTCCATGATTTAGCCTCTCTGCGCTCACATATTCTTACCGTCTCTTGATAGCTGACATACTTATTACCTGTTGTTTTTCCATGTGCCTCCATGGAGTACAACACCTTTCTAGCTATGTCACATTCAGCAGGAGTCGGTTGTTTAATCATGAAGTTAAGACGTCCATTCTATCTTCAGCTTGGTCATTACCACTTGTTAGATATTGCATAATATCGATCAAGCCCGCAGCACCAGCTGTTAATGCACCACCTGCAGCGCCATAGCTACCTACCTGTGTGACTCGGGATGGAGCATCGGTTCCACCCATGAGTCCTAGATATCCTTCTACTGGACCGGCTCCTCTATTATCTACAGCAGTCTGAATCATGATATCTTGTTGAGACTTCCTCAAGTCAGGACTCATATTTTGCTGTCTTTTCAAAGCAGCTAAGACTGTCTCAGGAGTAGAGTTAGTCTCTTGAGCGATAGCGGCTGCTATACCTTGTAATGAATTCTCATTCAAGTCAGGCGCACCCATTCGTCTATTCAAAGACTCTTGTAGAGCTAGGTCACCTTGCGTCCGTGCTTCATCAGCAGCTCCAGTCATCCCACGTCTTACGTACTCATCAAATTCGCCAATAGGATTACGCTTGAACATCTGTTAACAATAATTGCAATAACTATATTCTATGTGTTTTATTTATAGGCTATGTCATCAGTACATTTTGTACCTGTCATCGCCTGTGCTGTCTGATTTCTCTTATGAAAATCCCACTCGTCAATGCGGAGCTGAACTTCTATTCAGGTACCGATAACAAATACGGTAACGGAGCTAATTGGGGGCATATCGAATTTCTAACTTGGTCGGGTAAAGACGACTCAAGATTAGAGACGATTGTCAACGCAGGCTTCAAGTCTGACCACGCTGTTAAAGCTATGGGTCAAGACGATCCAAACATCTTCGAAGTCGTAGACGGTCAGAAGATACACCGAAAGATCCTCATCATGGGCGGCAAGCCTGTTGGTGAGGTTCCTCTCAAAACTATGGTTGCTGATTACAAGCGTCAGCAAGCTATCAAAGCAGCCAAAGGTTCAGACGGTACTGACCCTCAGATCCAACCTGCATAAACACAAATGGGGCTGTCAAAAGCCCCTCTTTTCTCACCATTACAATGACATCTTCATCAAAAGCTAAAACCAAAGCGCAATCTAAGCCAGTTTCTTCGGCAAAGATTATTCCAAACCAAAGTCATCTCCAGCGCAAATTGAGAGACCTTGCATTCGATATGATGCAATGTCCTCCAGAAGCCGAGTTCCTAGAAGATCTTACGGCAGAAGATCCTGTTCTCAAGCAGAAAGCACAAGAACAAGTAGAAATGTGCCTCGTAGGAGCAGAAGAATTTGACAATAATGCAGATCAGATCCTTACTATGGTCAGCTGGTTTCGCAACCGTGCAAAGTTCCGTAAGGACGAAGCTAACAGGATCAAGGCTCTTGCAGAAAGAGACGAGAAGACTGCTGAACAGTTGGAATCCTATGTATACAAAATGTTTAACCATGTATACAGCGATCAAGGGTTCACAAAATATGATCTGCCTACTCACAAAATCACATCACGTAAGACAGAGTCTGTAGAAGTCGACTATATGCTTATTGATTGGGACAAAATTCCACCATCTTGTCAAAGACAAGGAGCAATCACTCTTGATAAGCCCGAGATCAAGAAGCTTCTTAAAACCAACCTGAAGTATTCAGGCGTTTCACTCAAGACCGAAAGGAAATTCTCTTTCAAATGAACGATTACGACTTCTTAGTCTCAAGCGGTGACGACAACTTAGTTAGTCTCACCCCTATCACCCACAAAGCAATCAAATACCTATCTGAGGTTGTACCTGACCACCCTGAAGGTTCGTCTTTTATACACAGTTATGAAGACATTGCTTTATTTGTAGACACTTTTATCCCATCTGAATTCACTATCTCATGGTTACATCCACTCCACGTACTCAGAGAAATTCAAAGTACGATCCAGTCCACGTTGTCACAACAACTCCAGGAGCCAGCATCCAACCAGACCAAAAACGAGCAGGATACTGGTTCGCAAGAATCGACTACGTCCTCGGTAACGGAAAGAATGCCCCTATTGCATTCCACAAAGTTAATAAAGACCTTGTCAAAAGAGGCATGCGTATCAGTACTGACGGCACACTCCTCAAAGATGGACGCAACTTTACCTCAGAACTCAAGTACAACGAAGCTCTCAAATGCGAGGAACTCGTTTTTAATCACCTCAAACCCAGCGGCGACCAATCGATGGAAGAAAGTCATCAGGAGCCTTCAGCAGATTTCGAAGGATACCAAGACTCTGACAGTATCACTGAACTCTCAAACCTAGAGCAAGATCCCTTCCCTGCTTCTAGTCAAAAGACAGTGAGCAAGGCAGAATATGCTGAGTCACGGTTAGACCCAGATTTTAAATTCTTACTTGATCAATGTCTCAACGGTCATGTCTACATGACATCACGACTAGGAGTTAGAGAACATATTCGTCCGGATACAATTCAGAAGTATGTCACTTCAGTCAACATTGCTTTCGTAGACATCTACAAAGCTAAGAAACAAATAGGAGAACTTTCATGACTATTCCATCACACCTGAAACAACCAGTAGAAGTCCTAGCCAAAGGCTATACAGTTTACTTTGCAGTTACTGACGGATCTAAAGACTCAGTACCTGAAGAATTCTGCTTTATGCCCAAGGATGGACATGTCAACGTCTATCATTTCCAACGTGGCAACGGAGGCACTATGGTTAGACGTAAAATGGACAAAGCTTTAACAGAATTGTCCTTGATTATTAATACTCATCCTGGTATCGTGAACCAAGATTGTTCTCACATACAAGCAGAGGTCAGCGAGGATGGAACCAGTTTCACGGTATCGAGTTGAATTCACTTGCAACAACCCACCTCTAGCATTAGAGGACGTTATTACTTCTGTGTCTAAAGAGTTCAAATTAGATGTTCGAGACTACAAATATGTAAAGCTAGTGGAACATCCCGAAAGAGATATAGTCATATCTCCTGAAGGTATTCCACTACATATGCTCGACAACATCCAAATTCAAGAGCTCTAGCACAAACCCAATAGGGAATGTTACGACGTCAAAACATGACGATTACACTAGTGTCAGCTACAACAATCGACATGAGTAAAACAAGGTTAATTCCCACCGATGCAACCAAGTTAGATGACGTTGATCAATACTTTGAATGCATCACCAGTTGCCCACCAACTGATACAGAATGCGCTACAGAATGTGTAGAAGAACTAAAAGAAAACGACATAGCTCAGCTAAATGTCCCATCTTATTGAGATGAACACGTTGGCTAAGAAGCCTGCTGACTGGGAGATCAGATATCAATACAAAAGTCCATATTCACAGCTATTTGTTGCAGAGCACTGCACTGCTGCACAAGCTTGGAATCTCTTTCTTGCTTTAATCCCCGAAGAAGAAAGAGGTACTAGTAATAGTAATTGGTCTTTATGTCCTGTTGATAACTATGAATGATTGTTTGAACGGATGGTCGCTTTGATCATCCAACAAGCTTTCCATACATCTCCTAGTAACTCTCCTATATAGTTCGATACGTCATACGCTTGACACTTTGCTGCAGCCGGCTCAATCATCTTGAGCATGTTGGAGAAAGCTTCAAGATTCTGTAAATAAGTATTTAATTGTTCCACACCTTCATAAGACTCAACATTCTTAAAACAAGACCCTAATGCATCTTTTAATCCGCAAGAACACATAGGCATCCAATAGTCAAGAGTTCTCACCAACTCGCCCAACTTATCAAACTGACCTAGGTGTGCTTCGTATTGATCCTTCAAGAATGCATGGACTGCTAAGAAATTTTGATCTTCATAATTGAAATGAATCAAATGTGATTGAGTTTGTAACTCTCTCACGAAAGACGCTAACAATACTAACTTCTGCGCCAAGTCAGGGACATTACCTTGTCCACCCTCTTCTTGAGGTAATACTTTAATGTGTAATTCTCCTGTTGGGTTTGGCACTAAATCCATTTCCTTTGCGTAGCTGTTTCCATTGTAAAGCGTTTGTTATTGCCGATTTGCATCGGTACATCTGTTGTATTACTTCGCTCTTATGTCTGAGTTAGAAACCAAACAAGTTCAACCCATCACCACTACAGAGACAGGCTTGCCTGTTAGACCTTCCCTGCCAGT
>Ga0098038_1000184_pt1 | contig 27874 bp, 23 predicted proteins | sample 5B_taG_FD_75051 | JGI IMG/M metagenome (GOLD analysis project Ga0098038, IMG submission 75051) | Marine viral communities from the Subarctic Pacific Ocean - 5B_ETSP_OMZ_AT15132_CsCl metaG | ecosystem: Environmental > Aquatic > Marine > Oceanic | place: Pacific Ocean | collected 2015-01-08 | reverse complement strand
GCACCTTGGGCAGAATTTAATACTTATAGCTTTACTACAGACAGAACAGGTTCAGGTGGTCTATTCGCTGCAAGTGGTCTCTCAGAGACTAAGACCTCTACAGAATTTGGAGACAAGACAACACTATTCAGTGTAACTGGTGGAGAGATATACTCACAGACAAGTCGTGAGATCATGTCTGGTGATGCTTCATTCGGAAGTGCTGGTGTTGAGAAGTTTGTACATGAGTTTAATGATGAGTCTGGATTCACACTAGACACAGCAGACTATGGATCTACTTACTATGACTTCCTCTCAACTGAGGATCAAGGAAGCATTGCAGAATACAAGGCTGGTGGTGAATATGATCATGGTGGAATTATATGGAATAATGTAGAGGCAAATACTGGAACTTATGAGTTCGTTGCTCTTTATGATATTCAAGGAGATGGTACTTACGCTAGGTATTGGGAAGGTGAAGGATCTATCAATATTGTTGGTAACAGTATTGGAACTACAACTCAACCACATTGGACTGGTGGTGGATCTCTGTTCAGTACTGGAGGTGCTGCTGAGTGTAGAACTGATACTATAGTTGGAAGTGATACAACTCTATTCACTTGGTCTGGTGAATACAGTAATCTTAAGTTCCAGTATCATTGGACTGGATCAGGTACTCTATTCGAGACTGGTGGTTGCTCTATCCTAAGAACATTTGGATATGATGATACTGCTACAATTGGATACAGTACAGGTGATTGGGGTCAAGTTGATGGTCCTCCAAATCAACCTTATGAAGATTGGGGTACTGTTACTGACGGATGGTTATCAGAAAACTGGTGGTATATCTGGCATGAAGGTGTTGCTACATCTATGGGTGGATTTAAGGTTCGTACAGATCCTAAAGTCCTTAACGATACACCAGAGAATTATTTCCAACCAGAAAACGCAGGTCTTGATCCTTCTGTTGGACAAAACTTTAATACTTACAGATTTACTTGGGGTCGTTGGCTCGTACAAAGTGGAACACTATTCTCTGCTGGTGGTGCTGCTGAAGCACGAGTTATCCAACCCACTGAAGATACTGCTATCGGAACCATTTCTGGAGCGTACAGTGGATTACAGGCGACATTCAGAGAGATTGGTAGTGGTTCTCTATCTACATTTGAAGGAACTGCACACACAGAAAGGACTACATTTGATTATAATGAGCAGTCACATGATATATGGGCAGCATTTGATTGGGGAACAATTGAAACTCTTCTTGAGAATGATGATCATGGATCTATTGCTGATATCCAATCTGGTGGAGAGATCAATTGGGGAACTATCTGGTGGAATGATGCTAGTAGTTCTGGATACACTAATGATACTGTTGGTACTACAGATAGCAACTTTGCTGGTGATGGTGTTTCTGGATTCCATTTTGGATATACATGGAGTCTCACACGTCCATCATGGACACAAGAAGAAATTGATGCTCGTCTAGCAATTAACGATGAGTATGTTACACCTGAGACAGGTTTAGTTCCTGTAGCTGGTCAAGAGAAAACACAGGAAGAATCTGGAGATGTTCAGTACAAACCTATCTGGGGTCAGAATGGTCAAGGTTCTCTATTCTCTGCATTGGGTGCTGCTGAGACTAAGACCTCTACAGAATTTGGTGAAGACACTTCATTAGGAGATCTTAGTGGTGCTGGTGTTGAACATGTTATCTTTAGGGAGATCGGAACTGGTGCTATTCCTACTATTGGTGGTGGTGCTGAATCTATCACGTTTGACTATAGTCTAGATTCAATCAACACATACGTTGTTGATGATGAAGGTCTGATAACTGATAGTGTAACTACAAATGCTGACTACGGTAATCTTGGTGTCCTAACTGCTGGTGAAGAGGACTACGGTTCTACCGAGTTTACTGAAACCACATATCCAGTCACAGGAACATATGCAACATCTGGTGCTTCTCCAAGTGCTGCTGTATACAGAGATCCTACACAAGGTGGATCACTATTCTCTGCTGGTGGATCTGTTGAATCTGTTACATTCGATGACTATGAGAACATCGTACTGTTTACTTATTCAACTGCACCTCAGTTTATCGGTAACACATACAGGTTCTGTTGGAATGCACCGTTTGTTGAAGGTGGATTATTCAGTATAGGCGGTAGTGACGAGAGATCTACTTATGATTATAATGAGCAGTCACATGATATCTGGACTGCTGAAGACGAAGGTCTCATTGAAGATAGTGCTACAACTAATATTGACCTTGGTTCAGTTTCTGAGATTCAATATGGTGGAGAGGAAGATCAAGGAACTATCTGGTGGAACGATACAACTAGTGCTGGATATAGCAGTCCAACTGCAGGTACTACAGATAGCAACTTTGCTGGCGATGGTGTCTCTGGATTCCATTATGGATTCACATGGAGTCTTACAAGAGAACTCTGGACACAAGAACAAATTGATGCAAAACTTGCAATCAATGCAGAATATGTTACTCCAGAAACAGGAGAGGTTCCTGTTGTTGGTCAGGAGAAAACTCAAGAAGAATCAGGTGATGTTCAGTACAAACCAATATTCGGACAGTTTGGTCAAGGTAGTCTATTTGCTGTTGGTGGGGCAGCAGAAAGAGTTATATTCAAACCAGCAAATGATACAGCACTGTTTGATATCTTTACTGGACCTGCATTTATTGGTAACACTTATAGATTCTGTTGGAACTATGATGGATCTGGTAACTTACCAGTCGTCAATGGTGCTGCTGAATCGGTAACATTTGATTACAATGAATCTTCTATTAACACATACGTTGTTGATGATGAAGGTAACATTGTTGATACTGCAACAGTATTTGGTGACTATGCTGGTCTTGGTGCATTATCACAAGGAGAAGCAGACTATGGTTCCACTGAGTTTACTGAAACAACATATCCTCTAACAGGATTAATAACTCTTACCACTGCACCTCAGTTCATTGGTAATACCTACAGATTTATCTTTAGAGCACCTGCAGGTTCTGGTGGTTTATTCGCTGCTGGTGGAGCTGCAGAGACTAAGACCTCTACAGAACTTGGTGATTCTACAACACTATTTGATATTTACACCTCACCTGCAGGTATTGGTAACACATATAGATTCTGCTGGAACTTTGTTGGATCTGGTAATATTCCTACAGTTGTTGGTGGATCTGAATGTAGAACGTATGATTACAACGAACAGTCACATGATATCTGGACTGCAATAGATGAAGGTCTAATAACTGATGCTGCTAGTGTATTTGAAAATTATGGTGACCTTGGAGTATTAATACAGGGTATTGATGATTACAATACTATCTGGTGGAATGATTACACCTCATTAGGATATAGTAGTCCTACTGCAGGTACTACAGATCACAACTTTGCTGGTAATGGTGTCTCTGGATTCCATTATGGATTTACCACATCTGGAACTGGTTCCGATGCTGTTGTATTCAAGGATCCTACTACAGGTGGTTCTCTATTCTCTGCAGGTGGTGCTGCTGAATCTGTTACCACAACAGAACTTGGTGATGCTACAACACTATTTGATCTCTTTACTGCACCTCAGTTTATTGGTGATACCTATAGATTCTGTTGGAACTACACTACTTCAGGATCTCTATTTACTCTTGTTGGTGGATCTGAATGTAGAACTTATGATTACAATGAGACATCTCATGATATCTGGTCTACTGATGATAGAGGACTCATTACAGATAGCAACCCAACAGTTGTTAATCTTGGTTCTATTGCCGAACCTCTATCAGATGGCGAAGAGAACCTTGGTACTATCTGGTGGAATGACTACAGTAGTCTCGGATACACCAACCCAACTGCAGGTACTACCGATCACAACTTTGCACTTGATGGTGTTACTGGATTCCATTATGGATTTACCACATCTGGTGCTTCTCCAAGTGCTGCTGTATACAGAGATCCTACTGCTGGTGGATCCCTATTCAGTGCTGGAGGTGCAGCAGAGGCAGCAACATTCAATGATACTGAGGATACAGCACTATTTGATATCTTCACTGCTCCTCAGTTTGTTGGTAATACATATCGATTCATTTGGAATGCACCTCCAGGATCAGGTGGATTATTCAGTATCGGTGGTGGAGTTGAGAAGGTTGCCTTTGATTACAACGAAGACTCTGGTATCTCCTTCAGTTCTACTGACTTTGGTGATGTAACAGTTAATGTACCGTTAACTCCAAATAATCCTGATGTTATTAGTTACGGTTCTATTGACGAGATTCAATATGCTGGTGAGGAATCTTATGGTCTGATTGTTTACGGTCAAGGTACTATTGCTGCTAATGGAGAACTAAGATTTAGTCTTACACGTCCAACATGGACACAGGCAGAGATTGACGCAAAACTAGTAGTTGATGAATTTTATGTTACTCCTGAGACAGGATTTGTTCCTACTGCTGGTGATGAGAAGACACAGGAAGAATCTGGACATGTTAAGTACATTCCAATCTTCGCACAAATTGGTGAAGGTTCTCTATTCTCTACAGGTGGTGCTGCTGAGTGTAAGACTTCTACCGAGTTCGGTGAGGATACATCACTTGGAGATCTTAGTGGTACACATATATTATCACGTACTGTTTCTGAAATTGGTGGAGGATCTCTATTCAGTATCGGTGGTGGATCTGAATGTAGAACATTCAACTATAACGAGACATCTCATGATATCTGGTCAACATTAGATTGGGGTGCTGATCTATCAACACCATTACATCCAGTTAATGATGTAATAGATTATGGTGCTATAGCAGATATCCAGTCTGATGGTGAAGAGAACTACGGTACTATCTGGTGGAATGACTTTACCAGTCTTGGATACACCAGTCCTACTGTTGGTACGACTGACCATAACTTCGCAATGGAGGGAGTTACTGGATTCAACTATGGTTATACCACATCTGGTACTGGTTCTGATGCAGTTGTATTCAGAGATCCTACCACTGGTGGTTCTCTATTCAGTGCTGGTGGAGCTGCAGAAAGAGTTACATTCAATGACTACGAAGATATTGCACTCTTCGAGATCTTTACTGCACCTCAGTTCGTTGGAGATACCTATAGATTCTGTTGGAATGCACCGTTTGTTGAAGGTGGACTCTTTGCTGTTGGTGGATGTGCTGAAGCAAGAACCTATGATTACAACGATGGTTCCATCATACCATTCAACACTGTTGATTATGGCGATATAACAGTTAATGTACCGTTAACTGCAAATAATCCTAATGTAATAGACATTGGTCTGATTACCGATTCTATTGAAGAAGGTGAAGAATCTTATGGTCTAGTAATTCACACTGATGTTGTTTACTCACTATCTGGTCAGTACACAATTAGTGGTGATGCTATTACTCAGGTTATCATCATTCCTTCACACGAAGGTTCTGGATCTCTATTCTCTACAGGTGGTTCTGCAGAGACAGCAGCAGTTGTACCTTCAGTATCTACTGTACTGTACGATATCTTTACTGCTCCACAGTTTGTTGGTGATACTTATAGGTTCTGTTGGAATGCACCTGAAGTTACTGGTGGACTATTTGGTATCGGTGGTGGTTCTGAAGCAAGGGCATACTCATATACTCAGACATCACATGATATCTGGTCGGATATTGATTGGGGTCTCATTAGTGATGCACATCATCCAATCAATGATGCTATTAACTATGGTTCTGTTGCAGAGATACAAGCAGAAGGTGAAGAGAGTTGGGGAACTATATGGTGGAACGATACCTCTAGTGCTGGTTACACATCACCGACTGCTGGTACTACAGACCATAACTTTGCTCAAGATGGAGTTGCTGGATTCCCATATGGATACACTGCATCTGGTGCTGGTAGTCAATCATTCGTCTTTGGTAACTTTAGTGGTTCTGGATCTCTATTCACTGCATCAGGTGCTGGTGAATGTAAATCTTCTACTGAGTTTGGTGAGGACACATCACTTGGAGATCTTAGTGGTACTGGTACTCTTGCTAGAACCAAGGTATTCATTGGATCTGGTAATATTCCTACCGTTGGTGGTGCTGCTGAGTGTAGGACATACGATTACAATCTATCCTCCATTGTGGATGTTAGCATTGAACAGTATGGTCTTATCACAGACAGTGTTACAACTACTGATGACTATGGTTCTGTTGATGAGATTCAGTATGGTGGTGAATATGATCATGGTCAGATCATCTACGGTTTCGATACCTACGGTACGACAGGCAAATACACAGTTAGTGGTGATGCAGTTGGTAAATTTATTAGAGCACCTTATCAAGGTTCTGGATCTCTATTCACTGCTAGTGGTGCAGCAGAAGTTGCTGCAATGGATTACGAGGCAATTGGTCTCTTCGACATCTTCACTGCACCTCAGTTTATCGGTAACACCTATGCATTCTGCTGGAGTTACACAGGATCTGGTACTATCAACACACTTAGTGGTGCTGCTGAATCTAGAACATGGAATTATAGTGATACCTTACCAACTACCCAGACAAGTGCAGACTATGGTTTAGTTGCTAATCAATATATTGAATTTGCTAATTATGGTGATCTTGGTGTTCTAACTGCTGGAGAACAAGACTTTGGTGAAGATGGTACACTTGAAAATCTTGGTCCTGCTGCATCTGGTACTTACACCATTAGTGGTGTTGCTAATACACCGTTTACATGGAGAGGTGGATGTGAAGGTGGTACGTTTACTATCTCTGGTGCTAGTGAAGAGAGATTTGCTAGATTTACAATCGTTGATGGTAGTGGTCAATATAGAATTTACACTGCTCCAGCATCTGTTGGTAACACATATGCATTCACTTGGGGTCATGGATTTGTACAGTCTGGATCTCTATTCAGTGCTGGTGGTGCTGCCGAGTCTACTACAACCAATCCACCAGAAACCACATTACTATACACAGTTGGTGGTACTAAGGTAGAGAAAGTTACAGCTAGAGAAGTTGGATCTGGATCCATTGCTCTATCTGGTGCTGCAACAGATATCAAGTACACAGGTGCATTTGAAGGATCTGGTACTGTTACATTATCTGGTACAAGTTCAGAGGCATTCGTCTTTGGTAACTTTATTGGTTCTGGATCTCTATTCACTGCTAGTGGTGCTGCTGAGTCTACATCAGTTAGTCCTGAAAGCACTGGTATTGGAACACTTTCAGGTGTTGCTGGTCTTAACGTTGTATTCAATTACATTGGATCTGGATCCATCACATTATCTGGTGCTTCCACTTCTGCGTTTGTTAGAGCACCTTGGATTGGTAGTGGTTCTATTACTCTATCTGGTACTAAGACAGAAAGCTTTACTCCAGCAACACATATTGGTTCTGGTTCTCTCTTCACTGCATCTGGAGCTGCTGAAGCATTCACACTTGACTACGAAGACACAACATTATACACAGTTCTTGGTACTCTTGGTCTCAAGGTTACCTTACACTTCTATGGTGCTGGATCTCTATTCACTGCTGGTGGATCTGCAGAGGCAGTTGGTACTAATCCTCCAGAGAGCACTGTACTTCTTGCTCCTACTGGTCAAGCAATTGAGAAGCATACAGAGAACTATGTTGGTAGTGGATCTATTTCCACAACTGGTGTTGCTAGTTCTCGTTACATTCCACATATCACTGGTAGTGGTACTGCTACATTCTCTGGTGAAGCAGATCTTATTTACCGTGTACGTTACTTTGGTTCTGGTTCACTATTTACTGCTGCTGGTGCTTCTGAATCTGTTACAACCAATCCTCCAGAAAGCACTGTATTACTCGCACCTACAGGTACTGCTACAGAGAAAGTTGTATATGGTAACAATATTGGATCTGGATCTATCAGTCTATCTGGTGATTCACTCAATCGTTACATTCCATCTATCACTGGTAGTGGTACAGCAACATTTAGTGGTGCTGCAACATTCAAACTACGTTACATCCTTAGTGGTTCTGGTAACGTCTTTACTACTGTTGGTGCTGCTGAGTCTACAACTTCCAATCCTCCAGAAGATACTGCACTATTCATCTGGTCTGGTGCTGGTGTTGATAAGTGGTTACCTTCTTGGGTTGGTCAAGGTTCCTACTTTACATCTGGTCAAATTCCAGAACCACTTATCACGAAGCATTGGACTGCATCTGGTTCATTGTTCTCAGTTGGTGGTGCTGCAGAAAGCTTCTCTGCAAATATCGATGCTACTGGTCTATACGATATCAGTGGTATTGCTCAGACTCCAAGAGCAAGAGACTTTGTTGGTACTGGTTCTCTATTCACTGCAGCAGGGGCAGCAGAAGCAGTTGGAACAAACCCACCAGAAAGTACAGTATTACTTGCACCTACAGGTACTGCTACAGAGAGACACACAGAAAACTGGGTTGGTTCTGGATCCAGTACATTATCTGGTGCTATCCCAGAACCTCTTATTACAAAGGCATGGACAGGTTCTGGATCCATCAGTCTATCTGGTACAGCAGTCGAAAGACAGACAGACGATTGGGTTGGATCTGGTTCTCTATTCACTGCAGCAGGTGCATCAGAATCTACAACTACCAATCCTCCAGAGGATACAGTCCTCTATACTTGGACAGGTGCTGGTACAGAGAAACATGTCGAGAGATATGTTGGAGATACAGCACAGTATACAACCTCTGGAGTTGGAGATACAAGATTCGTACCAAACTGGAATGCTTCTGGTTCACTATTTGCTACAAGTGGTTCAGCAGAGTCTATCTCTACATCAGAGATTACAACAGGACTATTTGGTCTCAGTGGTATTGGTCAAACTCCAAGAACAAGACCGTTTATTGGAAGTGGTTCTATTACCATATCTGGTGCAGGTGCAGAAAGTATCACTCCAGCAACAGAGATTGCATCTGGTACAGCAACCTTCAGTGGAGAAGCAACAGATATCTCACTTGGATTCCAAGCAGAAGGATTCTATGGTGCGTTCCTCTTTGGTCAAACTGTTACACCACTTATCACCAAACACCAGACTGGTTCTGGTTCCTTGTTCACAGCAGGTGGTACTGCAGAATCTATTACCACGAATCCTCCAGAGAATACCACACTTCACAAAATTAGTGGTGACGTTGTTATTGGTGTTACACTTTCCTTTATTGGATCTGGTACTGTTACTATCTCTGGTACTCCAGAAAAAGTTGTATTCTTACCTAACAATATTGGTTCTGGTTCCATCTTTACTAGTGGTACAGCAGTTGAAAGACAGACAGATGATTACAATGGATCTGGTACTGCAACATTATCTGGTGATGATGTTAACACACGTACCTTCGCACATGAAGGAGAAGGATCTCTATTCACTGCTAGTGGTGCAGCAGAATCTGTTACTGTTGATTGGGAAACATACTACCTCTTCGAGGTTCAAGGTACAGGTGCAGAAGCATATGTACGTAAGGGATATGTTGGATCTGGTGTTGTTGCAACGATTTCTGGTGAAGCAACTGACATCAAACTCACCTATGATCCTGAAGAGGATACTGCTCAGTACACATATTCTGGTGGTGTATCAGATATCAAACGTACTGCTAGTTGGGTTGCACCATATGGAGCATTGTTCGCAGTTGGTGGAGGAGTTGAATCTGCTACTGTTGACTACGAAGACACAACATTATATGCTGTTCAGGGTACTGCTGAAGATAAATTTGTTAGAGCAGGGTACATTGCAGAGGGAACTATTACTCTCACTGGAGAGTCAATTAATGAACTCAGAACCTTTGAACCACCATTTGTATTTGCGGAAATAATATAACTTTAAATTTTGCTTTTATAAATAAAAGAAGCATAAATCCAAGGGATCGCCATGACTAAGCAGGTACAACTCCGTAGAGGCACGACAGTACAACAATCTACGTTTACTGGAGCACTAGGAGAATTGACTGTGGATACCACAAAAATGACTCTCGTCTTACACGATGGAACTACTGCTGGCGGTATCGAATTTGCTCGTAGAGACAATGTTACTGAAGAAGTAACAATGAGTATGGGCATGATGGCCGCAATGGGTTGGTAGAATCCAAACTTTTTTCAAGAAATGACTAATATTATTTAAAGCACTGAATTGAAAACACCACTAGTAAAATAAAAAACCAAGGGGATAAAATAAAATGGCAAAACATTTGCTTTTTGATTATACGTTCGATGCATCCGCTAACCAAGTTAAGTTAAAGGGTAACAAGCATCAAAGAAGAACGCTTATAATCACCAATACAACAGATAATATAATTATCTACAACTTTGCTGATAGCACTAAAACAGGTAGTTTTGTTTACAGTGCAGCAACTGATGAAACAACAATCACGTTACAACATGATTGTTCTGCTATGTCTGATACAGACTCATTGCAGATATTTGAGGAAGAAGATGCAGTAAAATTTGAACCATCTGAAACATTTGTTGACGCTGTATCAAAGTTCCGAGTATCAAACCCAGAAAACTTAGTTGATACCGACTTTGAGTATGGTCCTCAAGCATCTAAGTGGGAAACGATTCAGACAATCAACAACATCCCATCATTCTACTCATCTACTTCAGATACTACGATCCCCTTTATATCTAAAGTAGAAGCGGTTGCTGGTAACGAATTGATTACTGTTACCACACAGTATGATCACAGTTTAACAAGTGGTGTTCCTATTACTGTTACTGGTCTTGCAGAGATCACAGCAGAAGGTACATATATCATTCAGTCTGTTCCAACTACAACTACTTTTACTTACAAAGCACGTGCTTCTCAACCAGTAAGTAGAGAACTTCAAGGAACATATACTTCTATTATCCCAGGTAAATTTTTCCAAGGTTCACAGGTTAGTTTGAGTTCTGCGGTTGGTATTGTATCTGACCTTTACAACTTGAAAGTTACAGTTAAGCCAGTTACAGAACTTACCTTAACTGGTGCTGTACCAACAGATTGGTCAGTTGGACAGATTGCTACTGGTGATTCTGGTGGATTCGCAGGTACTATCTCTAAGGTTGATGGTAGTGTTCTAACAGTTACATCCACATCAGGTACTGCATCCGATGCAATGACCGTTAGTGTTACTGGTTCAGATAACACTGGTGTTGTTGGATCTAGTGGTGTTAATGAAACTGCTGGTAACAAGTACTTTATCGATGACATTCAGCAAGACACTATTAATTTCTCACGTAAGTCAATTTATACATTTGATTTAAGTGATTCTTCTGCTGCTACACACCCACTAAGATTCTCCACAACTGCTGATGGTACTCATGGTGGTGGTTCTCAGTATACAACTTATGTTTATGAGCATGGAACTGCTGGTTCTGCTGGTGCATATACAAGAATCTATGTAACAGAGAGTACAACAACTCCTCTGTATTACTACTGTGTAAACCACGCTGGAATGGGTGGAACTGCTACATCAAGCGTTTTCACAACTTCTAAAGTTTATCTAACTACTCAGTCAGAGCATGGTTTTGAAGATAATACAAACTTCTACTTTGTTAATACAGTTTCTCCAAAAGTTCTAGAACTTCAGGATCCTACTGCTACAGCACCTGACGGAAAACCTTATACAGACATAACTGCAGTTGAAAACGTTGCTGTTACTGTAGATAGAACAGGAACATTCCCATACAACTACGAGTGTACTTGGACAAAGAGATTCACAGAATCTGATGTGGATATGGGTAGTAACATCATTACTATTCCTAATCACGGTTTTCATAACAGAGCTGCCGTTCTTTACTATCCAAACCCAGGTAATAGACCTATTGGTGGTTTGAACAGGATGCAAGTTTACTATGTAAGCAGAATCAATGATGATAGTTTCTACCTACAAGAAGCTATGCGTCTAAACCAAGGTAATATTAACTTGGTAGATAACTATCCAGCTGCATCTTATCCTCATGACGGTACATTTACCTTTGGTGCTCACAACTTAGGTCTTGTTTATAACATTAGACGAGAGCAAAAAAACTGGTATTCATGGCAGTGTTATGAGTATACTTACTACTGGGATCAAGGTGGTACATACTCAGGTTACGACTTCCAGACTGTTAACGGTACATATGGTCGTGGACAAACTGGTTGGGACAGAGTTGTATTCTTCGCAACAAACCGTCCAGGATATGATGGTGGTAGACAATACTTCTACATCAACTGGTACTATTGGAATAGATCTAACTCTCCTAGAACTTATGGTTACCACCATGAGAACTTACCTAGAGGTACAAATGAAAGATTCAATGGTAGATATGGATTCTTGCAACGTAAGAACTCAAGGTATATAAATGACCAGAACCAAGGAGACACAAGTTATGGTTACACTGTACAAGGATATGGTTCTAACTTAACCAATACATTCTACTATAGAGACAACATGTATTGTGAGTACATGAACTCTCAGCACTGTGTTATCCGTGGTAACGAATTCTACTACTGGGTATATCAGGAAGGACAAAGTTCTTCTGTTGAGCGTTACTATGGTAGTTACTCAGAAGATGGTCAAGCAAATAACTACATTGCTTTGATTAAGAGAAACAACTCTACTAACGATAGTTTCTATAAGCAAGATCATGGATTCCCACAAAACCAGCAAGTTACTTTAAGTACTTCTAATAGTGGTGTAGTCAGATACTTCTATGATAGTTATCACAATGATTCTCAGTATACATCTGGTACATTCTATGTTGATAGGATTGACTCCAATAGATTTAGAATCAAGACAAGTCCAGGTGCTGAACCTGTAAACCTTAGATACATCACAGGTAACGTTGCTTTCACAGGTCAAAGAGATAACACTACTAAGTACTCATTCTATATCTCCAACAACTTATTCTCTAACAACGAACTTCTTAAGTTAACTACTTCAGGTTCAGTTGCTGGTGGATTGACTGCTGGTAACTCATACTATGTTAAAGTTCTTAACGGTAATAGATTCCAGTTAGCATCTAGTGCTGGTGGTTCTGCTATTACTCTAAGTTCTCAGGGTAGTGGAGTTCAGACATTTGAAAATACAACTGCTGAATTCGGTACTGTTGATGGTTCTTACACAACTACAAAGGCAATCTCCGAGACAGAACTAGAAGTTTCTATCCCATTCAAGATTCCACCTTCAATCAAACAGTTCAACACATCTAGTGATGTTAATACAACTGATAATCATATTAAGATCAATAACCACTACTATAGTACTGGTACTAGGGTCATCTATGATAATGCAGGTAACACTACAGTACCTGGTTTAACACATAACGTAGATTACTACGTCATTGTTATTGATAACAACTACTTCAAACTTGCTGAAACACAAGCACTTGCTGAAGTTGGAACCAATATCAGTCTAACTGGTACTGGATCTGGTATCCAATCATTCGTTTCTGCTAACCTATCTGGTGAAGTTACTGGAACAGGTACAGTTGAAGTTGAAAGTGGATCAAGACGAGTAATAGGTACTGGTGCAGCATTCCAGAGATTCTTCAAGATTGGAGATGAGATTAAGATTGTGAACACAACAAGTGGTACACCAGGTGTTCTTGAGGAGCGTACAATTACTGCTATTACTGATGACGACAACATGCTTGTTAACGCAGCATGGACATTCACTCAGTCCAGCACTAACTACATGATTCCTTCTTACATCTATGTAAGACCTGATGGATTCTTCCTACACAGACCGTTTGACGGTGGTATGGAGATCGGTACTTCTAAGTCACCTAACTCTAGAATCTCTAGACAGACTCGTAAGTACTTCCGTTATCAGTCAGGTAAAGGTATTCAGACCTCACTTGCTATTAACTTCTCACCACAGGTTCCAATTATTAACCTAACATATACCGCTTCTGGTATTGTGGTTACTAAGGCTGCTACGATGACGATTGGTACAACAACCATGACCATCGATGATACAAGTGGATTGGTTGTTGGACAGATTGTAACTGGTACAGGTCTTGCTGCTACTACTAGAATTGCAAGTATTACTAACGGTACTACACTTGAACTAGACCTTGCATGTATCTCAGCATTGACTGCTACTTCAGTTACATTTGATCAAAAGTATCTTGCTTCTGCTCAATGTACTAAACCTCACCAGTTAACTTCTGGTCTTAAGGTTAAGGTTATCAAGGGAGACACCACTGCGTTTAACGTAGAAGGTCCTATTGAAACCGTTGTTGATGACTTCATATTTACATACCTACTAACTACAGAACCAACTGCATCTAAGTGTGGTGGATTCCCAACACTCTCAGTCATATCTTGGTCTGGTTGTGATATTCGTTGTGGTATGTTTGATGACCAGAACGGATTCTTCTTCGAGTACAATGGTTCTACTCTGAACTGTGTAAGAAGATCTTCTGTTCAACAGGTTCCAGGACGTGTTTCTGTTACTAAGCAGTCACACATCATTACTGGTACTGGTACGATGTTCACTTCTGAGTTAGACAAGGATGACTTGATTGTTATTCGTGGTATGACTTACAAGATCGTTAAGGTTACAAGTGATACACAGTTAACAGTTCAACCATCTTACCGTGGTGTTACTAACAATGATGTTATTATCACTAAGACAGTTGATACTAGAGTTGGTCAGGCAGACTGGAACCTCGACACAGGAGATGGTAATGGTAAGTCTGGTTATATCTTAGATATTACTAAGATCCAGATGGCCTACATGGACTACTCTTGGTATGGTGCTGGTAAGATCCGCTTTGGATTTAAAGATCAGCATGGACATGTTAAGTACTTCCATGAGTTCAAGCACAACAACTTACTTACTGAATCTTACTTCCGTTCAGGTAACCTACCTGCTCGTTACGAGATTGAGAATGGTGATGCTCCTAACTACGTTGGAACTCTGTTCCACTGGGGTACTTCAGTTATTATGGATGGAACATTCCAGAATGACGAAGCATACCTATTCACTGCGTCAGGTAACTCACTTAAGTTCACTAACAGTTCTGCTCAGTCATCTACTTCAAACAATAATAGTACTCTTACTAGTGATAGATACAACTGGTGGAACAGATACTACTATGTTAGAATCCCATTTGCTAGTGGACAAGCAGGTACTCTTACCATTAACCAGTACATCTATGAGTCTAGTGTTGCTAATGGATGGTTTGCACAAGGTAAGCAGATCAATAACAAGACATATACTTCTGGTTCAACTCATTACGTATACATTCAGTATTCTGAAGGAACAACAACATTGTTCCCAAGGAACTACTCAAGTACAATCAACTCCAACCTAGGCAACCCTGCTGTTCCTAACGGCACTGCCTTCTCAGTTGGTGCTCCTTCTGGTGGAGAGAACTTGATTCCAACTGATATCCCTCTTGTATCAATCCGACTAGCACCTTCTGTAGACTCGTCTATTACTGGTGGTTTAGGAGAAAGAGAAATTATCAACCGAATGCAACTTGCACTTGACTCTGTTGGTATCCTAACGACTCACGAAACTGAGATCAACTTGATACTTAACCCGAACTTAAGTGTAGATACATTCCAGAATGTAGACGAACCATCTCTATGTCAGTTGGTTCGACACGAACAGGATGATACCATCTCTGGTGGTTCAGTCATCCTATCATTCAGAGCATCTGGTTCTGGTGCTGGTGGAACGAACTCTACCAACTTCGACCTTTCGAGGATCAGTTCACTTGGTAACTCAATATTAGGTGGAGACGGTATCTATCCAAATGGACCCGACCTTCTAACTGTTGTTGCTAACGTAGTTGACTCTACATCAGTTGACTTAAACAACCCTTATCAGATATCTGCTAGAATTACATGGCAGGAATCACAAGCCTAATATTTACCTAACGGAGGAACAAACAAATGGCAAGTTATGACGGTAATTTTACCTTAGATCCATCAATCATCAACACTAAAGAAGAACTCGAAGACCGCCTCAAGGCGGTCATCTGGGACTGGCAGATTGATGGTGATGAAGTACAATCAAAAGCAAATCTCGACTTACTGAGATCTGCTGAAGTATGTTATCAAGCACTACGTGTGCAATATTGTGGAATAGGACAAAGTACTCCTACTGCACCTAATTACGATAAAAATAGATTAGAAGAAATTCTAGTGTTATGGAATAAGTATGCACCTAAGAAATATCAGGAGACTTTAAATTTACCTAGAGTCTCTAGTTAATTTCCATGCTACAGATATTCTCATACCTTGAAAATGTCTTGTAGTTGACTCAGCATAGTGAAACATCTTTGCTGGAAAATAGGAAACTGTATTTGGGCGTGGTAGCACATAGTGCAAATCATCTCTATTCATATAGAAGACGGTCTTACCACCCCAAGAAGGATTCCACTTTTTAATATCTCTTCCAATTAGGTTTGAATATAATAACAACGTAAAGTCCTCATCGAGATCACTATCTTGGTGAGGACTTCCTTGTGTCCCGAAGATGTGCCCATTAGCATATACATCATTCAGGATAAATTTTTGTTTTAGTTTTTCTTGTATTATGTTAAGACAGTACTCAGTAAAGAACTTCTCATCCTTTAAAGGCATTGTAAAAAATGGAGCACATGGTTCACCAGGATTTGATATATTACCATATCCCCATTGAGGTCTCCTACAAAAATTGTTTATCTTTATAAAGTCTTCGCCAGAAAAAAATTCTTCAAATGTTAGTACGTCATCTCGTGACCATGTTTTCATTCTATTACAGCAACTAGTGAGTATCTTGCGTCTTGTTCATCCTGAGCAGCATAACTTGCAGTGTGCCATCTATTGCCTCTGTAGAAAGACAAAGTATTAAATGATGATGGTAGGTGTAGATATCCTTCATAATAATCATCACCCTTAAATAGTGGCCAAGGTTCTTTTCCTACTGTACAGTGAGATAACTTTCCAATAGCATTAGAGTCCGTGAATGTAGTTGATTCTTCATTGTAACCATACCTTTCTACAAGGTTATCCATATACCTTCTTGCTACACCATTCTTTTTAGATGTAGGGGATGTTATCTCGCTCATATTATAATAATATTTGTCTGTTTCTGTGTCCTTAACTCTAAAGAATGTTGTACCTGCATTTGGATGATCAGTTAAAAAGAAATTAGCAGCATATGAAAATGGATCCATATGTGGTAGGTAGTTTCTATTCCACGAAACCATTCCTGGATAAAAACAATTAGTAAAGTATTTCCAGTTTATAGATCTGTAATTATACTTGATGAAGTTTAATTGATTAGCAACCAAGTTAAACAATTGATTACCTAGTGCTGGCATCAGTTGTCTTTCTATTGGTTGCTGTAAACCTGGTGCTCTACTATTACTAAACGATGCCCCACCATTGTTTATGAGTGCTTGCATTGCACTCATATTTCTATCCTCTGCAGGGAAGTGCATTAAAAACTCTCTAAGTTCAAGAGGACGTTTTAGAACATTCTCCACATAGCAGTATCTCGTACCATGCTCATCACCTAGATGAACATCCATCTCATCTATGTGATTGAACTCACACATATCAACCAACTTATTAAAAGAGTAAGTTGGTAACTCACTCTTTTGAATTCGTGGTACTTTATATTTGTTCTCTGGTATATCAGGAGTAAACATCGTCATTTTGGAACTCGTTGTTTTCCAACTCGTTACCTTGTTGTTTTTCAGATTTGGGTACTGGGTTCATACCAAGTATTAAAGAATACAGGTCGTCTCCTCCACCATAGTTTAAACATCTAAAGGTATGACCTTTAAATAAAATTAATCGATTCTTTTTAACTTCTACAGTTCTAGTTTTAATGAAATGTTCACTCTCTTTGAATGCTTCATAAACTTTACTTTCTTCTTTAGCAGTTGCATTATCATTTAACCACTCGGCAATATCCTGTACTACTTGTGGATCCTCAGTCATTATATCTTCAGCATTGGAATAGTATTTTCCTTTCCACTCAAAATTATACAGATTGAATTCAGAATTAGGATGGTCTTCTAAGAATAACATCCCACCATGTTCCCATTGAGTAAATGAAGGAATGTCTGAACCTACGTTACAGATAGTACCGTCAAACATTAAGTTTCCAACTGTAGAAGAGTATTCTGGTAGTTGGGAAATAAATTTTTTCATTTGCTCCCCTTCCATGTTAACCATAGAATCAGCAGGTACAAACTCTGTATCAACTAATGCCTTGTACATACCAAACAGTAGTGGTGTGAGATATGGTTGTGGAATTAATTGATTTACACCTGGTTCCTTAAGTCCAAATGGAAATTTACCAACTTCTGAATGGGATGCTTCTGCAACTTTTTCTAGATAATCACCAGGCACACTAAGTAGTGCATCCAATAGTTCTTCTGGAAACTGCATGAAGTTATCAATTACAGCATAATCACCATAGTCATCTATACCATCATCTACGTCATGATTAGGTGATGATACTTTTTCCCAGTTGACTTCATTAATCCTCTCTCTGAGAGAGGACTTCATTTCAAAATCACTCATCTTTAACACCACCATCTAGAGGGGTCTTAGTAACACTTTCAATATTCATCATGCTATCTTTTGCTTGTCCAGAGAAAGGACTATCACCCATAGATGTGGTTACATGAGTTCTTGCTGTGTCTACATCTACCTTATTCAAGTTGTATTCTTCCCAGTTAGCAATTGTATTAACGTATAATTCTTCTAATGATCCATGAACTTTGTAGATAACTCTACAGAAATCACGTTCTACTTGGAACTCTCTTTCACTTGCTAATGGACACCAAGGTACGAAGTCAACTTTAGCATCGTTAGCTTCGCCACCTTCAACTTCAGTATCTGCTGGTTGACTATAGTCAAGGTTAAGTGTAAATGGATTAGTTAGTTTATATCCTAATGATTTGTTTTCTTGAGGATCTATTACTTCCTGAACATCTGTTATTATAGTTTCTCCTGTTTCTAGGATCACTGCTTGAATACTCATTGCTTTTTCACATATAGTATAATTGTACAGTATAAACCGAATCCTGTCAAGTGGATAAATAATGTTATACTAGAAATATTTATTAACCTTTAAAATGACTGATAATACGGAAATCCGATCAATGACTCCAGAGGAGAAATTCTTTGTGAGAGGAGGAGATAATGCTACTGTAGTACCTGTAAATAACCGTGAAGGTATGGGCAAAGCATTAGATGAGTTGCCTCTATTTGAGATCGTTCAAGAAGTTGAAGCAAAGTGGGATCCATTAAAATATCATATGGTTATTGATGCTTGTTTGATAGCAGATACAGAACAAGATGCGTATGAGTTGGGTCAGTTATCAGATAACCAGTTGCTACAAGATAGAATTCCTGAAGGACCAGGTGGTGGTATTGGATGGCGTTGTGAGTTTGGTGGTACAGAAGATGCACCAAAGAATATAAAGTTTTTTGATAACATTGCTGCAGCAAGACATTGGTTCCTTAATGAAGTAACAGAAGAAGATAGCTAAATACCATTAGGAAACTATCGGTATATGCATGGCTGCTCCTAGCACGAAGGCTGAGTTTAAAGATTACTGTTTGAGACAGTTAGGTGCTCCAGTCTTAGAAATCAATGTAGATGATGATCAAATTGATGATCGGATCGATGATGCTCTTCAGTATTTTCGTGAAAGACATTATGATGGATCCGAAAGGATGTATTTGAAACACCAGTTTACAGAAGATGATGTAACTAGGTTTCAAACTCAAAACGAAGTACAATCAACCACTGCACCAGATGCAGCAGGTTGGGAGAATAGAAAGAACTTTTTAGAGATACCAGAACATGTCTTTGGTATCTCTAAAGTTTATGGTATCAGTTCAAGCTTTCTTCGTAACAGTTTGTTTGGAATGAGCAACCAGTATTATTTGATGGACTTGTTTTCCTATACATCAGGAACAGGTCTTGCTTTTGGTGGTGTTGATATGGTCAACTACTTCATGGTTAAGCAGCACTTTGAAACGATTGATATGATTATCAATACAGGTGCTTTAGTTGAGTATAGATTTAACACCAGAGCAGATAGATTGTATATTGATATTGATGTAAATAGAATTGTTAAGGATCAATACATTCTTATAGACTGCCATAGGGCGTTAGATCCATCATCATACACACAAGTATGGGATGACTTTTTTCTTAAGAAATATGCTACTGCACTTATAAAAAGACAGTGGGGTCAAAATTTAATCAAGTTCCAAGGAGTACAACTTCCTGGTGGAGTAATGCTCAATGGTGAGAAGATGTACAGAGAAGGTCAGCAAGAGATAGATCAACTCATGTCTGATTCTAGTACCACATATGAGTTACCACCTATGGATATGATAGGATGAAGAAGGTATATTTTCCCCAACACGGTGGTGCTCTCACCGAACAGAATCTTGTACAGGACTTGGTTGATGAACAAATCAAGTTGTATGGTACTGATGTGTATTACATTCCTAGGACAATGCTTAGGGATAAAACTCTTGGTGAGGTAATACATTCAGAGTATAACCAAGCATACATGATTGAGATGTTATTCATCAATGTTGAGGGATTTGGATCACCTTCAGAATTTATCAGTCAGTTTGGTGTAAGGATCACTGATGAAATTAAGTTTGTTCTTTCTAGAAGAAGATGGCAACAGTCATTGGTTCCATCACTAGGTCTTACTATAGAACAGAGACCCAATGAAGGAGACTTGATATATTATCCTCTAACTGGTAACGCATATGAGATTAAGTTTGTAGAAAGAGAGTTACCTTTCTACCAGTTAGGAAGTCTATACTACTTTGAGATTACTGCTGAGATCTACGAGCAGGGTTCTGATGAGTTTGATACTGGTATCAAAGAGATTGATGCTATCGAAGCACAGCAAACATTTGTTACATCTTTGGAGTTGTCTGCACCAAGAGTTACAGCAACTATGACTGGTTCTGTAGTTGGTGGTACTTTAGACAACATGGTTATCACTGCTGGTGGTAGTGGATATAAGACTGCACCTTTGATTACAATATCAGATCCACCTGATGTTGCTGGAGGAGATATACCTGCTACTGCTACATGCACAGTACTAAATGGTGCTGTTAATGCTTTTACTATTACAACTTCTGGTAGTGGATATACAACACCACCTACAATAACAGTTGCACCACCTGAAGTATCTGTTGATTTCCAAGCAAGAGAATATATTGTTGGTGGTAATTTCCAAAATCAAGGTGGTGATAGAATTTGGGCAGCACAAGGAGATGGTAAAATATATGTTGAACATGCTGCTAGTTTCGATCCAATTTTTGCTACAACAACTCTAGTTAAATATTTCTTTTGGAACTTTGAAGATCTTAGATTAAAGTATCGTTACACATACACTGGTGAGACTCCAACTACAACTAAAGGTGAGTTTTATTATGATGCTGCTAACAACAGGTATTGTATCAATGCTTATGAGGCAACAACGACTAGTGGTAATAGAGCACAATTATTTGATCTATCTACAAATGTGATAGGTGAGGTATCTGGTTGGAATGGTGGAACACTAACGTTAAATATGATGAATAAGACAGGTGACTTCTTGGATGGTGACCTGATTAGAGGGGTAGATTCTAATGCCCTATATACTTTAGGATCATTTACAACTCTAGATAATCCTAATTCTGACTACGACCAGAATAAAGCACTTGAGACAGGAGGGGATGAAATCCTTGACTGGGGTGAAGGAAATCCGTTTGGAGAATATGGTAATTTTACAGGTAGCTTCTAATGTTAGGTACACATTTTTATAACGAAACAATCCGAAGAACGGTTATTGGTTTCGGAACTTTGTTTAACAACGTAGAGATAAAGAAAAAGAACGCTGTTAACAACGAGGTATTAGAATCAGAAAAAGTTGCTTTGGCGTATGGTCCCAAGCAAAAGTTTCTTTATCGTTTATTTGAAAACCCTTCTACTCAGAAGGTTGCTATTACCATGCCTCGAATGTATTTCGAGATGACTGGTATACAGTATGATCAAGCAAGAAAAACCAGTCCTATAAAAAAATATAAGACAGTTATACAAGGAGATGCTGATGAAGTTAGAGTTCAGTATGTACCTGTACCATATACTATTAATTTTGAACTAGGTATATTAGCAAAGGATCAAGATACAGGGTTGCAGATATTAGAACAGATATTACCATTCTTCCAACCAACATTTAATATAACACTCAACATGATACCTGATATGAGTGAGAAGAGAGATGTTGCAATCACTCTTGATGGTATTAACATGGAGGATGATTGGGATGAAAGTTTCTTGGAACGTAGGTTAGTGGTATACACACTTAACTTCAGTGCTAAGTCTTACCTTTACGGTCCTTATAACAAATCTGATATCATTCGTAAGGCAACTGTATACGAAACTCTTGGTACTAAAGCAGTTGGTAGACGTACTGTGCAGATGGAATATACACCCAAAGCAAAGGTTGATAAAAATCAGGATGGACAAATTGATGCTAATGATGATATACTAATAACACCTGATGATGATTTTGGATTCAATAGTGGGTTTACAATATTATGAGTGACGAAATATTTGAAAAAAACATGGAAGAAGTGTTCGACATTGAACCTGATGAAGTATCCAATGTACCCGAAGGTGGTTGTGCTAAACGTAAGGATCAACTCTCAGATGTCTCAGAGGACAGGGAGAAGGACTATGTATATACTAGGGCAGAACTCTATAGACTCATAGATCAAGGTCAGGAGGCGGTTCAGGGGGCGTTAGAGGTCGCACAGGAGTCAGGGCATCCAAGAGCATTTGAAGTTGCTACAAACGCTATGAAGCAGGTAGCAGACATGACTGATAAACTTATGGATCTACAGAAGAAAGTTAAGGATCTAGATGAAGAGAAAAAAGGTCCGAGCAAGGTTACTAACAATGCTATGTTTGTAGGTAGCACATCAGAACTACAAAAGATGCTTAAACAAATGAATGGGGGCAAACGGTAAGTATGGTTTCTATTAATACTATGTACTGTGAAAAAAGATTACCTGTTTTCACATCGAAATTACCAGACTACGAAAATTACAACAAACACATGCTTGATTTAATTAAGCAGTATAGAGAGAAATTTCCAGAAAAAGAAACACATACAAATTTAAGAGCATGGAGAAGTCAGTATGATGCTCACATAAAAGAAGAGAGGTTTGAACATCTCATAGATAAGTGCTGTGATTTTGCAACCTTTGTTAGTAAACATATGTGGGATGCAGATTTAGTATATCTACCATCTGCAATGTGGGTGGGTCAATATGATAAAGGTGAGTATGCTAGAAAGCACCACCATGCACCAGCAGATTGGGCAGTTGTTTATTACATTGATGTCGATGAGAATTCATCTCCTATAGTATTTGAAGATGAACTAATAGTAAAACCAGAAAACGGAATGATTGTTATGTTTCCTGGTGATTTGAATCATAGGGTAGAACCAACTAATTCACCAAGAACAATTGCTGCTATGAACTTAGTAAAAAAACTAGATATAATAGAAATAGAATACACCCCAAATAAAGATGGCATATCAAAGGAATGATGTTGATTGCAATCCAGTAGGATCTCAACCATCAAGTGCTACTGTTAATCAGTTCTCAGGAAACGAAGGTTGGACTACAGTAACATACAAGAATTGGAACGCAGATTTTCAAGCAAGAAAGTCTGATAACTCTACAAGAACACCAGGTACATTTCAAGCTAGAACTTCAGATAATAGCACACGTACACCTGCTGCATATCAAAGGCATGATTTAGACAACAACGCAGTGTCTGCTTAACCTAACAATCATTGACCTCTAAGAAGAAATACTTATAATTAGTATTAGCATACATTATGAGTTATGAGACTTAACGAAAACGATGTGCAACGTATAATCAAAGCATGTAACCTCGCAAAGGAAGTATCCGAAAGCGATAATATGTGGGATGATTATGAACGCATTATTCACAAGTTAGAAACTCTATGTGAACAAGGGTACTGTGCATTAAGCAAATGACTCACTACATAGTTGGTTATCACGAAGTTGATACCGAAAGACATCAAAAAGAAATATGCGAGATCGCTACTGACTCGTATGAAGCAATCAGAGACGCAATAGAGGATGTGCCTTACTTAAAGGAGCATCCTCATTTTGTTGATTACTGCCTCAAAACTGAGGAAGAAAAATGAGTAGCATTACAAAAAACAAGCACGAGATAATGTGGTGGATGAGCCGACTCACCATCATGGGTTGTGCTTTAGGAGCATCAGTCGTATTTGCATCAACAGCATACGCCTAATAAATAATATTAACAACTGAATATCATATGTTATCAACACAATATCGTTTGAGGTTAGAAGCAATCTGCAAAGACATTGCTTCTGGAACGGAAGTTGGTTTAGAAGACATGATCTGGGCAAACAAACTAGCAAAAGCAAATACTGCTGCTAGAGGTATGCTCAATACTGCAAGAAGGATCAGTACAAATCCTGATGATTCTTTTCTGAATGAGTTGAATATTGGAGACCCCGATCCAACTCATCATCGTAGGGGTTTCGGTGATCCACAAGATGTGGTAGACTGGTTCCATCAAGAACGATCTGATGATTGGAGGCAACGTGATTGAAGATGGTGATAAGATTGTAAGGATGGTACTGCTGAGTCCACACGAAGCAGACCACTTATATAAAAAAGAAGACGGTACATTCTATTGGTGTCATCATCGAAAAGGTGGTGACACCTTTTCTGTGCCTGAGATACAGATGGAAATGTTCCCACCTCCACCACCTAAGAAGGTAGTGGTAGGAACAGATGCACCACATCATAATATACTAGAGAAATACTATGGTAAGGACTGGAAACCTACACCACAAGAAGGACTTGAGGATCATTACTAATGAAAGGATATAGTAAGGAGGACATCAAGAAGTTACTAGGATCATCATGGCCACAAATGCCTGAAGGTTATGAGACTGGTAATCAGATGAGAAGAAGAAAGGGTAATGAGATGAGAGCAGGGTTGAGACCCTATCCCAAGTACCCATCAAAGGAGTCAAGGATAGCAGACACTTCAGGTATGTTTGATGATGAGGGACAATACATTTACCCACCTAACAGTGGGTTTAATTGGATGCAGAAAATAGATCCCAATTCTCCTTGGAAAGTTAAAGTTTCATAACTCGGTAATTACGACAATGAGCGATATAGTATGGTCTATAAATATCATGGTAGGTGTCCTACTCGTTGCAGTGGGATATGTTATTTACTGGATCTTCAAGTATGATGAATGGTATCCTAACGACATTGATAGTCATGTCTCCTCTCAACATGGGACAGATGATTCAGGAGATAAGGAGCTGGAAGTCAGAGCAGAACAGGAAACCTGAAATCGAAATGCTAAATAATGCAATAGATGATTTTTGGAAAGATGGGAAAGATGATACCACCAACTCGGAAGAGTTGTTACAACTTCAGAGTGATTAAGATAAACAAAGTTGTAGATGGAGATACGATAGACGTAACTATAGATCTTGGATTTGACCTACTAAAAAAAGAAAGGGTTCGCATAGCAGGTGTGGATACTCCTGAAAAACGTACCAGAAATTTAGAGGAAAAAGCACTTGGAATCGATGCAACCGAATGGCTTAAAACCAAACTCAACGACACTATTAAAGGTGATGACGAGTTACTTATTAGGACTGAGCTTGTTGGTGGGGTCGGCAAGTATGGTAGGCTTTTGGGTTGGCTTTACATTGGGGAATCAAACGTCTCTCTCAACGAACAAATGATATCACAAGGTTATGCTTGGGAGTATGACGGTGGTACTAAGAATAAAGATTTTGAAGAACTAAGAGAGATTCGTAGAGAACATGGAACTTTATAATGGCTGCACAAACTGAAGTATATCTTGGTAACCCCAACCTGAAGAAGGCAGGTACTGAGATACAATTTACAAAGAAGCAAGTACAGGAGTGGATCAAGTGTAAAGATGATCCACTTTACTTTGCGTGTAAATACATGCAGATCATCAACCTTGATGAAGGTCTAGTTCCTTTTGAGATGTATGATTTTCAAAAGAAAATCCTAATGGACTTTCATGAAAACAGATTCAACATAGCAAAACTCCCTAGGCAGACAGGTAAGAGTACGACTGTTGTGGCTTACCTTTTACACTACGCTATTTTCAATGATAGTGTTAATATCGGTATCCTCGCTAACAAAGCAAGTACTGCTAGGGAACTCCTCGGAAGACTCCAACTAGCATATGAAAATTTACCCAAGTGGATACAACATGGAATACTCGTATGGAACAAAGGTAATGTTGAACTTGAAAATGGATCAAAGATCCTTGCTGCTTCTACGTCTGCTAGTGCTGTTCGTGGTATGTCATTTAACATACTATTCCTTGATGAGTTTGCATTCGTTCCAAATCACGTAGCAGAACAGTTCTTTGCATCTGTTTATCCTACTATTACTTCTGGTAAGTCAACAAAAGTCATAATCATATCTACACCTAATGGTATGAACCACTTCTATAAGACGTGGGAGGATGCTAGGAGAGGTAAGAATGGATATGTTACCAATGAAGTACATTGGTCTCAAGTACCAGGCAGAGATGCTAAATGGAAAGAAGAGACATTACGAAACACATCTAAGAGACAATTTGCACAGGAGTTTGAATGTGACTTCTTAGGATCTGCTGATACATTAATATCACCATCTAAACTACAATCAATACCGTTCACTGACCCACTTATAAGCAATGCAGGACTTGATATACACGAGAGAGTACAAGAAGATCACGAATATGTTATTACTGTGGATGTTGCCAGAGGAATCGGTGGCGATTATTCGGCTTTCATCGTATATGATATCACCACTATGCCGTATCAAATTGTTGCCAAGTACCGTAATAACGAGATTAAACCTGTACTGTTTCCCTCTGTCATCTTCCAAGTAGCAAAACAATACAACTATCCATACATCTTAGTAGAGGTAAATGATATTGGTGATAGCATAGCAGCAACATTAAACTATGATCTTGAGTATCCTAACGTACTCATGTGTGCTATGAGAGGTAGAGCTGGTCAGATAGTAGGTCAAGGGTTCTCAGGAACTAAGACTCAACTAGGAGTCAAGATGAGCATCACTGTGAAGAAACAAGGGTGTGCTAATCTTAAGGCAATTATAGAAGATGATAAACTCACGTTCAAGGACTTTGAGATATTCCAAGAGTTAACTACGTTTGTACAAAAGAAACAAGCATGGGAAGCAGATGAAGGGTATCATGATGACCTAGTAATGTGTATGGTTATATTTGCTTGGTTGTGTATGCAAGACTTCTTTAAGGAACTTACCGACCATGATGTAAGAAGAAGAATATACGAAGAACAGAGAAACCAAATAGAACAGGACATGGCTCCATTTGGATTTGTAGATGATGGATTAGGTGATGATACCTTTGTTGATGCTGAAGGTAACTTCTGGTATGGAGATACACAAGACTCTGTTACATACATGATGCCCGACTTATGATGGATCTCGAACAGCAGTTTGACCTAGAACACTTGCTGTTCAAACAAAGAACATGTAGATGTTGTGGAAGAACTAAAGACTTACTTAATGATTACTATTTAATTCGTAAGAATAGAAGCAGACTTGCCTCATCATATTCGTATGAATGTAAACTGTGTACGATAGAAAGGGTTGTAAAGACTAGAAAAAATAAGAGATCTAATAAAGAATGGATGTATCCAGACTGGTAGTTCATGCATTGTTTCCCCATTCAAGAGTTGCTATTTTCTAAATAACTATAGACAATTTTAGCGATCATTTATCGGGAGTAAAGCATAATGGCAAGTCAAATCTCGCCTGGTGTTATCGTCAAGGAAAGAGACCTGACAACTGGAACAGTTGTAAACTC
>Ga0098038_1000180_pt1 | contig 27998 bp, 52 predicted proteins | sample 5B_taG_FD_75051 | JGI IMG/M metagenome (GOLD analysis project Ga0098038, IMG submission 75051) | Marine viral communities from the Subarctic Pacific Ocean - 5B_ETSP_OMZ_AT15132_CsCl metaG | ecosystem: Environmental > Aquatic > Marine > Oceanic | place: Pacific Ocean | collected 2015-01-08 | reverse complement strand
TGGAAGTTCTAATGACCACGCTTTATTTCCTGATGGCACTTCTAGTGGTGAAACTTTTACTACAGCAGCTACAGGTAGTGGCTCGGCTCACAATATTTTACAACCATATATTGTTGTATATATGTGGAGAAGGACAGCATAATGGCAGTATTTCAAGTAGGCCCACCAAAAGGAATGGTAAAAGATGTAAATCCTACTGCACTACCAAATGATTTTTTTTCGCACACAGAAAATGCAAGATTTGAAGATAATGCAGCAAAAAAAATATTAGGACATGATATAGTATTTACTAATCCATCTGTGCAACCTTATTTTTTAATTAATTTAACAGGTACATCAAACTTTTGGTTTTATGCAGGAACAGCAAAAATATTTAGAACAGATGGTACAAATCATACAGATGTAACTAGAGCATCAGGTGGCGATTACTCAACTAATTTAACTGGAGTAGGTAATTGGGTAGGCACAATATTTAATGGTAATCCAATACTCAATAATGGAGTAGATGATCCACAGTTATTTGATACTTCAACATCAAAATTTATAGATTTAACTAATTGGCCTTCAAATACTACATGCAAATCTATAAGATCTTATGGTAATTATCTTATAGCTTTAAACATGACAGAATCAGGAACTAATCTTCCTAATAAAGTAAGATGGTCTGATACCTCAATTTCTATACCTAGCACTTGGGTTGCAGGTGCAACTAACGATGCTGGTACAAATACTATTGGAGATGAAGGAGATTTTATTGTAGATGGGTTTCAGCTTAATAAATCTTTTGTAATTTACAAAGAAAGAAGCACATGGTTAATGAATTATATTGGTGGTAATCTTGTATTTAGTTTTCAAAAGTTATTTAACGATACAGGCATTTTATCTAGAAACTGTGCAGTAGAATTTGATAATAAACATTTTGTTATAGTAGAAGGAGATTTAATTGTTCATAATGGTGTATCAAAGCAATCGGTAGCTACTGATATTGTAAAAAGGACATTATTTGATGATCTTGATACTACAAATTTTAAAAATATATTTGCAACTCATAATAAACAAAAAAATGAAATATGGGTATCTTATCCATCAGTTGGATCTACTTTTTGCAATAAAGCATTAATATGGAATTATCGAAAAAATGCTTTTAGTTTTAGAGATTTGCCTAATATATTGCATATTAATACAGGTATTGTAAATCCAGGTGCATCAACTGAAATATGGTCAGGACAATCACAAACATGGATATCATACAATACTACAGATACTTGGGGAGAAAGAAACTATAATCCATCAGAAGTAAGCATTTTGATGGCAGGTACTAATGATACTAAGTTTTTTAGAGGTGATAAAGGATTTGATTTTGCAGGTTCTAATTTTACTATGACTCTTGAAAGAAAAGGTTTGGTGCTTGATGGCAATACTAATACAGTAAAGCAAGTTAGAAAACTAACACCAAGAATGGCAGGAACAGGAACTGCACAAATATCTATTGGTAGTTCTATGTCGCCTAATGGCACATATACGTTTACATCAGCACAAGAGTATAACCCTAATAGTCAAAATAAAGTAGATGCTAGAGCCACAGGTAAATATATAGCAGTAAGATTTCAACATACATCATCTTCTACTTTTGAATTAAATGGTTATGATTTAGAATATGAAGTAATAGGAGAAAGATAATGGCACAAGCACCAAGATATACACCAAATCCTGTGCCTGATAATATAGAAGATTTGCCACAATATTTATTTCAGGAACTTATTAAATTACAAGGTGCATTAGAAGAAACACCTACAACTTTTATTGAGGTTAAAAACACAACACCAGGAAGAAAAAAACAAGGAGATATTATTTATGCTGATGGTACAAACTTTGATCCTGGCAGTGGTGAAGGCATTTATTTTGTAAATGCAGCAGGTAACTACACAAAACTATGATGTATGTATCAGGTATTCCATCATCAAAAGTAAATGATGTTTGGGATAGATGTAAAAAGTTTATAGAAATGGGTAATAATAAAAGTCAGCAAGAGATGAATGTTGATGATATTTATGAAAAATTACTTACAACTGATATGCAACTTTGGATCGTTTTTAATGAAGATGCAGAAATTGTATCTGTGCTTACAACAGAGATAGTTATTTATCCTAGAGTAAAAACATGCAGAATAGTTACATTAGGTGGCAAAGATATGGACGATTGGGTAGAACAATTTTTAGAAATGTTAGAAGAATGGGCATTAGAAAATAATTGTGAAGCTATGGAAACAGCTTGTCGTAAAGGATTTATTAAAAAATTAGAGAAGTTTAATTATGAACATACATATACAATACTTACAAAAAAATTACAAACATTACAATAGGAGTAAATTATGAGTAAAGGTAGTGGTGGTGGACAACAAGTCCAAAGAGTTGAGCCATCTCAGCTTCAAGCACCTTTTATAGCTGATGCTTTGCAAAGATCTCAAGATTTGTATCAACAAGGGCCACAACAATTTTTCCCTGATACTACATTTGCAAGACCAAGTGATGAAACACAACAAGCACAAGAACTTGCAAGACTAGCTGCACTTGGACAACAAACTACATTAGCTGGTTCTTTATTTCCTGCATTACAAAGTGCGTTAATGTCGCCTACGCAAAGATTAGCAGATCCAGCTTTACAGGGTGTTTTAACTGCAAACTTTAGACCTATGGAAGATGCAGCATCAAGACTTTTGCAACAAGCAAGACGTGATGCAACACAAAGTGGACAACTTGGTGGATCAAGGCAAGAAGTATTGCAATCAGAAGTAATAAAAAATCTAGGGCAACAACAAAGCGATTTTGCTAATAAATTTCTAGGAAATATTTATGGAGATGCTCTTAGATCACAAGCAGCAACATTAGGTTTAGCACCATCAATTATGAGTACATTCTTAGCACCATCACAAACTATTGCTGATATAGGTAGACAAAGAGAATCTGTAGCACAAAAAGGTATTGATGAAGCTATGAGAAGGTTTGCTTTTGAACAAGAAGCACCATCTAATTTACTTGACCAATACATGAACAGAGTAGGTGGCAATATGTTTGGTAGCACAACCACTACCGAAGGAGCTGAATCAAGTGGGCCAGGTGGTCTAGCAGGAGCTGCTGGTGCAGCAGGATTAGCTAGTTTAATTCCAGGTGTTTCAGGCACTACTTTGGCAGGACTAGGTGGAGCAGGAAGCATGTTCGCTTCAGGTGGCAGTCTATCAGCATTAGGAGCTGTAAACCCATACATAGCAGGTGCAGCAATACTAGGTGGATTATTAGGATAACAATATAGGAGAAAAAATATGTTAGGACTAGGATTATTAGGAGGACTCGGAGGAGGACTCGCAGGACAAATGTTTGGTGGTATGCCAAATAGCATAAATAATATTACAGGAGCTTTTGATGGGCCAACCCCATTACTAGGACTCAATGCAATTACAGGCATGTTACCAGGACTTGGAGGTGTTCTTGCAGGAGGAGGATTATTTGGTAGAGTGAATGATATGTTAAATCCACCGAATAAAGAAAATCCAAACACAGTATTAAATGCCATGACACCTAAAGTAGCTGGTGTATTTCAAGGCATGGGTGTAAATCCACAAGGGTTTGCAAAACAAGCTGTTGCAGAAAATGATGAAGATGATAATTCATTATTAACGCAAATTGCATTACAAGGGTTGCTCAACCAACCTGATCCACAACCTATAGCTCCTGCAAACATACAAGGAGCATTTATGCGTGGACAACAAATGCCAATGCAAAGCATAAATAGATTTTATGAGGGATTATTATAATGAAAAATATATTTGGAGATTTTATAACTAATTTAGCTTTTCCTTATGCTTCAATAAGTCAAGGTAAACCTATAAGTAATAAACAACTTATTGATGCAGCAGTATTAAGAGGTAGTTTAGAATTATTAAAACCTAGACAAAAAGGAGAAAATTTTGCATCACAAGCTAGTCGTGCATTAGATGCAGGATTAGAACCAGCAAAAAATTTAGCTGAATATAGACTCGCACAAGATAAAATTAAAACAGCAGGTGGTAGCGATTTTGTAACTGCAACTGCAAATTTAGCAAAACAATACGATGACTCATTTGCTACATTAATTCCAAGTTTATCAAAACTTGGCAAGTTTACTGGTACAGAAACACAAATAGTAAGAGATGTATTTTTAAACGATATTAATTTGACTTATGCTAATCAAGGTGGTCAAGCAGCAATAGAAAGATTAAGAAATTTACCAAACAAATTTGTAACAGATTTGAATTTTAATAAAGAAACTAAAAAATATTCATTGAAAGAAGGTTCTGAATTAGAAAACGATCAAAGTGCTATTACAGCAATAACTAGATTAAATCAATATATAATAAATCAAGATGCAGCAGATACTACTGGTGTTGAACAACCATAGGAATAACAATGGGTGTATTATCATATAAATCACAAACTTTTAATGACATTCGTAATGAATTTAAAAAAAATCCTAAGTTATCTAATGATGAAAAAATTAACATTATTGAAAGCGAAGGGTTTAGTGTTGATGATTACAAATTTGCACATAAAGAACACAAAAAAGCCATTGAAAGTGGAGAAGATATAAGACCATTTAAAAGTGGTGTAATTGGAATTGGCTTAGATTCATCTGCATTAAGAACTCTATATGGTGTAATTGGAGATACAGCAAAAGGGTTTGCTGGTATTGCTTCTATTGTTGCACCTGAAACAATCCAACAGATTTCAAAACAATATTCAGATATGATGCCTGATGATTTTGAACGAGGTGCTAATGAATTATTTGATCCATATCATGGAGAAGGCATTACTACCACAGGTGGTGATTTTGCATCAGGTGATTTAGAATTTTTACCTAGAAAATTGCTTTCTTATTTATCAGCTACTAAAATATTAAAAAAATCTATAACTGGTAATTCAAAAGTAATTGGTAAAAATAAACCTAAAACAATAAATGAAAAAACTGCTACGACTGATAAAGAACTTACTCGTGGGCAAAAATTTAAAAAATATACAAAAGAGGGTTTGTGGTTAGATGCAGGAGTAACTATTGTAGATAAACCATCAGAAAGTTTTGTAAATACAATATATGATAGTTCAGAAGCATCAAGACCATATTTAGAAGCTATTTATGCAAATCCTGATGATCCACTAGCATATCAATATGCAAAAGCTGCTCTTGGTAATTTAGCTGTAGGTGCAACTCTTGGTGGAGCATTATGGGCAGGTGGTACTGGTATTGTAATTGGTGCTAATCAAATGAAAAATACTAAATTTGTTCAAAATGCAATCGAGATTGGAAAAGATAATTTTACAGCTTATAGAGGATTAGATACAAGTAGTCCACAAAAACAAGCTATTGCAGATGCAACAATCGTTGCTGAAAATGGAAAACAAGCAATATTAAAAAGAGCAGAAAAAAATGTTCAAACTTTTAAAACAACAGCAAAAAATTCTAAGTTAGAAGGAAGTCCTGTTTTTAATCCAAAAACAGAATTAGGTTTAGAAAATCTTAATAAGGTTTTAAATAATTCTGATGAAACATTATCATTACAACTAAAAAAAGATTATCCTGATGTTTTTGATTCATTAAATGTTATGAGAGATGATATTGATGAGATGAGTATTGTATTAAATAATGCACTAGGTAAAGGAAGTACAAAAGGTGTTATAGATAAAAACTTAGGCACATATTTAACAAGAACATATAAAGTATTTGATGATCCAAAATATAGAAAAGATTTAGAAAAAGCATTAGAAAGACATGGTACTAATGCACAAAAAAATGTAGGCATAGATGTTGTTGTTGCAGAAGCATCACAACAATTAAAAAAACAATATGGTATTAATGATGACAATATAATGGAAGCATTAAGATCATTAATTAAATACCCTGATTATGATTCATTAATTACTGACCTTTCAAAACAAAATGTTACTGGTGGTAATATTTTAAGCAAAATAAAGTTAGGTGATGAAGATAAATTTATAAGAAAACTTTGGGGTGAATATGCTGAACCTGATACAAATTATTTTAAAAGTATAAATAAAATTGCTGAAACTGTTACACAAATTAAATATTTAGAAGAAATAGATGATATTCTTTTAAAAAAAGGAGCTTATAAAGATTTGCCAGGAGAATCTGCATTAAAAGGACTATCTCCAACAGCAGCAAAAAACAAATTTAATACAGTAAGCAAAAAAATATTAAGTGAACAAAACTTAGATGTTGTAAGAACACAAGGTTCTGCTTTAGGTACAAGAGTTGGAGCACCTGAAGGTTTATATAATTTAGATAAATATGCTGTAAATAGAATAAAATCAAGATTAGGCAATAATGTTAATTTAGTTAAAAATCCTTTAGCAGGATTATATGTTGATGATCCACAAATAGCAAAAGCGATAATGAAAGGTTTTGAACCAAATAAATTTGATAAAGGAGATAGTTGGTTAGGCAAACTTTACAAAGGTTTTTTATATGGTAAAGCAATAACACAAGCTAGTAAAACAGCATATAACCCAAGTACACATCAAGTTAATATAATTGGAAACCAGTTTATGTTAGCTGCAAATGGTATGTTAATAGATAGTTGGAAAAATTCAGGAGTTGCAGGTAAAAATATTGTTAAAGATTTATTTGGTGGTTATGATTTATCAAAAGCATCAGATAAAGAACTAGCAGATGAATTTGAATTTTTAATAAAAAATGGTGTTTTAGGATCGAATGTTAATTTAGGTATGATTAGGAATACCTTTAAAGACATGAAAAAAGATGGTTATGAAAAGTTTTACGACAATGTTGCAAGAAGGAGAGATAAATCTTTTACAGATAGATATGGAAGGAGAGATGAATCGGTAAAAGTAAATGATGCAATAGATGCTGCATATGAAGTTATTGGAAAAGGTGTTGCTAAACCATTAGATGTAGCATATAAAACATATCAAGCAGAAGATGATATATTTAAAATGATGTTTTATAGATCTGTAAAAAATCAATATGGAGATGCTCTTGGATTAAGTGGTAAACAATTAGATATGTATGCTGCACAACTTACAAGAGATTTAATGCCTAACTATAATTTAATTCCTAACTTTTTTAAATATGTAAGAAGATACCCAATAGGAAACTTTTTAGCATTTCCTGTAGAAATGTTAAGAACATCTAAAAATATTCTAAGACAAGCATACGAAGATTATAGTGGAAAAACTGCAAGTAAGTTTGGAATAACTGATCCTAAAAAAATAGAAGCATTACAAAAATTAGGTGCTAAAAGACTTGGTGGAATGATTACTACAAGTGCTGTAGGTGGAACTGCATCTACTGCAACAGCATCATACTGGGGTATAAGTGATGCACAACAAGATGCAATAAATAATATTGTTCCTGATTACGAAAGAGGAACAGATAAAATTTATTTGAGTGGTATTAATAGAGATAGTAATGGACACATGGGTGTTGATTATTATAATTTTGGTTTAATTGATCCTTATCAATATCCTAAAGCTATCTTTAAAAATTTTTATGCTTTAACAGAAGGTGCATTTGATTCTGATTTACTCGATACAGATTATGAAAAAATAGCATTTGCAGCAGCAGATCAAGTTTTAGGGCCATATTTTGGAAGAAGTATTATAACAGATTTTCTTTTAGATATGGCAGGAAAAGAACAACGAGGTGTTCCATTTGCAGAACAAAAATTAGATCAAACAGCAAGGGCATTTTTACCACCTGATTTTTATAGATATTTTGTTAAAAGAGAACAATATGATAAAAATTTAGAAGCTGCTAATAGAGTAGGAGATGAATATAGTTTAAGCGATAGTGGTTATTCTATTACTAAAGATGATGCAAAATCAATGCTTGGTATTAGAAAAAAAAGATTAGACTTAACAGCAAATTTAAGAAGGCAACTTAGAATTATAAAAAATAAAAAGAAAGATTCAGGTTTAGAATTTACAAATTCATTATCAGAAACACTTTTAAACGATGTAGAAAGCGAAGAATATTTATTTGAAAAGTATTCAGATGCTGTAGAAAAAGACCAAGAAGCACAAAGATATGCTTATTCAACATTAAGCGATTATGCAGAATTAGGAATTACTCCAAGTGTAACTATGTTTGATGGACAAAATGATTTTTACAAAGCTATGACAGATAAAAGAATGGGTGGATTTTCAGAAGATGAAATATCAGATCTTGCAACTACACTAAATAATATTTACATACCAACATTAGATCCTTTTTCAGATAATAATATTGATAGAGCAACTGTAAGTAATTCACCATTTTTAAACAATCGAAGATTATTAGATAAAATAGTAAATAAATATTCAAATATTTATGGTAAAAAAATAAAGGAGAAATAAATGATACCAATGGAACTTTTATCAATGTTAGCTAGTACAGTTCTAGGTGGTGTCATGTCTATCATGGCACAGAAAGGACAAGCTGAACAAGAAAGACAGAAGATGTTGATGCAACGTGCAAACTTTGCAGCAAAACAAACGGATAAAGCTAGAGAAGTTTCTGATCCACACACAAAACACACAAGAAGATGGATAGCATTGATGTGCGTATTCTCTATTATCGTAGTGCCAATCGTTAGTCCAATTTTTACAGATGTAAATGTTGCTTATCAGATAGTAACAGAAGCTGATAGTGGTTGGTGGATATTTGGTGAAACTTATGAAACATCATATTTTGAACAAGGCAATACAATTTATATAACTAATTTACAATCTCATACAATTTTTAGCATTATTGGATTATATTTTGGTGGATCATTAACAAGGAAATAACATGGCAAAATTATGTGCAAAAGGTAAAGCAGCAGCTAAAAGAAAATTTAAAGTATATCCTAGTGCTTATGCAAATATGTATGCTTCAGGAGTATGTTCAGGAAGAATAAAACCTAAAGGTAAAAAAAGTGGCAAAAAAAGGTCTTAGAAATTGGGTTAATGAAAAATGGGTAGATATTGCTAATCGTAGATCAGATGGTTCTTTTCCACCATGTGGTAGATCAAAGGGAGAAAAAAGAAAAAAATATCCTAAATGCGTACCATTAGCTAAAGCAAGAGGTATGTCTGCTAGTAAAAGAAGTGCAGCAGTAAAAAGAAAACAGGCAAAATCTAATAGAGGGCCAAAACCAAGTTATGCGAGGACTTAAACATGGTAGCAAAAAAATATCAAAATCCAAGTGGTGGTTTAAATGCAGCAGGTAGAGCATACTTTAAAAAAAAAGAAGGAGCTAATCTTAAACCACCAGTTACAGGTAAAGCACCTAGAGGATCTAAAGCAGCAGCAAGACGTAGAAGTTTTTGTGCAAGAATGTCAGGTGTTAAAGGCCCAATGAAAGACAGCAAAGGTAGGCCAACTAGAAAGGCATTGGCACTAAGAAAATGGAAGTGTTAAGACTTAAACAAGCAATATACATACTAATCATTATGGTTGTATTGTTAGGAATAGAAAGTGCTGTATCAGATGTTACTTCATCAGGCAGCACTACCAACACTCAAAGCAATAATGCTGGGAGCAATACAGCGATTACAGGTGGTTATGAATCAAGCACGACTTATCAGTCAGGTTCTAGCTCAAATAGTACGACAAATAATGAAACCAATAACAGCACAAATACTAAAACTGCTGTAAACCCCTCTAATGCACCCAGTATGAGTGTATATGGGCAAGATAGTTGTGTTATACCACTTGCAGCAGGAATAACTGTTATTGGCTTTTCAGGAAGTTTTGGCTCATATATGGTAGATGAGGAGTGTGAAAGGCGAAAATCTGTTGCAGTCATGGCAAAACTTGGCATGAAAGTAGCAGCAATAGCATTGATGTGCCAAGATGAAAAGGTATGGAAAGCCATGATGGACGCAGGAACACCCTGCCCTATTGATGGTTTGATAGGCGAGAAAGCAAAAGCAAGATGGATTGAGAAAAGAAAAGGCGAGTTACGAAACGAAACCACCAAACCGAGCATGACATGGAACAACAAACCTATACCATCAGGAGAGATCAATGAAAAAGATACTCACACTAACCATGATGGTCATACTCACTAGCTGTGCTTCACACCGAGTAATACTTGGGGAGATGGAAGTATATGGAAACAACGAAATTAAAATAGATTTACCTGAGAGAAAATGATAAAATTAACATACCAAATAATTATTTTTCATATAATTACTACAAGTTCCTTGATGGCAGAAACCACAGGGAACTTGCTTCCTCAACAGTTTTTTAACAACAATCAAGAGCACAATGGTTGGAATTGTACCGATCCTAGTCATAATCATGGCAACAGTATTGTTGCTGCTGTGCATGGCGATTTCATAGAAAACACCATATCGCTTGGCGATACTCTCAATCAGAGTCAAATAAATGGTGGTTGGACATCAACATTCGGTGCTGATATGTGGGGTTGGAATCAATACGACCAAGAGATTCGCATGACGCAAACGATTACAGGTGCAGATGGTACAGTAACTACGCAGATTAGAGATGTTGAAATACCAGGTTGCAATGGTTGGAACTGTGGTGGATATGCTACTTATACAGATAGCTATACTCAGGGCATTAATAATCAATCTAATTTTACCATTAACGCAAGATTTGATTTTTCAGAAGCATCACAATCTACATCTCACAGAGCCATTGATTTAAAGAATCCGACACTTCTTATAGAACACAGTCTGCTATCACAGACACAACAAACAGAGATATCGCTTATCAATGAAACAGTAAATGATATTGTAGAGCAAGAAATACAAACTATAGAGTTTGCACCTATAGAAGAAATACAAGAATTTGTTATTGAAATAGACGAACAGCAGATGTTTGATCTTGTTATGTTAGATGACATGGCTTATGAAACTGACATAATAGATGATATAAACACAGGTGTTGTCGAGATATTTCAGGAGATAATATATGACAATCAAGAGGACTTCCAAGAAGTCGCAACAGAAATCGAAATCGAAGAAGTCGGCTTTGAAACAGTTGAAAGAATCGCACCAAGCGAAACAACAGAATTTGTCCAAGAACAATTCGATGCCCAAGACTTTGGGGGAGAGTTTGAAACAGAATCCTTCGCAGAAACAGGGCAGACCATCTACGAAACCACTGACTTTGGGGGAGAAGTTGAGCCAATCCCTAGCACAGAAGAAGGAATTGGAGGACAAGGAGAGGGAAATATTGGAGAAGAAATTAATCGAGCAGGAGATGGAAGTCCACCAACAGGAAACGAAACAACAGTTGTTGCAGAGTCTAACCGAGAGGACGAAACAAGAGTATCAGAAAATGTTGCAGAAGAATCTTCTATTGAAGTTGAAAGAGAAGATGTGCCTGTTAATGATGATGCTCAAAGAGAAGACGCAACAGTTGATACGGAAACTGAGGTCGCTTCTGAGGAAGTAAATGAAACTGACAGAGAAACAGAAGCAGTCGATAGTGAACAAGGAGATGAAAGAACTGAAGTCGCTAGTAGTGGAGGGCGAGATACCGAAAGCAGTAATGCAGAGGTGGAAGAAAGCAGGGATAGTGAAAGTCCTAGAGCAGTTGATACAACGATTTCAGTAGAAAACATTGAACGCAGAGTCAATCAAACTATTCAAAGAGTAGACCAAAGACTTATTGCAACATCACTTATTGTTGCTAAAGCTATGTCAAATGATAAAATTTTAGATACATACAATTCTGTCAATCAAGGCATTTTTCAAGATCAACCTGTGATTGATGGGGGAGAATACTATGAAACCAGAAACTACATTGATGCTAGAAATATATATGCTTTCAATCAAAACATCTATCAAGACAATGTTACGAAACATCACGAAGAAATTGAAGATGCTGTAGAGGAAAGAATTAAAGCAGAAGAACATCTTAAAAGGATAAGAGGATATTAATATGGGAGTAAAAGAATATCTTGGTATTGGCTCACTAATAATAACTTTATTAGGATTTGCTATATTTCAAGGGAAGTTAATAGAAAGAGTTGAAGTGCTTGAATCACAAAAAGCACCAAACATTAAACCAATGGAGAATGATATTGCTGTAATGAAAGCAGAGATAGCTGTACTTGAAGCTAAAGTTGCTGAAATGAAAGCAAGGTCTGACAACCCACTAGCACAATGATACTAGAAGCACTCGTAACAACAGCGATTATATCGCTTTGTTATTTGTATATATTAGATTAATCACAGTTGTTTACAAATAAGTTAATCACAGTTGTAAACAGGAGATTTTTTATGCCAAAAAAAATAGACAAAGAAAAAGAAATTAAATTTGTAGAATTTTATTGTGAGGGAGAAACTCAGGGAAATGCTACACAATCCTGTATAAAAGCAGGGTGGGAGAAAGATAAAAGTCCAAGACAAATGGGATCTTATCTAAAGAAAAAATATGCAGTAGAAATAAGAGAAAGAAATGAGGACAGGATATCTTCTACATCAGGCATGGCAATAACAGTTCTTCAAGACTTGCTAAGATCAGAGCAAGACTCAGTAAGATTAAATACTGCCAAACTTATTTTAGAGTTAGGAAACTATCATTCACAAAACATTAATCTCAATGTTGATAAGATGAGTTCTAAGTCAGATGATGAATTAATGAGAGAATTGCAAGAATTACTCAAAACAATGCCAAATCTTAACCCAAAACTTATAAATAAAGAAGAAACGAAAGATGAAGTTGTTAAAACAGATCCTAAAGAGCAAAAAGACACCAATACAAGATTAATAAATTAGGGGGTACTAAAGACCTATGGGCACTAGAATAAAGTCCATAATCGAGCTATTAGAGGGGTGTTTTTTTTAAATTAGAGTACAAAATATCAATTATCACCAATTTTTGACAATGCAGAGTTTTCTATCGAATTAATTTTATTAATTATTTCTTCATACTCTTTTTTATATTTTACAAAGTAATTTTTTTTAACTCCCATTATTGAGGATCTTACATAATCATCATAAATAAAATTTCCCTCAGAACAATGAATACATTTATCTATGGAGTTATTAGTTTTAAGAAATCCTGTACCTCTACACACAACGCATTTTTCTACACAACACTCGATTATTGCAGTATTGAGAAACTTTCTTACTATTCCACACTCTTTTAATACTTCTTTTTTTAAAAAAATATCACAAACTTCCTCGAACAATTCATCAAATAATGTGCTTTCGGAAGTCTTATCATCAACATACTTCATCAATAAAAGACTGTATTCTTTTTTATCTAAGTTGGAATATGACAAAAGCATATTGATATCCTCAGATGTGGTTTTATTATGGTGGGTAGATGATAACTCAAATGATTGAGTAGAGGGAATCAACAATGTTAATAATTCAGCTTTCATGCTCTTTGTAATATTGTAGCAGTTCTTCTTGTAATCCGAAACGATCTTCCCATATTTTATTACCTAAATGATGAATACCCTCTTGTCCTTGATGATGATGATGACATAGAGGAATAAACTTTTCTTTGTTTTTCAATCCCATTCCTGCCCCTGTAAAATGATGTATGCAAGGTTGAGTATAAACGCCATACTTTCTTTTACAAACTACACACCCGAAATCAATCATTTTTTTGTATTGTTTAACAATTTCTTTTTTAGGTTTCGTCAATGTCTTTGTTTTTTAATCGAAACATGCAAATCAGTATTCAAAAAATCCTTGTAAGTTTTTGCTTTTGACCTGTAAATTGCTTGTACTTCCTCAAAATATGGATTTGAATCTGAGCATGACTTGTTGTTTTTTTTAGACCATAGATTGATTTCTTTGATTCTTTCTTCTTTCCATTTAAAATCTTTATTCATTTAAAACTCCTGATCTGTCTAACTACAGATGTTTGTTCTTGTTGTCTTTCGGTGTAATTGCTACCTCGTAAACTAGGATTATCTTCTTTAATTTTCCTAGCACATCTACTTATAGATTCATATTTTGATAATTCCTCTATGCCCAAAATAGTCATAAAATCCCTATCGCCTTGATATCCCATATTATTTAATTGAATATACCAAACCATGCCCACAAGTATATCATCTTGATCTCTAGCTATTGGGTTTTCTTCTAGCACTTTATAAACCAAGTCTTTTACTTTTAATATATTCATAATGTTCTCCTGTTTTATTTTTTAAATACAATTTTGAACTGTGGCTTTATTTTACATATATAATTTTTCTCTTGTTCTGTATAAATGTTTCTGAAATAAAAGATATGGCTATTGTCATATTGCTCTAATTGTTTTTTTCTTTGATCGGTTAGTTTCATAATGTTCTCCTGTTTTGTTATGGGTAGGTTAGGAGATACCCACTCCTGTTATTAATTTATCTCATTAAAAGATGTTTTTTAATTTCTGAATCTCCATCTAAAAACCAATCTTCATAATGCCCTACTGTATAAGCAAAAGGTTTATGTCTAATAAATGATGGTTTATTAAGTTGCCCCTCTTGTATAGCTAACTTACATTCAGACAATGCCTTTTCAACAGTATCTCCTTTCCCATAAGCATGTGGCAATCCATTCTTATCAAGACCAACACAATAGAAAAAGTCTTTATCGTTTTGTTTTATTTCTTTTTTCATAATTTTCCTCACTCCAACTTAATTGCTGGTATACCCTATTGTATCAGAATATTTCTTTTTGTGCAACCCCCTTGATTCTATTGACCTGTAGCACTAACTTAATTCCTGATAAAATTTTTTCTCTCTCCTAATGTTTGCAGATTGAGTCCTGAAAAGGTCGCAAAAGAGTTCTGCACTTTTTATCTTATGTCTTAATCCTATATACTTCTCCTTAGACTCTGCCATAAGCTCAATATACTTAACTACTTGGGGTTGAGTATTGGCAACAGCAGTTCTCTCTGTGGCAGTCATCTTGTTTTTCATCAAATCAATGTATGCTAGATCCCTCTCATATTTCATTTCTTGGCTATATTTTTCGTATAAACTCTCCCATTTAGCCAATTCTTGACCAAGTTCCGATATTTTATGTACTGCTTTTTCAAGCATTTCATCTCCAAGTCTAATCATTATTGTTTACCTCTAATTTTTTTACTCATATTGACCTCTCCTCTACATACTGTCTTTCAAATTCTTCTTTTTCTTGGCTTGTAAACTGCCTGTGAGGAAGTCCAAAATAAGTCCTAACTTTGTTGATCTCGATAATATATTTTTGAAATTCTGCCAATATATCATCATAATTTTGCTCTATGTAATCTCTATATTCACTCATAAATTTACTCCTATTTGCTTTTTGATCGGAAAAATGTTAAAAAAGAGTTTTTCTTTATATATAATATATTATATATATATTATATATTTCTTTGTCCTTGTTTTTGTTTTTCCATACCTAATTATTATATATATTATATAAGGGATCATTACAAGATATTTCTTTCAGATAACACGAATATTTCTTTTGACAAAACCAAATATTTCATATAATGTCTTATATTGTGGGGTAGATAGATAAGATCCTACTTGATGGTCAATATCTATCTACTTTTAACAATTAATAAATTAAGGAGATAAATATGAAAAATATTAAGAAAAAAATTAATATTACTAAGAAACAAGCAGATAAACTCAAAAAAGCAGAAGATAAATGGTTTGATGACCATGTAATTATAAGTGGCTTTGGAGATAGTGCAGATGTATTTGCAGATAAACTTAAAAAAGATTTGCATAAAGACACACTCAAAAAACATAAGTTACAAGTTAGTAATAAGGAGTAATTTATGAAATTTATAATTATTTACAAATTTAGCAAAAATTCTAAAGATTGGTATATGGCACAAAATAATGAGCTACCAACAGAAGAATTAGCATATAAACTAAAAGATACACTACAAGAAATACAACCTGAACATGTCTATCAAGTTGTTCAGTTACTAGATCAAGAAAATTTAGAGGTGGTCAATGAATAATCCTGAAATGATACCACAAGAAATACTCAAAAGTTCTCTAACATATAAAGAGGTTTGGGAAACATTAAGCAAGGTTGATGTCAGTCCTTATGTAAAAACATATGATGATAGATTTGGTAATTACATAGAGTGGCATTATGCTAGGGCAATTATGAGCCATTTTTACCCTCAATATAGGGTTGTTTGGCTACCTAGCGAGAAGTTTAATGATGATACTATAATGTTGCATTGTAACATAGAAATAGACCATCTGAGCCAACACTGTTGGTATCCTGTTTATAGCAAAAAAGGTCAATGGTCAGCTATATCAAATCCTACTGCTGATGATATTCAAGACAATATGCAACGTGCTATGGTCAAATGTATGGCATATTTTGGGTTAGGTATGTCAGTTTTCCACAATGGATCAGGCACACCTGAAGAATTAGAGTTGGAAAATCCAAATGAAACAAGCAAGGAACAATTAGCTAAAGCATTGATATTAATAGATAAATTGGAGATGAAGAATGAAAAACCTAAATCTCAGAAGTAGTCAATTTTCTAATTATATTTTTGGTCAATACACACCAAGAAAAGAAATGTTGGAATTACAGTTGCAAGGTAAAGAGCCACAAATACCAAGACACATGATGAAATATGTTGCTCATGGAAATTTTAATGAGAAAATGGGTATAGCTTTTTATGTAAAACATTTTAAGCAGATACCTAAAGACTATCTCAAAGATCAGCAAAATTACATTATTCAAAATTGGCTTAACTTACCTAAAGGCAAGGAAACTGTAAGCATTTCCACAACACCTGATAGTATTTCACAAGATGAAACTCACTTGATCGAGGTAAAATGCTCAATGAAAGATAAGTATGAGGAGTTCAACAAACTTTGGTTGCCACAAGTATATGGTCAGCAACATATTTTATCTTCTTTGGGTAAAAAAATAGAGAAAACTTACTTAATAAACTATACACCGACAGTTTGCAGAATATGGCAAGTTGACTATAACCAAGATTTTATCAATTACCTAATCAGCAATTTAAGTGAGTTTGCAGAATGTTTGCTTAAAGGTAAAGCAAATGGCTTAGTTGATAAACCTGATAGATATCAAGGCGATATTGATGAAAGCATTAAATTAGTTAAGGAGTATAAATATGAAACAAGTTAATAATGAAAGTATAGCTATTTATGAAACACATGACTATTCTTTGTTCAAAAAACTTAATGGCAATAGAGATATAGACAAAAATCATTTAGAAAAAATTATAAAATCAATGGAAAAAAAATATTTGCCAATTCCTATTATTGTCAATGAAAAGTTTGAAATAATTGATGGACAACACAGAATTGAATCTTGTAAAAAATTAAAATATCCGATTAATTATGTTGTTATAAATGATTGTAGATTAGATGATGTTAAACTTCTAAACTCAAATTCAAAACAATGGTCTTTAAAAGATTACTTAAATGCTTATTGTAAAACAAAAAATAAAACATATATACAAGTTAAAAAATTTATTAATGAATATGGTTTTTCTATTGTAGATTCTCTTACAATGTTAAGTAACACTAAAAGCAATCAAGGTATAGATCAAATTAAATTTAAACAGGGCATATATGAAATAAAGGATATTAATAAAGCTAGAGAAATAGCTGAAAAAATGTTGGAAGTAAAACCATATTTTGACAGGTACAAAACTAGATCTTTTTTCTTAGCTATGTCAGAGTTATTTCATAATAAAAATTATAATCATAAAAAATTTATACAAAAGTTGTCAGCATATCCGACAAAACTCAGATGTTGTAGCAATAAATATGATTATTTAAAAAACATTGAAGATATTTTTAACTTCAATCAAAAGAAAAAAATTAGATTATTTTAAAGGAGAAGCTTAATGTCAGATAAAGAATTTTGTAAAGGTTTGTATTTCAATGAAACCGATCTTACAAAAAACATAGAAACTAATCAGAAACAATTTATATTTTTTAAGGTAAGCATTAGAAAAAAAGAGTTGATTGAGTATCTGGAAAGTCAAAACAATGATGATGATTGGATAAACATAGATGTCAAAAGGAGTAAAATTAATAATTTTTATGGAGAAGTAAACAGATATAAATCTAACAATGATAATTATAACCAAGATCAAGACAACGAAAAGAGAACAGGAGAAACTAAAAATGTATCAAAACATTTAAAAAAATGGCAACAAGAACAAGAAAATAAACAAAAAGAACAAGCAAAAAAACAGCAAGAACAAGAAAATGAGCAACAAGAAAGCAAAGATGAAATACCATTCTAGGAGAGAAAATGAGTTATTACCAAAATAATAAGGAAAAAATAAACGCAAAACTAAGAGAAAAGAGAGCAAATAGCCCTGATCTTTTAGAAAAAGAACGACAAAGATATCATAGCGATCCTGAAAAAGCTAAATTAAGAAGTAGAATTAGAAGTGTTAAAGGCAGATTAAGTTATGAAATGCTCTCAAAAGCTAAGAAATTAGAGGTTGATAGGAAGATTGAAAAAATGTTTAATGTTAAGATTGACCAAAACAAAATATTTCTATAATATGTATTAATGAGCAGATGACGACTGCTCGGTCATGGATAGATAGGTACGCATGAAGTAATTAATCATGGACATTCCTATCTATCCTTAATGAATTAATAGGAGATATATTATGAGTGAACTTGATTATTTAGATGAATGGGTGTTTGTAACCACACCAAAAGGCGAAAAGATAAATGTTAATATTCATTCTGACGGCCAAGAAGATACTATCGGGATACATTTATATGAAATGGAAACCACTAACGAGGGCTATGATCAAACTTGCTCTTGGCCTTATGATTCAATAACCATTAATAAATTGAGAGGGGATATAAATGGTAGATAGAGTAAAAATTACAGGCATAGATGTTTATACTATTTCTAAAATAATAGACTTAGATGATTTTGAACATAGAGATACTATTTTAGATGACAGATACTCCGAAAAAGATATCGGTATGATGAAAGATATAATAGATAATGAAATTTATTATTTGGGAAAAGAATTTTTTAGAAAGTTTGACGCAAATTGCGGTCATTGGGAAATAGAAGAATTAGATTATACATATGGAAATGATTTAAAAAAAATACCAATAAAGGAAACAAATGAGTAAATTAAATAAAATAGAGGGATATTGTTTAGAGGTCTTGAAGAAATCTCAGAAGTTTCTAAGCGATCCAAAAAATAATGACTACATAGATGTAAACACACACCATGAGAGATCAGAAATAGTCAAAGATATCCTTAAAATTATCACAGAAGAATAAAAATAGATTATAAAAATACGAAATCACAGAGGTTTTTTTTAGATCACAGAGGTTTTTTTAGATCACAGATGTTTTTAGAAAAATATTTTAAAATTCAATCAATTAAATTCAATCAATTAAATTCAATCAAATTCAAGCAATAATCTAAGTTTTTACTAGATTTAATTAAATATCTAAATATTTTGTTTACATATTAGTTAAAATCATGTTTTAATAAGATAACTAATATATTGAGGTAAAAAAAGATGATCGACTTATATTTTTTTGTTTTTCTCTTTTGTATAGCAAGTTTAATGTATACATATATTGTATATACGTGTCATGTAACTAATGGAGAAAAAGCATTTATTGAAGGGTTATTGGTAATTTTAATTCTACCAATATTATTAATTATATTTTTGAGGTAAAAAAAATGAAGATACAAAACTATTATAAACATGATGAAATAAAAAAGCATTTTTATGACTTTATAGAGGAACATGATAAAGAATGGATAAAAGACAATATTGATGATTTGCATTATCATGCTTTTAATACTGATTATTACATTATAGGCACATATCAAGCCAAAGAATGGTTATCAGATGAAGTATTTAATGTAATCAATATTATTGCAGATTATGAAAATATGCACTTTGGTTTAGTAAATACAGATTTTTCTGACCCTGAAAAAGTAGTTAATATGTACACCTACATAGTAGGCGAATATATTGTAAATGATTATATTAATTTATTAGAGGAGAAAAGAGCATGAGCAGATTAATACAACCTAATAGCCCATTAGATATTGAGCTAACAATTCAATATCTAATAGGAGAGATCAGAAAAAACAAGCCAAGAACACCAATATTTGATCTTGTTAAATACGATAGAGATATAAAAATATTGAGACATTTAAGAAAGCAGAGGATAAAACAATGAAAAAAGATAATGTATATAAAATAATAATGAGGTTATCAGATAAACAAATACATACAGCATATTATTCAGCTATCAGTGAATTCTTTGCTATGCACAAGGCAATGAATAAGCACGATATTCCACTTAATAACATAATAAGTGTTTCATTAAGTGAGAATAATAAATAACCATATATAACAGAGGATAAAACAATGAAGATTATAAAAGACATAACAAAAGTTTTTGATGTATGCGATAAACATACAGACGAAAATTTAAAAGATGAATATATGTATATGTATTCAAGCGAACCTTTAAACAGTCATTACTTTAAAAACATAATGACTAGACAACAAATAAGAGTGAGGGTAACAATAAAATGATAGTCAGAATATGCGAATAATAACTTAATTTAATAAATAGAGGATAAAACAATGAATATTAAAATATTAGAGAATAAGCCTACATGGGAGTTAAAAGCAATGATAAAAGCCTTAGAACTTCCCATGTCTAGCTTTTTAAATAGTGATGATGATAACTTACGATTGAAAAACGCCAAAAAAGTATTAAAAGATCGTAAAAATAAAATTAAATAACCATATATAACAGAGGATAAAACAATGAACACAATAGAATTCATAAAACTAGCTAATAAAAAAAGACTAGAAAATAAAAACCAATGGATATTTTTAAATGAATATGTGAATGAAATCCCAATTTCATACAAAGCATTTGATACATGGATTCAAGTCATAAAATACAATGGCATAAAAGATGGATCAGATATGAACCAAAATGTTAGTGAATTTAAAAAATATCTATTAAATATAATAGAATCTAATAAATAAGCATATAAGAGAAGTAATAAGACAATGAAAAACTTTTTAATAAATTGTGTAATAAATGATGTAGAAACACAAACAACATGCGATTTTAATACTTTATATGAAGATGATAGTTTTAAGGAATTGGCTAAAAAACTATGTAAAAATATCAATGAAAATAATTATTCTGATATATCTACAAAACTATCAGAATATGCAAATAATAACTTAATTTAATAACCATATATAACTATAAAAGACTTATTTTTCATTGAATAGGCCTTTTTTTTATATATTTGTTTGACAATCAAGATATTTTGTCTTAATATACTCATATGTTAGATAAAATTAAAAATCTTACAGATAGTAAAGAAAAATCTGTTTATTATGCAGTAATACAAGTATCATTATCAAAAAATAAAGATAATGAAGTACTAAACATTGATAATATTTTTTGTGATAAACATCACATTTTTATTAATGAAAGTTTAGCTGATAAATTCTGCGATCATGCGAATAAATCAGAAAAATTATCATATCAATGGTTAGTACAAGAAATTGTATTAGATCAATAATAATAAGTAAAAAAAAGCCCTCATATAGAAATATATGGGGGTTTTTTCTTGTCTAGTTTTATTGTCTAGTCTAATAATAAATAAAGTCGCCAATAACTCCTAATGGCTTGTTATGATAAGCACATATATATAGATAGATCAATAAACATATCATTTATTAAGCCTTTACCATTAGACAATTAACCTCTAATTCTGTAAATTAAAAACGTTGTTGTACTCTCACACTCTCATATATATATTTTCTAGCCCTTTAATCAATGCTACTACTATCTACCTATTACTAATCAATAAAAACTCTATAAAATAACCATTAATGGCCTTTAATCTTTTATTTTCTAGCCGATCAAAGCCAAAACCCCCACGAGCCAAAGGGCATGTATATATATATCTATCCATACTATGGTGGGAATATTAAGTCTATTAGTATTATCTAATATTGCACCATTCAATCTAGCTTATTGACATGAGTTTAAAAAAGGGCAATAATGAAGTTGGATAGCTATGTCTACGATACAAGTACAAGAGATCCTCTCAACACTTAAAAAAAGGCGAGAGGAGAATAAATTAAATTACTACAAACCCTATAAGTTTCAAAAGAGTTTTCATCAGGCAGGATTAGAATCTAACCAAAGATTGCTCATGGCAGCAAACAGGGTAGGTAAGTCCTATGTGGGAGCTATGGAGATGGCAGCACATCTAACAGGATTGTACCCTAAATGGTGGACTGGCAAGAAGTTTGATAAACCCATCAAAGCATGGGTGTGTGGTGCGAGTAATGAAACCACTAGAGATATCTGTCAAAGAGAATTATTTGGGCAACCTGACAACCCAAGAGATAAAGGGAAGGGTTCTATTCCTAAACATCTCATTGGAGAAACAACAAGGAAACCTGGTGTTCCCAATGCACACTCATCAGTCCTTGTAAAACATAGAACAGGTGGTTGGTCTAGGGTTGCCTTTAAAGCTTATGAAATGGGTGCTGAGAAGTTTATGGGTGAGAGTTTAGACCTTATTTGGCTAGATGAAGAACCACCACAGGATATCTATTCTCAATGTATAACAAGGACACTTGACAGAAAAGGACAAGTATATCTTACTTTTACACCTGAATCAGGTATGACAGAGGTGGTACAAAACTTTACTTCTGATTTGAGATCAGGACAGGCATTAATCACAGCAGGTTGGGAAGATGCTGAACATTTAACTGATGACATGAAAGAACAGATTTTATCTGCTCTACCACCACATGAAAGAGAATTAAGATCAAAAGGTGTTCCAATGATTGGATCAGGGTTAGTATTCCCTATAGATGAGGACACCTTAACCTGTGATCCATTTACCATACCCAACCACTTTTCTAGGATTGCAGGTCTTGACTTTGGCTATGACCACCCAACAGCAGTTGTTTGGATTGCTTGGGATAGAGATAAAGATATTGTTTATATCTATGATTGCTACAAGATGTCTAAACAGACACCTGATTATCATGCAAGTCATATTAACGAAAGAGAAGGTTCACACTATATTCCTATAGCATGGCCACATGATGGCTATCAACACGATAAAGGAAGTGGGATTACCCTAGCAGAGCAATATCGTACAGCTCATGTCAATATGTTGCCTTTTCATTTTGAGAATCCACCAGCTTTAGGTGAGAAAAAAGGTGGTAATAGTGTTGAAGCAGGGTTGATGGAAATGCTTACTCGTATGGAACAAGGTAGATTTAAAGTATTCAATACCCTATATGATTGGTTTCAAGAGTATAGGTTATATCATCGTAAAGATGGAAAATTAGTAAAAATTAAAGATGATCTTATGTCTGCTACAAGATATGGGGTTATGAGTTTAAGACACAGTACAACAGAGACATCAAAGTGGAATAGAAAAGGTACTCTAGGCCCTGATGTCGCAATAGTTTAGGAGATAAACATGGCATTACCATTAATACCACTAGCAGTAAGAGCAGGTTTGGCTCTAGCTAAAAATAAAAAAGCAAGAGAACTACTCGCAAAAAGTGTAGGTGGTTTATTTAAAAAAAGGCAAAATTTAACATCACAACTTAGACAAGGGAAAAAACCACCTAGCATAAGAAGTATAAAAAATAAAAACTTTATTTTAGGAGCAGGATCAGGAATAGCCGCAGAAAAAGCAGTAGATAAGTTTTATTCTAAGAAAAAAGAAAATGAAATAAGAAATGAAATTAGAAAAGAAATTAAAAAAAGAAAAAAATCCAAAACTGTTGCACAAAAGTAAAAAAGTAAAAGATAATGACAGACGAAAAACCAACATTAGCAACAACACCTACTCAAATGGCTTTTAGAATACAAGACATTGAAATTAAGCTAAATAATCTTGAAGAAAAATTGCAAAAATTACAAAGAAAGGGATCAAATGGCAAAAAAACCAAAAAAAATGACTGAAGATGAATTAGCATCAAAATTATCTCAAGAAATAGAACAAGCCACAGGACATATGAATAGTGAACTCTCAGGACAAAGAGAGGACAATATGAAGTATTATCTTGGAGAAAAATTTGGTAATGAGATAGATGGCAGATCAGAAATTGTAACAACTGATGTTAGAGATACTGTTGAGTATATTATGCCAAGTCTTATGCGTATTTTTACAACTCATAACAATATAGCTGAATTTGAGCCACAAGGCCCTGAAGATGTGCAAATGGCACAACAAGCTACTGATTATGTAAACTATGTATTTAACAGGCAAAACAATGGTTTTAAAGTCCTATACGATGTGTTTAAAGATGCACTTATTAGCAAAACAGGTATTGTAAAGCATTATTGGGAAGAAAAAACTGAAGTATCTACTGAACATTATGAAAATCTTACAGAGATTGAATATCAAGCAGTATTAGCTAATGATGAACTTGAAGTTTTAGAACACACAGAAACACAAATACAAGAAGCTCAATTAGATGAAAATGGCATGATGGTTAGTCCTGAAATTGTAAGCCATGCTTTGAAAGCAAAAAGAACAAAAACAAGTGGACAGGTTAAAGTTGTTGCTGTCCCACCTGAAGAATTTTTAATATCAAGGAGAGCAGTTGATATACATACTGCACAATTTATTTGTCATAGAGTAAAAAAATCAGTAAGTGATTTAATTTTAGAAGGATATGATCCTAAAATTGTAAAAAATATGCCAAGCTATTCTCAATCACAAGCTGAATATAATGAAGAAAGACTTGCAAGATTTAGCTACGATGATGACGCAATACCACCTGACGAAGGTTCAGGTGCAAATAGGCAAATATGGTTAGACGAATGTTATGCACATATTGATTTTGATGGCGATGGTATTGCAGAGTTAAGAAAAATTACTAAAGGTGGTAATGAAATACTTGAAAATGTAGAGATTGAATATATACCATTTTCAACAATATGTCCTTTACCGATACCTCATAAGTTTTATGGCATGTCAGTTGCTGATACAGTCAAAGACATACAGTTAATTAAATCTACAATAGTTAGAAATATACTCGATAATATGTATTTAACTAATAATGCAAGGTATGCAGTTCTTGCAGGACAAGTAGAGTTAGATGATTTGCTTACATCAAGGCCAGGTGGAATAGTCAGAATGAGAGCACCAGGTGCAGTAACACCCTTACCGACACCACAAATATCACCTGATGCTTTCAATATGGTTCGATATCTAGATCAAGTAAGAGAAGAAAGATCAGGGGTATCTAAAATGACGCAAGGACTTAATCCTGATGTATTAACATCTCATGTAACTAGTGGTGCAATCTCAGCAGCAACAGAGTCAGCTATGCAAAGAACTGAGTTAATTGCTCGTATATTTGCTGAAACAGGAATCAAAGATGTGTTTAGATGTATATATGAATTAGTGCAAAGATACGAAGATAGAGAAAAAATAGTATTTTTAAATAATAGATTTGTACCTATAGATCCTAGCAAATGGAAAGATAGATTAAATTGTACTGTAAATGTTGGTGTAGGAAGTGGCTCACAGCAAAGCAAAATGCAAACAATGAGCAGTATTATGAATATCATGCAAGGATTAATACAAAATGGTGCTATGGGATCACTTGTTACACCACAAAATATATATAATGCAGTAAGTGAATTTGTTGCACAATCAGGATATAAAAACTCAGATATGTTTGTATCTAATCCACAAATGATGCCACCACCTCAACCACCACAACCATCTATTGAAGAAAAAGTACAACAACAAAAAGCACAGGTTGAATTACAAAAATTACAACTACAAGCTAAAGAATTAGAGATTGAAACACAAATTAAGGCACAAGAGTTAAAACTTAAACAAGAAGAAGCTGCTGTAAATCTAGCACTTAAAAATAAAGACTTAGAAATTAAAAAATCACAACTTGAACTTAACGAACAAGAACTTGCTCTTGAAGCTGTGCAAAATAGACCTATAGGAATAGGGCCGACCTAATGGCATATCCTAAATATAAACCTGATTACAGCAAAACAAGTAGAGGTAAATTAATATCAAAAAAAATTAAGACATTAAAAAAAGAAGGTAAACCTCAAAAACAAGCAGTAGCTATTGCACTTAATACTTATCCAAAACGTAAAAAGTTGCCACTAGCATGAAAGACTTAAACGAACTTAATTTAGAAATCGAAATCATCAAAAAAGATATAAGTGATATTAAGAATAATCATTTGCAACATATTGAAAAAGATATGCGAGATGTAAAGATTGAGATATTTAGGTTTAAGTATATTGTTTATGGAGCAGTCATTGTATTTGCACTTCTAAGCAATAACATGCAAGAGATATTAAATTTATTTTAGGAGAAATACTATGTATGGAAAAAAATACAAGAAAGGTAAAAAGGGCAAAGGCAAGGGCAAGTGCTAATGGCTAAAGGAACTAAACATTATTTTAAAACTGGCAAAGAGTTTACAGGAAATGTTCATAAAATGCCTAATGGTCAAATTCATACAGGCAAGACACACGGCAAAACATCGAAACCTGTTGTTCATTTCAAAGATTTATCTGCAAGAGCAAAGAAGGTAGCAAGATCATGATGAAAAAAAATAAAAAGAAAAAATCTTTTCCTGACTTAAACAAAGATGGAAAAGTAACTCGTGCCGATGTTCTTATGGGCAGAGGAGTTTTAAAAAAAACTAGGAATGGAAAACTTGGTTGAATAATAAACAATTACAAAATTTTTTATTAAAAAACAGAATTTCTATCAATGAGATATTTAATAAGACTGGCATACCTGCTAATCGAATGAGAGGATATCTCGCTGGGAGAATAACTATACCTGATTATGTATCAGATAGAATCAAACAGTTAGGAGAAAATAATGACGACTAAAGAAGAACAGATCAGAGATGGTCAAGACGCAGAAAATATTTTAGAAAATCCATTAATAGTAAATGCTTTTAATCAAATATTAAATGATGGTTACCAACAATGGATATCAACGAAATCTGAAGATAAAGATATTAGAGAATCTCTTTATCATCAACAAATTGCTGCATTAAAATTTAAACAAGTTTTAATAAATACTATGGAAAATGGAAAATTGTTAGAACAAGAAAGAAAGGAGAATAAAAATGGCTAAATTAAATAAACCAACTCCACAAGACAATATTCCAACAAAAGAAAGCAAACATAAAGGAATTCCTGTAACTGATGTTGCATCAGCACAGGAAGCATTACTTTCTCAATTACAAGCTCCAGCTTCGGAAGAACCTGTAGAGGAAGAAATGCAAACAGAAGTAGAGGATAATACTTCTGAACAGGTAATGGAAAATACCGAATCAGTTGAAGAACCAGTACAAGATTCTAACGAATTGACTGCTGATGATTTAGTTGAAAATGACCAAGAACAAGCACTAGATGAACCTAGTACATATACTGTCAAAGTTGATGGTAAAGATGTTGAGGTTACCCTCGATGAGCTTCGTTCAGGTTATTCAAGACAAGCTGATTACACACGAAAAAGTCAAGTATTAGCAGAACAAAGGCAGAAAGCTGATGAAGAATTAGCTGCCACTCAGCAAGAAAGACAGCGATACATTTCTCAACTTGAACAATTTACAGACGAAGCAGATAAAAAACTCAATGAGTTTAAATCTTTTGACTGGGCAAAACTCAAGGAAGATGATCCAATGGAATATATGACCAAAAGAGATCAATACAGAGAACTTCAAGAAAACAAAAGATTAGTTCAAGAAGAACAAAATAATCTTCAACTTAAACAACATCAAGAAGCACAAACTAAGTGGCAAGAAGAACTTGCTAGACAGCAAGAAATAATGGCACAAAGACTTCCTGATTGGAATGATCCAAACAAAAGTCTTAAATTGAAACAATCAATTAAAACCTTTGCAGTAAAAAAAGGATTTACTGAACAAGAAGTTAATAGTCTTATAGATGCTAGATCAGTAGACGTTC
>Ga0098038_1000176_pt1 | contig 28259 bp, 25 predicted proteins | sample 5B_taG_FD_75051 | JGI IMG/M metagenome (GOLD analysis project Ga0098038, IMG submission 75051) | Marine viral communities from the Subarctic Pacific Ocean - 5B_ETSP_OMZ_AT15132_CsCl metaG | ecosystem: Environmental > Aquatic > Marine > Oceanic | place: Pacific Ocean | collected 2015-01-08 | reverse complement strand
ATTTAACAGTCTTCCGTCACTGGCGGGGCCATGCGTGGGGCAAACCCTGCTCACTCCAGAGCATAAACGGCACATAGGGCACTTGATATACTACCACTCCCTCGGAGTATCATGGCGAACCCCATAATAACACTGATGAAGCACTACGGAATAGATGAAGCGAAGCCTCAAGCATCGAAGCAACTACTCAAGAGAATCAAGAAGGACATGGCCCAGTATCAGGCTCAAGGTCAAATGGCCGCTGAATGTGACAAAACCCATGACCGAACAACCATCAAAGGCAGTAAGCGTGAAACATTCCTCACAGGCCGATACAGAGTCAAGAAGACTCAAACACTCATTAGCGGTAAGTCATTGGGTCGCTCCACCGGCCCTATCAAGTTGGCCGGAGCAAACAAGCGAACCGGAGCAGGTCGAGAACACGGAGAATGCAAAGGAGCATCATCGAGAACAAAAACCGAACTCATAGCAATGAAAGAAGTCCGAACCACTGAATACAAAAAGACGAAGACCGGCCCTTCAATCAATACTCAAATTGAGGGTATTGTATTGGCTTACACTAAGTTACTTGAGTTGCTTGAATAGGTAGGTAGGACAGGCAGGGCGGCGGCCCTCAATCCGTCGGTGGTGGTGGCATATTCGATTGGGGTTTTGATGAGTTGAGAATCTCTCTCCCTACGGCTCTCTCTCCCGCAATTTTCTTCCTAAGATAAGACTACTAAGACTATATACATACACGGGGGGCTATCCTCCTCAAACCCAGAGATTCAACCATGACCGGCGGCTCACCTCAATCATGCTCAAATCATGCAAAATATGGTGATAATCCAGTGAGTATTGATATAGTAGTGGCTCCCCATGTCGGAATAACCGACACAGAAACAAGGAGGTGAAATGATAATGATAACAATAACAAATGAATGTGATGTAAGAAACTGCAACGAGACAGACAAGAGTAAATTAACGATTGTATGCGACGGACTGAGCGGAAAGATGCAAATGGTGCTATGCTATGCGTGCTATGATGCGTTCTTCGGAACTCAGTAATCAGTAGAATAACTACTGTCTACGGCCCTGCGCCGGTGCCGCTCCTTCACCCTCTTCGGAGGGTGGAGAAGCCCCCTCTCTTTGAGGCCACGCCTTGTTCGATGAGCCGCCAAAAAGACAAGGTATGGCACACATAGCGACAGCCAACCACCATGCGTTTTTTTGGGTAATTTTTTTTTAGAAACATTGATAAAGTGGCGACCATACCATACTATTTAATGGACATAGACACCATACTATCCGAGCATAGCCAAGAAGACCACCCAAGCCGACTCGCCTTTGCTCGATTCCTAAACGAACATTACCCGTTCCTTTCCGTGAAAGGTTGGGAGATGCGACTTATCCGACAGCGAGATAACATAGCGTCGCCAACAAAGAGGGGAACTTACACATACGACGAAAAGAGTGACAGATACACCACGCACCTAAGCACTGGTTCACTTACCATGTCGGGCGCAAAGCACCGGCAAATTATGGCTGAGTGGTCTAATGGTATGTCAACGGCGCAAATATGCCATACACATAAGATTGCCGAGTCTCACTTTAAGGAATACAAGCGTGTTCATAAAATTACTCGTGGCTCTATCCCCGTAACAGGCGAGCAACTAATGGAGGTTGACAACCAAGACGGACTGATTAACGACATCATTATCTCCCGTCGTCACACTCTCGCCGCTGACCTCGCAAAAGAACAGCATAAGAGAATGGCTGAGGACTCTAAGAACTGGAGAACACTAATGGATGACTATGTGGCACACATGACAGTCCTCTCTAAAGCACCTAAGTCTGTGCCTAAAATGAAATTAGCAAAGGCTAAAAACCCATATGCTCTCGTAGTATGCCCTACTGACTTTCATTGGGGTAAATACGGGTGGGCTGATGAAGTAGGAGAGTCCTACAACTTTGATGAGGCACGAAAGCGATTGATGGAAAAGACCGAAACACTCGTGTCTCGTATCTCAACTAAGCCCGAAAAAATCTATGTTGGCGCAGGTTCCGACTGGTTTCATGTAGATAACGACGCTGGACTTACTACTCGTGGCACACCACAGGATATGTGTGCTACTCCTGCTGAAATCCTTATCACCGGATGTAAATTAGCCCGTGAACACATTGACCTACTGCGCCAAGTCGCCCCTGTTGAAATAGTAATGATGGCAGGTAATCACGACCGCCATTCATCCCTCGCACTAATGATGTATCTATCCGCCGCATACGAAGGTGTCAATGATGTTGACATCGTTATCACACCAAACAATCGTCGCTATATCGAATACGGCAACACGCTACTTGGCTTCACACACGGTGACGGTCTCGGTAAAGTGTCTCTCGGTCCTCTTATGGCTGTTGAGGCTCGTGAACAGTGGGGAGCAAACGAACATAAAGTATGGTTCCACGGACACTTACACCATCAACGGATGCACGAAAAGGACGGGTGCCTCATTATACAGATGCCATCCCTCGCAGGGCATGACCGATACCATGCACGCTCCGGCTACACTACCAGTAAAGCCGGTCTCGCCGCCTACCTAATTGATTACAAAGAAGGCTACATTGGTTCTCTCTTTGCCCCAGTATCACATGAGTGAGTATTATGCCAGCGAGTCCTTTACATAAGAAAGAGCGACAGTGCCAAACCTGCGGCCATACTACGACTGCTCGATACAACAGTCATAAAAAATGGTGCCCCATAGATAAGAAAATGAAATACTGTGGGTATATGCGGGTGATTCGATGATACCCAACTTTGACTTTCAACGCTCCAAGTATGACATCCGCCACTTCTATGAATGGCTCTCTCCCGAATACGAATGGGCCGACCACATAGGCGAATGGATGGAATTATACGGCGACCGTAAAGGTGCGGCAGTTCACCGTGTGTGTATTATCGCTCCCCGCTCACATAGTAAGTCGGCTACCCTCCGTGTCAAGTTACTACACATGTGTTTATTTGAACAAAGGAACGGCAACCCTATGGAGGTGTGGTTATTCTCCGCCTCTATTCGTCAATCAACAAACCGTCTTGAGGAGATTAAGACTGATATGCGCCGACACCCCGAACTACGAAAGTATCTCGATGAGCGCAAATCAAACAAACAAAAAATCTCATTCACTAATGGTGCTTGGATTCAAGCAACCGGTGTAGGTTCCGCTATTCGTGGTGAGCACCCTGCCGTAGTAGCCCTTGATGATGTCCTCGCTGAAATGGGGGATATGACAATGGACTCGGTGCGAGAGTGGTTCAAGAAAGTAGTGACACCGATGCTTGACCCCGAAACATCACTGTTCTGTGTCGGCACTCCTATGTCACACACTGACCTATATCAAACCGAGATGTTATCCGAGAAGGCTAAACAAGTATGGAAAAGTGGCGTATGGTCGGCATTCCCGAATTGGGATGAGCACCGAGAGAATCCCGAAATAGAACTATCTCCACTTTGGCCCAAGTTCCGACCTACTTCTTTTCTTTTGGAACAAAAAATCAGCATGGATGACGACCTCGCCTTCGCCCAAGAGTATCTGTGTAAGGTCGTGGACGATGATGCCCAAGTCTTCAACAGGCACCTCATCCGAAAAAACATAGACATAAGTGCCGAGGGAGGTTTCAATACTCAACTCGATGATGGTTCCCGTTTCATCCTCGGTTTCGACCCTTCGCATGGTATTGGTAAAGACTACTCCGTGTTAATATCATTACGCCAAGATGAACAGGGCTATATCCACTTTGTTGATATGTGGCGTAAGAATGACTTTCCGCCGGATAAACAAGCCGATGTTATTATTGAGTGGGCCGACCATTTTAAAGCACCGGTCGCCGCCGAAGATGTAGGTTTTCAAAGACTCTACGAAACAATCATCGAACAAAAAGGAGCAGTGTTAGATTACCGGCCCTCTAAAGCATCCAACAAAGGACTGAAACAGGGGCTAATGAACCGGTTAAGGGTATGGTTTGAGCGAGAACTTGTCATTTTCCCGTATGCTACCGCCGATATGCGGAAAAAAATTGGCATTCTTCTTGATGAACTCGAAAACCATGTGTGGAAAAATGGAGAGATTGTAGATGTTGGCAAACATAACGATACAGTTATGGCGCTGGCGCACGCAATAGACCAGTTCAAAGCAAAGCGTTCCGACTTTATGCCTATGGCATCTAAAACGACAAGCATGGGCGGGTGGTCTAAAGACAAAAAACCCACTAAAACAGCGAGAAGTAGAGGTTCCGGTGGAAAATATGTGCGCTTTGGGGCGTAATGTTAAAGCCTCGCATGAAAAAATACCAAACATGAGTCCAATGATACACCCATTCTTAGCCGTTTATGGACTTATAATTATAGAATGTCTCTTTTGGATTGGAGTGGGCTACTTCGTATATAAAAGAAAAGGAAAGAAAAAGAGCATTTGGCACGAGTGATGTTCATATAACATACCACATGTGGGTAAAGCATGGCGTGGTGGAACCCATTTTCAAATCGCACTGTGACGGCGACCGAGGAGCCTGTCATCCCGATTAGAACTACGGCGAGTCGTAGGGGAGATAGTCCATTTGCAGTCATGGCCGCTGGTATTGATGAGATTGTAAAAAATACCGAGGCACTCCGTGGCGCTTTCGACCATACAAATGAGTTCGACCTATACGACGACATGCTAAATTACGACCCCGAACTTAACGGTGCAGTCCGAACTATCAGCCTCACAGCAAACAAATACCAAATTGTAGGCGGTAAGAACGCCGCAATTAGAAAAGCAATCAAGACTCTCACAGAAGAGACACTTGACTTTGACGACCTGCTTATCAACGGCATGCGAAACCTTATGGTCTACGGCAACGACATCTCAAAGTATGTCGGTAAAACTGGAGTTGGTGTGACAGAACTACAATCACTACCTATTGCCCAAGTAACTATTATGGATGACCGAGTAGCCTCCACACAGACTGACAAAGAAAACGCTATTATGAAAGCGGAGAAGTATTTGTTGCGAGAACAAGTCCGTGACCCTCAAACATTTTCGGCTGACGAGATTCTACACATACGAATTGATTACCGCTCCAACTGGCTTCGTGACCGATTGGGTCGCTGGACCTATGGTGTGTGGGGCGCATCCCGATTTACCGCTCTCAAACAAGCCATTCGTGCAAAATACAACAGCATGAACAATCGTATCGCTCTTGAAGACTCTCTTACGAAGCAATACATTACTATTGGCCCCGAAGCAGTAGAAAATATCAATGACCCCGACGAAGCCGAGGCTCGCCTTAACTATGTTATGGATTCAGTAGGCACTCTACTTGACGGCCTACGCTCGGACCAAGTGCCTATTCTCCCCCACTATGTAAACATGGAGTTCGTTGACCTCAAGAATACAGTGCCCGATAACTCCGGCTTCTTAGATTCAGTCAATGCTGACATTTCATCTGTTCTACATGTGCCAAGAGTAAGTATGGGCCAAGAGCGTGGCTCTACTTTTGCCGCTACATACAATGCGAGCCAGTGGTCGGTCCAAGCAATTCGCCGTCTACAATCTATTCTCGCTCAATCTATGCAGGCGTTATTTTCTAAACACTTAGAACTGCTTGGTATTGCACACATCAACGGTGATTTACCAAAGGTTATGTTTGAGCCTATGGATGAAGAATCGCCATTTGAGCAAACACGCCGAGCAACTATGGCATTTGAATCGGGAATCACTACTCTTAACGAAGCACGATTTGAGTTAAGTCTACCTGCTGAAAAAGCCAGCGTTGGAAAACAACGATATAAGGGGCCATCCTCCGATAGTAATGTAGGAGAGTTGCCCCGTGACAAAGAAAACAAGCCGCCCGAAGAATCCGAAAGTGACACTGGGGGAATATGAGATGATGAAAAATAAAGATACCTTTAACGACCGTATGGTTAAGCGAACAGTTCTACCTGCAATTTACCTTTGGCTTCTCGCCGCAGGTGCAGTAGTAGGTATGGGTATTGTTCATCCCGATGTTGTCCTTACCAACCTTGACGGGTTTATCGCACTTATCGCAATCATCAGTGGTGTTTCGGCACCTGCTCTACAAACAGTTCTCCGTATGTGGGAATCGGAACAGCAAATTGAGATTGATAACATGGGTGTTGAAATGGAGCACGAGCGTATTCGTGATGGATTGCGTAAGCAACACATGATTGAACTTGAAAAGTCCGAACAACAGCACCAACAAGCCATGCTCCAAGCCGCTCAAGAACATCAGCACATTGTTGAGAAGCATAAAGAAACCATTGTTAAATTAACCCCAGTTCATAAGATGGGAGAGGAGTGATTATCATGCCTACACCAAAACCAAATGAAAGCAAAGATGACTGGATGGACCGATGTATGGGTGATAGTAAAATGGTCGATGAGTTCGGCAATCCACAGCAACGAGCCGCTGTCTGTAATACATACTTTGAAGACCGTGGAAAGGAAAAGACTGCTTCGATAGAAACAGTTGAGGCTCTACAATACGGAAAGCCCGATAAAGATGACCCAAGAAAAACCCCTGCTAAACCAAGCGAGCGTCGTAAAGGTTCTAAGAAAAACAAAAAAGACTCAGCGAGCAAACCTAATGACTCTATTAAAATGAGCGAGGCAACAGAAGCCCGTATTCGTAAGTTGATGGAGGAGCATAACAAGAAAGACAAAGGTAGCAAAGCCACTATGGGTATGCTTAAGTCAGTCTTTCGTAGGGGTGCTGGTGCTTTTAGCCGGAGTCACGCACCCAACATGTCTCGAAGTGGTTGGGGAGTTGCACGAGTTAAAGCATTCCTTTACCTTTTGCGAAATGGTAGACCATCCAATCCAAATTACAAGCAGGACAATGACCTACTGCCCAAGTCTCATCCTCGTGCTGACGAGGAGTATGAAGACTGGGGAGAAGCATTTGGTGCCGCCGAATATCAAGGGCGCAAAGTTACGCTCAATAAACCATTCCGAACAAAGGGTGGCCCAAAGAAGTTTGCAGTGTATGTTCAAAACAAAGCCGGTCGAGTTATCATAGTTCGATTTGGCGACCCCAACATGGAGATTAAGCGTGACGACCCTAAGCGTCGAAAGGCATTCCGTGACCGGCATGACTGCGCTAACAAGAAAGATAGAACAAAGGCTGGTTACTGGTCGTGTCGTCAATGGTCTACAAATAAAGTAGAAGCCAATGATGATATATCAACCGAAACAGTCGAAAGTAGTATGGGCGGATGTGGCTGTGGATGTGATGGCGAATCAGTCGAAGCGGCTGAACCTAAGCCAAAGTCCGATGAGACACACGACCAATACATGTCTCGTTGTCAAAAGATGGGTTACTCCGAGGCTGAGTGCATGAAGGCTCACGAAGGTCATAAGTTCAAAGACCAAGACGAAGCACATGATGACGAAAGCCACGAAGCATACCACGACGATGAAAAGAAAAAGAAGTATGCCTCCGAGTGCGACACCGAATGTCCTATTGGACAAGAGATGGTTGACGGAGAATGTATTCGTATTGCAGTAACCTGTGATATTGAAATCCAAAACATAGAAACACGAATCGAAGCGAGCACCGGTAAAAGCATTATGCGAATTAGCGGTATTGCATTTACTAATGGTATTAACAAGAACTCATGGGGAGTTCGCCCTGCTCTCGCACAGCGACTCGCTGATGAAATGGTAGGTGCCGATGTTACACTTAATCATCCTAAGTCCGAGATGGGTAGGTTCCGTCGAAACATGGATGGCGGAGTTGACGAAGCCACAGTAGGCGTTGTTACCGAAGCATCATACCACGCCACTAAGAAAGGCTACCAAGTTCGATATGTAGCCGAAGTCCACCGCACAGAACTATTCGCTTCTCTTGAGTCCGGTCTATGGATGCGCCCCGAATACGGAGTATCTATTGGCGGCACAGGAGTGCCAAGCGAGATAGTCGAGGCTGACGAAGATGGCGGTCGCCCTACTATGTGGTTCGCTGATGACTTTGAGTTCGACCACTTGGCGATTGTTCACCGACCGGCTTATTCCGAAGCGAACATAGAAACCGTAGAAAAGGTGATTGCCAATGAAACCTTTATGTATCAACCCGAAAGTAGCACTGATTACTCGAAGGTGAATAATATGACCGAAGAACAAATTGAATCAACCGCATCCGACATGGAAGCACTACAAGCCGAACTCGTTTTGCGAGAAGCGAAAATTGCAGAATACGAAGCCGCTGACCTCGCTCGTGCTGAGGAATCAAGAGTCGCTCTTGTTAAGAAAGCATCCGACATGGGCCTCAAAGGTCACGACGACTTCTCAACAGAAACATTGAACTCCGTTATCGCATCTTGGGAATCCTCCCGACCTGCTCCAGTAGAAGAACCAGTTGTCGAAATGACACCTGCAACACCTGCTGTCTCCGAACCAGTCGAGGCTTCCGAAGAATCCTCCGAACCAGTTGTCGCCAACTACCTAAACGGTAAGATTGTCGAATCCTCCGAATCCCTCTATGCACGATGCTACAACAGTTGGGCAAACGCTTACAATACTGTTATGGCTGGAGCCGATATGCAAAAGGCTAAATTATATGAGGAACTCCAATAAATAGGTGATGAAAAATGGTAGCATACAGTGGACAAACCCCAGTAAACGCAAAAGATATACAGAACACATTCGCATCCAGCGGATTGCTCGTGAAATACAACGCCGCAGGTATTATGATAACTGCGAGCGTTACAGATAAACCAGTCGGTGTAACAATTGACGAATCAAGCCGTGGTGCTGATGGCGAACTTGAAGCGGCTGGAACCGGAACTGTTTCAATCCTACCTTTGACCGGCGTTCAATACATTAAGTGTGTTGGCGGCGGTGCTCTAAAGACCGGAGAAGCATTGTATGTTTCACAGACTGCTGAGGCTGACGGCCATGTGCACACCACAGCATCCAACTCCGCTACCTTCGTCGGATATTACTTCGGTGAAGATGGCATTACCCCTGCCGCTGGCGACCTAATTCCTGTCTTCTGTCGAGGTGCCCACATTTGAGGCTGACTGAAAGCATGATAAAAATAAATGGAAGTGAATAATATGGCTAATGAATCCTTAGAACAACTCTTGAATGTAAGCGCCGCTACTGGACCTTTTGGAAAAGGCGACGCAGTGCTTGAACAAACCCTCCGTGACTTTATCCAACTCCAATCTACTACGATTGCTGTCGGAACTCAAGTCGTCGGTGTCCGAACTGTTCCGTGGCTTACCTTTACTTGGTATAGTGGCGCAACAGGAACCTTTACCTACCCTCTCGATGACAACGCAGTTGTTGACCCAACCAAGATTGGAACAGCGAACTACTCCGTTAAATTAGAGAAGGGTCAAGGCCGATGTGTTTTCCTTGACTCCACACTACTTCGTGGCGAGACTTGGGAAAACATGAACCGACAACAAATGGCTATCGTTCAAGCACGAGCCGATTTGATTGACAACCACATCCTCGCTAAGTTGCATGCTGGTGCAGGTCAATCAGCCGCTACAACTGGCGGTGTCGTTTGGGGCAATGCCGCCGCTGACGAAGAACTTGACATTCTTAACGCTATGGATAAAATCTTCGAGAACGCTCGTGTTTCCGGTAACGAACCACTCGCTCTTATCCTCCCTGCATCATGTCGTGCTCAAATGTTGAACACTCGTCTTTACACGAATGTTCTCCAATCTCTCCAAGAGCGATTGAACACCATGATTAACTTGACTATCTACTACACCCGTGACTTCGGTGCAACTGGTGCTCTCGGTAGTGACGCTCTCCTTTTGATTGGTGGAGCACAGACTGCTGAGTTCTTCCAATACAACGGTGACGGATTTACCGAAACAGAACTTACTCGAATTGAAGGTGTCGGCTTCTCATGGCTTCTCACCTCATACATGGGTTCAGTGATTCACGAAATGCAGGATGGAGCCGCCGCTGGCAAAAACAACCGCATTTTCAAAATCACCGGAGTCGTTTGATTACTGGTGATTTTCCTTGAATAAGGCTCAAATCATAAAGAGACTCAAGGCTAAGAACATCCCTGTGCCGAAAGGTGCGAGCATCGGTGAACTAAGACACCGGCTTGATAACTGGGAAGGTGGAAAAGGCTGGCTATTTAGGCTCGCTATACCTGCCTCTCGCAAAGGGAATGATAATCCAGCCCACCTACTTGAGTTCGGTAGCATTTACTGGGTTCCTAATAGTAGATTCGCTCGACTAATTGCCGAAACCCGCTTAGTCTTTATCATGGGTAGAGAACTCAACGCACCAAAAAGTGCTACTCTACTTGATGTGCCAAAAGACTTTAACGACAGATGGGGAATAGGTGAAGATAATGGCAGTAACGACTGACAACATTCGAGATGTCCTAAACAGGCCGAAAGGTTTGAACGAGGGCACCATAACCGAGATGATTTCAATTCGGACCAACGAGGTAAATAAAGTCGCTCGTGGAACTTCATACGGAGTCTCCTCCTCTCAAGCACCAAGCACTGACCTCAAAGAAGGAGCAATCAAAATGCTGGTTGCTCTTGACTGCCTTAACATACTCATAGACACTGTGCCATCGTATTATAGTGAAGACCAGCAAAGGGTATATGATAGGCGTTTTCAACAACAGATATTGACTTTTCAGCAAAGGGCTGACGAGGCACTGGCTTTGATTACTGACTTAGGAACTGCAACCTTTGCTACTGGTAATTCAAAGACCCGCCTTGTATGAGTTGATTAAATGGCTGATATATACTGGGTTCAAAATGGTGGCTCTACAAGCGCCAATACTGCTTCGGCTTGGAACACAGCGGCCAATGGGTCGGGTTCATCCGGCATCCCTTCTACAAGTGACAATGTTCACATAGGACATGCCGATACATTAGCGGCTGACAAAGGTAATGCCACCTGTCTGTGGGATTTAGCACTTACTCTTGGGGCATTTACTACATACAGTGGGTATAACACCGCCACTACTACATCTACTCTTATTTCATTTACAGCAGGGCAAACGATAACACATGCTAATACCAACTGGGCTGAATTAGGTTTTAGAGTTGGTATGCAAATTGTAGTATCGGGAGCGAGCACTGGTGCCAATAATGATACCTTTGATATTGCTGCCATTTCATCTAATACAATTACTACTACTCAATCAACCCTGCAAAATGAATCAGCGGGGCAATCGGTCACAGTTCTCGCCACTATAAAATTAGCGATGAATGCAAACATTACTACTACTAAGTTCACACTTGATACAACAATGAGGAACTCTACCGGCTCAAACAAAACCATAACTCTAAGTGGTGCTTATCCTTCGGGAACTGACAACCGCTATGTCCTTAATGGCGAAAACGCTGTTATTGAAAACCAAGACATTCTTACATACACATTCAATACTTCGGCAAACGGAGCAGGTGCTATGAAGTTCGATGATGGGCCATACCCTAATATGACAACAGCAGGATTATCTTTCTTTAACCCCGAATACTGCATACCTACCTCTACCACTCATGGTGCGGCTACATTCTACTCTATGAACATAGGCTCGTCATCTACATTTCAAATGGGTAGCGCAACACAAACCTCTACACTAAACGCAACTAAAGTGTTTGAGATTCTAAACACATCTACCTTTGTTATTGGCGGCTCTGTATTCGACGCTGGATTCTCAACCTTTGCATTTACTATGAATGCTACCGACTGGACTATCCCCGTCACAGGAGATACTACATTCGGCACAGCGCCATTCGTTTGTAGGTTCTACAATCTTATTCTACGCACCCCTGCTACGGCAGGGTTCAAAGCCTTAATACCAAACAATCGCACTCTATCGGTCAACAGTCTCACAGTAGAGGCTGACGCAGTTCTCAAGGGCCATATCACAGCAGGTAGTGGGGCAACAAGCACAGTGTGTTCAGTTCGTAGGCCAGTCATTAAAGGGTCATGGAACTTCTCTCAATTATCCGACGGAGTATATGTCTCATTGATGTCCGACACATTCCCGATTACTCCCTCCGATGGCCCAGTGGGTAGGGTCCAACTATCAAACGCTGGAGGAACATTTACCTCCGACGAAAAATTACTATGGACCTCCGCTACATCGACACTACTTGTTGATGGTAAATTAACTGTTACCGGTCTTATTGACCCGACAGGTATGGAGTTCACCGCTGTTGGTGCTAATCCATCATCCGCTAATCCAGCAAAAACAATATGGGTGAACAGTGCTGACTCCAACAAATTATACTTCGGGTCAAGCGAAGTAGGTGGTGGTGGTGGTAGTGGAATAACTGCGCTTACAGGAGATGTAACTGCCAGTGGCTCCGGTTCAGTGGCCGCTACTATTGCTAATGACTCAGTTAATGACGACAAATTAGCCAACGCAACGCTCGCTAAAGTTGATGGTGCTTTGCCAAAAGCCGGAGGAACAATGACCGGTGAGATTGAGGCAACGACAATTACCCTTAACGCCGTTCCTGCCGACCCTGCCACCGACGACAAGGTTCGCATCGGTGAATCGGGCGGGTCAAGCAATATGTTTCAAATACAGACTAATAGAGGCAATATCCAAATTGGCCGCAACTCCGGTGCGTATGCTCATATTTATACAGATGCCGACCAATTTTATTTTAGCAAACCAATTTTGGTTGATGGTGGGGGGCAAATATTCTCTTACAACGACGGATTGTATCTCGGAACAGGAACAAGTGCTTCTGGTGGAACAACAGCAATTACTGTTGCCAATGGCTCAACCGACATAACAGTAGCAGGTAGCATAGCAGTAGGTGGCACTGTTGATGGTATAGACATAGCAACAGATGTTGCCGCCAACACAGCAAAAGTTACCAACGCTACGCACACTGGAGAAGTTACAGGTGCAACCGCTTTGACTATTGCTGACGATGTAGTAGATGAGGCAAACCTCAAGGTATCAAACGCTCCTGTCAACGGCTACGCACTCACAGCGCAAAGTGCGGCGAGCGGTGGTTTGACTTGGGCCGCTATGAGTGGCGGCGGTAGCGCATTGGAGTTCGGAGAGTGGCGTATGACAGCCCATAATCCATCTACTTCATCCTCTAATGATTTCAACAGCAACACAAGATGGGTTGCGGATTTAGCCGATACAAATTATTGGACTCAAGCGACTACATCAAGCGACCATACAAGTATTGTATTACACTCCGATGGCTACCTTACTTTAGCCGCTAATGGTATTTACGATGTATGGTTTTCGACTGATATTTTCGGACACGGAACAAGTGCCGCCAACATTGATTCTTTTGTTGAAATATCAACAAACAATAGTGGGGATAGACGCTATGCTACTACGAGAGAAGTATTTAGAATAAATGGCGTGAATGTAAAATACAATCACCAAACAACAGCAAAAATTAGAACCGGCGGTTCGGCAGTGAACATTTACTTTTCCGCTTATCTTAATGGGTGTGGGTATTACCTCGCCGCATATAACGACTACCGAACATCAGTAAAAGTAATTAGATTAGGTGATGCGTGATGCCAACAATAAAAGAAAAATTAGAAACAAGATTCCCCGATGAAGATTGGTCGTTTATGGATGACGATACCTGCTTCAATTACTTTAGGGGGCAATATCATTTAGGCTCAAATTGGCCTGCCGGATTGCCTGTGTGGAGTTCCGATGAAATCAAAGCATTCTTGGAGAGTTAAATATGACAAAAAGAAAAGGAAAAATAATCTATATCCCGCCCGAAAGATGTTATACAAATGTGAACATTGAAAAGACGGACCACGGCTACGCAGTATATAGGGTAGGCGAATCTAAGCCGTTTTCGTTCATCCCGACATCCGCTGTAAAGCAAATTGAATATAAGGAATGAGATACATGGACATTGAAATGATTATACTAATTGCCGCTATCGCCGTCGGTCTTGGACTGGCTGGCTACAAAGCCTACAAAAAATTGATGGCTGACGGAAAGATTACTCTTGACGAAGTTCTTGATTTAGCCGAAGACTTGAAAGATATTGTTGAAGATTTACCTTCGCTATCCTCTATCAAGAAAATGAAAAAAGCCGAGTTAATTGCGCTCGCCAACGACAACGGCCTCGCAGTTGACGGAACAAAGGCTGACTTAATCTCCCGACTTGAAGAAGCAAAGAAGGTGATTGAAGATGACAAGGAATGATGACAGACTCGATGACTTAGACGACCGAGTTCGTCTACTTGAACAAGCAGTTCTTGAGTTATCGACTATGGCTAAATACATTAAATACGCCGCTATCGCCCTGTTCGCTTCCTTTGGTGTTGATGTGCAGGGGGTCATGTAATGACATACTGCACCAACACTGATGTAGCAATCCGCCTCGGACTTGACTCAGCACAGAAAGCGAGAGCGGCTACTCGCATTACAAGCGCAGTAAGTCGAGCCACTATCCAAATAGACCAAGAGTTCCGTGATTACGGTAGAGCCGCACCAACCGGTGCTACTGGCAACATGGCCGCAGTCCTCAAAGAGATATGCGCTGACCTATCCGCATCTATTTATCTTGAAGATGAATCCGCATTTCACACCGCTGGAGCCGACCCTGTTCGGTCCAACATCCTAAGAATGCGAGGAATTGCGGAACTCCTACGGTTGGCACACTTAGGAACGGTGTCTTAAGATGGCTGGTCTTAACATTAACATGACAACGGATTTTGCATCCGTTCATTTCAAAATGTCCGATGCTCCATTTAATTCGATGTCGAAGCGAATGGAAAAGACATCGGGCGAGATTATGGCGAGAGCGATTAAAGAAGTCCTACGAGAAGAAGTAAGCCAAACGCAAAGCGAGTTAATCCGTGATGCAGGTCCGAAGTTGAGGGCTATGGCTGGTATAGTTGCTGACTCACTCATAGTAGAAGTAGGTAATAACGCCAACAACGAAGCCGAAGTTCGCTTTGGTTCCGACCCAATAGACAACGGTGGTGTTGAAGGAACTCGTGGTGGTAAATTAGCCGCTATCCTTGAATACGGAGTGCGACCTTTTGAGTATGGATTTACATTCAAGACTATTAAGAACTCAACATCTTGGGGTGCTATTGGTGGAGGATTCATCAACGCTAAGACAACAGGTAATATGGTTCACGAAGGATTTGAGCCTATGGACTGGTTGAGTAAGACTCGTGATAGAGCCGCTCCTAAAATTGAGGAGCGTATCAAGAGAGCATTAGAGGAGGCATACGCATGAGCATAGCAACAACAACAGAATACTGGACAAGCCGGATGAATGGAGGAGACCCGTCTTCTCTTACAGAGTTCGGGCAGGACAACACATCATTTTCACTCACAGGCACAGGTTCCGATGGTTCAGCCGTCGGAGGGGCTTGGCAAATCGCCAACGCTGGTAGCGGTCAATACTGGTCGGTTACTCCTACTACCAACGACTACACGATAGTAGCGTGCTTTAAGTTCACGGGCACACCTACCGATAATACAGTTCTCATGGAACTTGACAACGGCACTCATAAAGCACAGGTAAAAGCCGCAGGTGACTTACAGACTCTAAAGTTGGTAGGTGCCACCACAGTAACTAAAACAGACCTTGATTTGGGGCAGGCCGATTCATTTGATTCAGTGCCTATTATGATTCGCTTGACTCTTACCTCGGCAGGCGTAGCAACTATGTATTGTCGTGAGATTATCGAAGACGACACAGGCGCAACAAATTATCTACAAGTTACCGGAGCCAGTGGCTCCAGTAAGACAATCAAGTGGGGCAACGACAGCGGCACAGTGCTATGGAACAATGTTTATGTTTCAACATTTGGCGCATACAGCCCCGACGAACTATCAACCTCCCCATTCGTTACTGATAGTCTTATGCGTATGGCTCTGTCAATCGTAGAACTGCTACAAAACAGTAAGAGATTCTATCTCAAGAATCAAGTTGGTGACGCATCAATTTTATACGGTTATGACATCTCATCTCAAATGATTTCACGCATTCCCCAACCTTCGGTTCATGTCATTCTCCGTAAGTTGGACTCTCCCGACTTTACCAGTCTTGGCGGAACTCGTATTGAACAGAACTATACAGTCATTATCTTCATTACAACAAGAGGAACTGACTACAAGAATGCGTATCGCATGGGTTTAGAGATTGCTGGAGACTGCTTCGATGAACTCTACACGAACACTGGACTGAAAGGTAATACAGACAGTCTTACCAACTATGAAATCAATTTTGATACCAAGATGGATAACGACGAAGTGGTATGTGTTCACCGGCTCGAAGTCACCTATATGCGTCGCCTAAATATGCTACACCGGTGAAACCCTTAAGTGTCGGCCCACTCGTAGCCTCTACTAAGGTGAATCTATATGACCTCTAATTTTGCATACCGATATGTGTCTTTGACACCCGAACACACTACCTCCACTGGGGTTCGCTCCTATGGCACTAAATCAAACATGACCGCATCCGGCACTCTTTACGGAGAAGTTGATGATGAGTCATTCGCACTTAACTTTGACCTTTTGACTCGTGGTGACATGAGCCGATATGGTGCGGCTAAGTCGATTAACGGTAAGGAGTATTCCGAGGGCGGCATCAACCTCGTTATGCAACCCGACGACACACTCGGCCTGTTGCTATACGCTATGTATGGTGACAATACAGGATGTGACAGCACAGGGTATAGCGTAAGTTCATTTACTCACACATGGAAAGAGGTGAAAGACCTTATCCTCCCGTCATTCACTATTGATGTTGGTCGAGAAGAAAACGAACACAGATACACCGGTATGTGCTTGACCTCTCTATCAATCTCCGCATCTCACGGAGAATACGCAACAATCTCCGCTGACTTTACCGGCAAATCCGAATCGGGAGTTGACACTCTTACAGCCTCGCCTGCCTTTGGTGGTGCCGCACTTGACGGATTTCACTTTGCTAATGGAACAGTGGCCTTTTCATCCGCCGGTTCCAGTTCAGCGACACTCACTAATGTTAAGTCAGTCAGTCTTGAGTTCAACATGAACCTTGACACTGATGCGGCTTGTTCAATCGGTAGCCGAACATACATTCGACAACCTCAACCACAGATGCGTGAAATCACAGGAACTATTGAGTTCTCAAATGCAAACACATCATCCAGTGATGGGAACACCCCCGACTACGAAACAGCACTTAGCACCGGTGGAGCACTTTGGGATGGAACAGCCAGCCACCCAGCAATCCAATTAGATTTCACCAACAGCAATCAATCTTTGGCTATTGAAATCCGAAAAGTTCGATGGGAGGCACCTCAACAGAATGTCTCCGGTCGAGATACCTCAACCTTAACCATGTCCTTCGTCGCACTTGTCGATGTTGCCGATGAGGTAATGAGCACCTGTGTCTTAACGCACACTGCCGCATCAACTGCCCTCGCTACTGGTGTTAAATACTCAAAGGTTTGAGGTGGTTTAAATGGGCAATGTTCAAAATCCATCGGGATTAACCAGTGTAACCATCTCCGATGAGTTGGGCGCCATTGGTGCCGCTATACAAACATACCTTCGTGCAAACATTGCCGCAAACGACAACATACATGACATTAGTTATGTTCGTAATGCCGCCAACCCAAACAGAGTCACGGCATACATTCTATGGGAAAACATGCCATGAGGTGATTAAATGAAGAATAACAAAGCAATCAAAGGAACAGAACTCTCCGCACTACGAAAAGGAACAAAGCCTAAGTTGGGCATCCTCCCCGTAGTTGATACAAGGGTCGAAGCACCCGAACCAGTGGTCGAAAAGAAAGTGGCGCCAAAGAAGAAAAAGGCACCTGCTAAGAAAAAGACAAGTAAAGCAAAGAAAAGTGAAGTGAAGAAAGATGACAGTGTTAAAGAAACAATTTGAAATAGGTAGCAAAAAAGTGTGGGTTCGCCAAGCATCCGGTATGGAACGCTTGAAGTATGAAACCATGCTCGCAAAAACATTCCGAAAGTTCCGGCATTTCGGCCCGAACAACTTGGAATGGACCGATGAACAACAAGAGGAGTTCCTCGTTGCGCTTGAAGACGCAGGTGGGGCTATGGAAGACCAAATCCGTGACCTTGTTCCCCCTTGTCTTATGGATGAGACAGACCTTAATCTCATCGACCGTGATACTCTCATGGATATTTTCGATTTTGTCCGTGGAACAAACGATGAGCCGGAGGGAGCCATCCCTTTGGACTCTTGAGTAAAGTAGCACCCGCACTTTGCTCCTCCTATAAAGGCGTTCTCCCCTCGGACTTACTCGATAAGTATGCCGAGAAGGGAGGTATGAACCGATTAGAATATGACCTCGCATGTCTAAATACTATCCATGAGCAAATCCAAGAAAGCCAATCATCCTCTAAGGATGGTGCTTCTATGGAGGCTCGTAGAAAGCAACGACGACAACAGCGTGCAACCATATCCGACAGTGATGCAATCGCATTATTAAAACAACGGGGCATACCTGTGAAAGAGTAGAGGGGGTGAACACATGACACGAATCGGAGCATCCCAAGTCTTTTTCAACATCGTTGCTCAGTTCAACGCTGAGAAGTTGATTAAGGATTATCGCTCCATCAACACAGTTATGAAGGCTGTGTCTCTCGATACATTCGAGGCTATCCTCAAGCCAATAGACGGGTTAGGTCAAGGCATAAATCAAATCACCGATGAACTCGGTCCTCTACAAGAGGCTCTCGGTTTAGCCGCAGTTGAGTTTGAGAAGTTCTTTGGAACTTTACCTCATATGGAGGCTATGCGTGATGAAGTTATGGCACTCGGACAGGAGTTCGCACAGACTGGCACCGAGGCTTTGGCCGCAGGTTCTCGTGCCGCTCAAGTTGCTAATCTAATAGGTAGAGGGAATGTGCAAACGCTTCAAAAGTTGGCGTTGACTTTGGCTGAAATCTCCGACCTTAACGCCGAAGAAGCACAGCGTGGTATTATTCAACTACACCAACAGACAGGTATGCTCTTTGGTGAACTGAACCGTGAATCATTTAGACGATTATCGCTACAAGAACAACAAAATATCCTTGTAGAAAACGGCGCTAAGGCACTCGACGCACTGAATACTATTGCGAACCGCTCGGTTGCTCTTGAAGGCGACTTGGTTCGGGTCATGGGAACATTCGCCGCACAGGGTGAATTGGCCGGTGACTCATTCGAGTTCATGGCGGCGGCATCAGCAACTCTACTCGAAGCAGGTGAGGAACAAGGAACTGCTGGTCGTGCCCTTCGTATGATGTATGCTCGTCTTGGTGGTGACATCTCCGGCGCAAGAACTCAAATCGAGTCTTTGGGTTTTGAGTTGATGGAAAACCAAGACAAGATGAAAGACATGCAGGGCATCCTTACTGAACTGCATGAAAAGGGTTGGGCAGGTTTTAGCGGTGCTCAAAAACAGAATATCGCACAGACGATTGCTGGCAACCGGCACTATGTCCGTTTCATCAAGTTGATGGAGAACTACGAGCGAACAATGCAACTCGCCACTGATGGTGCCGCAGGTTTTGACTCGGCATTGGGGCAGGCAAATAAGGCGTTGTCCGAAGAAGTCAACTTGTTAAAGAAAGCGCAGGTAGAAAATGAGAACCTGCGTTCTAAGATTGGAGAAGGACTCACACCGTTCATGCGTGGGCAGGTAGAAGTTCAAAATGAATATCTACAAGTAACCGAAGTTCTTACTGATTCATTAGGAGCATTTGGTAAGGCTATGGGTAGACTAAAGGGAACAATGGAGGTGATGGGCACATTTATCAAAGTAGGTTTGGCTACGCAGTCTCTCGGTATTGGATTTGAAATGTTCACATCGGTCCAGCGACAACTCAACGGCATCCTCGTCGCCAACGAACACCTACACAGCAAACAAGCGAACTACATGCAGTTCGGTATTAGACAGACCGCAACACAGCGTGACCTTATGGCCGGTATGCAATTCATTCAACAGAAAATAAACATGCACGCACAGGAACGGAGAGCCAACGAAAAAGTTGTCGCTCCTATGCTTGAGCATCAAAAACAGATACAGGAACAGATGTTGCTTCTTGAAGAAAAAAGACAAGTGACTACTGAAAAGTTCTTTACTTTGTCCGGCGCAATCGGTTCGGCTGATAGACTAAGACTCGCTAATCTACAAAGTCAAGATAGCCTTTACGAAAAACGAATGGCTCGGATAGAGTATGAAAGAAGAACAGAAGGCAATATGCTTCAAGAAGCGGCAGATATAAGAGCATCTAAAAGTGCTACCGAAGAGGCGTTTATGCGCCAACATCTCGCTGATATGCAGGTAGCGGCTCAACTCACAGATGAAGAATTAGCGAACATCAAAGAAAGGCACGAACTGCTAAGAGCGGAACACCTTCTTTTACAGACTTTGAAAGCCGATAATGAAATAAGGTATAGGTCGCAGGGAGGTAATCGTGACGGATTGGCGAGACCAATTGATTTAGAGTTCGCTGGCTCAACAGTCGCTATGTCTCAACATGAAAGGCAATTTATCGCTGAAAAAATGGAGGCTTTTGCCGATAGAGCGAGAAAGGACTTGAACAAGAAGTTCGATAAAAAAGGATTATTAAGTCAAAAGGCACTTGCGGCAAAAATCCACGCCGACGGAGATATAGAGGATATAGGTAAATTGCATGACGCTATAAACGGGTATAGTCTGTCAATGAAAGTGCTCGATAAAGACACTGGGGAATACACGAAGGGAGAAGCCAATTTGCTACAAAGGCATATGGAGGAAGTGCAGGGTGGATTTATTCAAACATCAAAGAGTCTTAATGTTCATAATGCCATGACTAAAGACCAAATACGATTAGGTAAAGAACTTAATGGAATTGACATGCTTTTGGTAAAAACAACAGACCAACTCGCAGGGCAAAATAAAGAGATGCTACAACTTGAAAGCAGTGACTTAGTATTGATGAAGAAAATAGAACCACTGCTCGCAATAATCAACGACCATAAAGCCGAAGAAGCGAAGAGGAATGAGGCTTTGCTTGAGTTATCGAGTCAACTTAATACAAAAAGAGGGGAGTTGTCGGACAGTGCCGCTCAATATCTACAACACGAGAAGGACCAAATTAAGTTCGCTGAAGATAAAACAATGGCATTCCGTCAATTGGGCTTCGGTCTACAAAACACCATAGGAATGCTGAGTGGTTTAGCGGGTGGTTCCCTCGGTGCCTCTATGTCTATGGCATTTATGGCTGGGAATGTCGCTATGGCTGGTTCGCAGGCCGCAACTGCCGCAGGTCAAATTGCAGTGCTCTCTGTTAAGCAGTCATACAATGCTATCACCGCTAATACTGCCAGTGCCGCAACTATGAGGTTATCCGGTAGTGTAGGAGCACTAAACGCATCCCTTTTGGTTGCGGCGGGAACAATAGGGCTTATGCTGGCGCCTTTAGCCGCTCTCGGTTATGGTATGCACGCAATTTACAAAGAGGGTGAGCGTTCAAGAGATTCAATGGAAGACCTAAACAATGAAATGCTTCAAATGGAAAGTATAGTCAGCGGCATAGCGGGAGATAGAAAAATAATGTCCGACGATATTCTCGCTAAACAACTTGGTATTGATAACGCCCAAACCCAAGATATACTCGGCAACACCGATGCAATAGAAGATGCTATCGGAAAATTACAACGAGCGCAGGGTAAGTTCACCGACCAACAAAACACTCAAATTAACAACGCTCTCGCATACTTAGGAGTCTTAATCGACACCAACGACTTCGCTACAAATGTTCTAAATCCTACTTTGTTTGATGAGTCAAGGCGAGATGCTTTTGACCGATTAGGAGATAAAGGGTTCGGCCTAAAGTCTTACTTTGCGGAGGACATGGGTTTTAGAAAAGACGCAACAAAGGCAGGCGAAGAGTTATTTGACAGTATAAATAGAGTAGGTATGGATTATTCTACCGGAGTGACTGGTGACTCATTCCTCGGCACTAATGCGAGTGCCTTAGCGGAAAACATGTCTAATAATTTAAGTAGTCTTATTGGATTTATGGAGGCTGGCAATAAATTAACTTCGGAACAAATAGGATTAGCCGAACAATACTTCGATGATGAAGCCATCTCCACTTATCTTAGAGCCATGAACAACCTTGTTCAAACAGAAGATATGCGAACTTACAATCTAAACGCTATGGCAGATGCCCAAAAAGAAGTCGCAGTAAATATGGCTGGGCAGGTAGATGAAGTAAAGAACTTGACCGATGAGATTTACAACTTCTCCGGTGCTCGTGAAGAGTTGTTCTTTGGTGGTAAGTATGGGAATGTCACCGGCTCTCTTTATCGAACAGTAGTGAAACAAGGGGTCGGCACTTTATACCATAAGAACGAGGTCATAATGACGACGAACTTTCACGGCTTCTTTAACGAACAAGAAGCGGCACATAGAATAACAGGAATAGTAAATGAAGTTCTCGCAGGTAGAGGACAGTAATAGTAATAGGTGAAGTAGATGCGAGATGTGGACCGACGATTAACCTTTTGGATGGCTGGCTACTACGACGACTTCATCGGCGCTCGTGCACTCCCCGATGACCTAAACACACAGGGAACTACATGGTCCTCAGCAAAGAGTCATCACGGCAACCCTATCAATGGGTGGGCCAATCTAAACACACGCTACACCTACGCATGGTGTGAGCGAGGCGACGGTGCCAGTGGTAGGTTTAACAATGCCGCCATAGCCACAGCCGACCAATACAAGCATAACGGCGGTATCAATGAGTGGTTGGCATACGACCAAAACCGACGCAACGCCGGAACATACGAGGGAACTGCTCAACTGCAATATCCCGACTCATTAACAAATGCAAACCGCCAGCGATTCGACGGCGGAACAGGCATACTCGGACAGGCATACAAAGCCGCCGATGCCAAAGACGCATACCTACTATTCTCATACGGCTACAATACAGCCAATCGCTACTACTCCGCTATCGGAACCAACGATAGTTCCTACGGTAGAGCGACTTCAAAGACTCCCGACTACGATGCAGGTTCTACAAGCACCCTTCATTCTACTGCTGGAATACCTACTGGTGTATCAGCACCAACTACTGTCGTAAGAACTCATCTCGCAGGTGTGTATTCGGGAGAGGTATTGTTTAACGACGCATACACCAACAGTGCACCAAAGGCTTATCTTTATCCTATTGAATCTGCCGCTGGCAAACCATTCTTGGTAAGTGAAGTCTACATGACTTCGACCAGTTATGCGCCAGTTCTTTCATTCGACGGTAGCCTCAACTCAAAGGGCGATGGCGACATATTTACTATGCGTGTGCACGCATGCGCTGTTGATACTTCATCCGCTCGATTTAAATTGAGTATCGGTTGCGAAGGAACTGCGTTCACCAGTGCCGCATCCGGTGACACTGGCTACTCACGAGCCGCAATAGAATTAGAGATTACTCCTGTGGCATACCAAGAGTCCACTTCGGCAACATATGCCAGTCCACCTACGGTTGCTTCTCTTTGGGATGACTACGACTTCGTGATTGATTATACAAACAATCGCTACACTCTCTACAAAAACGGCACTGCCGTAGCGACAAATCAAGCCATGACTACTAAGGCTGACGGAACCAACTTCACAGCCGCCGAAATGTATGGCTGGATGATACAGGCTAAAAGTTGCTCTAAGAAGGCCGCAGTGCTCATTGACCGTGTAGGGCTGGTAAGACCCCTCAACGACTATCCAAGCGGCTTAGAGATGCCTCCAGCGGTCTCTATGGCATACAACACCTCGGTGAACGCTGTGTCTACTCTAAATCTCACATTGATTGACGACGATGCACAGTTAAACCTACTTGAGTTCTTTAATGCTTCATCATATGCCGACTGGTCTCTTCTAATGTTCCGAGATAACATTGACCGACCACTATGGCGAGGGTCAATCAACTCTCTTAATTATTCTATGGGGGCAGTAGAGCGCACTCCGACAATCAAGTTAAGCGCACAGGACTACTTCTCATCACTCGACCAGCAAATCCCCACATGGGAACTTGGTGATTCGGGAGATGCTGACAGCACAGCGAGCGTGGCATACAATCGTAGTGAGGCACAGAACAACCTCAACACCTACTACTTCGGCGCATCTCGCTTGGTATCAGCCAACGCTACTCTCGGATTCAATGAAGTAGATGACGGGTCGGGTGTGTTCCTCGCACATAAGGACTCACGAATGCGAAACCGTTCAGCACACCCTATTCAAATGTATGGTGACGAAGATACATCCATTGGACCGACCGCTCCCTACTCCAACTGGGATGACGCATGCGACGACGGAACAGCGGCGGCATCAGCGCAGTATCGAGCACTACACTCTCGGTGGATGCAGGATTTCAAGAACTCGCTATGGTTCAAGCACATGTTTAGCCGCATAGAAGAGGATGCGGTCACTACGACTCTCGCATCAGCATTCACTGTTGGTGACACTCAAATCGACTTGGTAGATTACTGCGGTAGTATAGTAAGTGGTGGTAGTATTGAAATCATTGATGCCGACGGCACACTTGACTCCGGTGTAATCACCAGCGCATCGGCTACTACCTCTACTGCAATAGTAGCGACAGATTGGATTGTTCATGGGAGTAGCCAACAACCGTTCTCATACAAATGGTTTGCTGTGATGTATATTGCCGCATCAGCATGGAATAGTAATATGAACGATAAAACAATGACAATAACTGGGTGCTCAAATGCCAATCTAAACGGTCAGTGGAGACCAGCGCCCATGTATGTCACTGATTCAAGCGGTGGATTTAGTGCTCTTATAACACGAAACGGAGTTGCGTGTGTGCGGCTTATTTTACGAGAGGCAACAAACACTCGGCCTTCTCCATTCTCTTTCGATATTTTTTCCTTTACGGGAACTCGGATTCTACAAACAGTTCAAACAGGAGTGGTGTATGATACAAACCCAACTGTTCTTAGTGATGCTAATGCAAAACCTGCTGTTGGAACTGGGCAGGTTTTGACAACAGAAGCGACGGGCGGAACTTTACAGATGCTCGGCACTACCGCAGTTGCACCAGCGACGAACTTCTTTCAAAGAGACCATGACAACGGCGCTACTGTTAAAATAAGAAGCCACACTGATGACTACAAGCATGTGTGGGTTATGTGGGCTGACATGAGGAATGATGGCTCGGCTGATGCTGACTTAGGATTCCGTAAAAAGAACTTCGGATTGATGGCACCATACTCACAGAACTACGCAGTATCTATGGTCCTCGCTGACTCTACGGTATCGAATGATTCCGAGAGACAAGAGTTTATTGATTTGGCGATAGGAACTGATGTTGACCTATGGCAAATGGATGCGACCCAAGACCCAATCACAGGTAACACTTGGTCCTCCGTCAACTCCGACTCATTCACACCCGACTCATTCACTGGTTCCGACGATAACCGATACAAGAACTGGGAGGGTAAGGCGGGGTCGTTTGTCTTTGTTGACGCATCCAAGTTCTTCAATCTCAACACTGAATCAAACGGAGGTAGAACAGGTCAAGCATCCGGTGGTAGAAAGGAGATTGGCGACTACCTCGTAGAAACAGAAGGATTCCCTGTTCTCATTGACAACTATTGGGAGAGGGCACCTACTGGGCCGTATAATCTCGACGGTGCCGATTCAGCAAATTGGAATAGTAATTACAAGCACTTTAACAGCCGAAGCACTACTCTACTTGTCGGCTTTGAAAGCGGAGACAACTTACTACAATTGACTGATGACATCATCAACTTCCCCTCCAGCGGAGGAGTAGCAGGTTCGATAACAAGCCAAAGTAAAGAAAAGATATTTCACTTCAACGCAACAAGCCAGCCTGCCGCAGTAACAGGTATGACTGTTGCGGCTGACGGTCAAGGGGTAGTGGCAATATCGGGTAGCAGTGATGTTATCAAATACTTTAGAACAGGACAGCAAATTGTAATTTCAAGTTCAAATACAACTCCCAATATAGACGGCACTCACACCATTATTGCTGACAACGGATTACATGGAACTTCTAATTGGGAAATTAAAATCGCAATTGATATTTCAACTACAATGTCGAGCGGCGGAACAGCGACAATTATCGGCGCTGGTGCTACTTACATAGTCGAGACTATGGTTGATTTAGGAATGCCGGTAGAAGGAACTACTGCGGTAGATGAGTGGAACGGTGCTGGCTATGGTAACGGGAACAATGACGCTGAATCCTTAGTGCAACACGCCACATCTTTCTTTTTCGGTAATACAAATATAGATATTCCTATTGAAAAAGAAGAAGGTTTGAATCAAGATGCTTACGAGGATGCAACAGTGCATGTCGGTCTCGCTAATGTATTCCCTATGCGATTGATGATGCAGGTTGACGGTTTCATCGAGAATGAAGCGAGCCTCACCTTTAACGAGAATGACAAGTTCCGTGTTACATGGCTCGACTCACTGACACAGAATTGGTTGACTCAATCATCCCTTTACGGAATACCTTCTCTCGCATCTATTCCTGTGATGGGCAACATGACTACCACTCAAACCGACGCTTCGGCTGGTTCGGTTGGTGGCATAATTAGTGCGTCAACTGGCACTATTTCAGGTAAAGTGACAATTGCTGGTAATAATCAAGGATTGCCGGTAGAGGGGAACCTCTTCGATGGTGATATTGTTGAGATTGTCAATAACTCACAGTTAAGCCTTGCGATTGATGACTATAAAACAAGATATGTTGTCTCCGAAGTAGGCGTTGGGGGCGTGCCGTTTAATTTTAATGTGACTGCCGCAGGTAAAAGTGGAACAGCCAATGCAGGTTATTGGCGTAAGGTAGGGTCGGTAGATACATTCGGCTCGGTCAATGACTGCCGCAACACTACTATTGCCAACATATTCTCCTCCACTCAAAGTGGTAGTGGTATCGGTAATATTGACGGAACTCGGTCGGTTATGTCTTGGCTTATGGGTCGAGACTCACAGCCGTCATTCCGACCCACATATGGCAACGGTTTCGTGTTCAACACTACCAACCTAAAAATCTCCAACTTGAATACCGAATCCGGTGGGCAAATCTCCAATGTTCGTGTCTTCTACAACGGCGGAACAGCATTCGTGGATTACCCGTCGGCTACGCTCGGAACACGCCCTCGTTGGGATATTATCAATGTGGACTCAGTGACCTCAAGAAACGAGGCATTGATTGTAGCCAAACAAGAATATGAGAAGAACAAGGCCGCACCATTTGCAGTGACAGCCGAGATTATTCGATTCAGTGACAGCCACACTCTCAACGGACTCAACGACACTATGCTTTACGAGGCTCGCTACGGATATGTGGCCGACCAATCTCGAACAATCCCCCGAACATGCAATTTGGCAGGGTCTTATACTGATGATAAGGCGTGGGCTTGGGCTTCTCTTTGGGGTGGCAACTTGTTTAGTGGTATTCAAAATGCACTTGATGGTCGAGATGGCGCAACACCAAACAACACTGATGAGCAGGGCACACTGGCATACTCGGACAATTATTATTGGCTTGGTTCTAATTCACTATCTTATGCTATGCAGGTAGTGCATGTTCCTCAAGGTATGCCTAAGACTACAATGAAAACTCCCTCAAGTGGAGACCATAATGCTGACGGTCACTTAAGAATAGCAATTGATATTGACGACAGACAAGACGCATTCGTTGACCCGAACCTCGCTATGTTCCGAATATACTTATTGGACTACGATTGGGATTCGGGCATAGTTGGTGCTACTCCTACTCTCCGAAGTAGTAGTTCAATCAGCGTTGCATCAAACGGTCTCTATGAAATAGGCATTCCCTCTACATACTGGAGCGACCAAGCAGGTAATGAGAAAATGGTTATTTCAGTGAACTACGATTACTTAACCTCCCTCCTACGCAACCGTTGCGGCGGTAGTAACACTCATCTAAATGCACATGATTGGGCTGGCGTGACATACAGTAAAGGACATAACACCGACAGTATTTTTCCTCTCGGAGTCCGTAAGTTCGGACAGGCCGATTACTGGAACAAGAATGCTGAATGGTATGCTCCTCGCCTCCACATTGTTGACGATTGGAACTTCGTGCCAGCAACTACTCTTACCTATACTGATGCTCAAATGGGGTTGAGTAATGAAAAATTAAGCATCCGAAGTATCAATTGGTCTATCAACGGTCGAGATAGCGAAGCACTATCAATCGGACTTGAAAGAGATGTGTCGAGAGCGGCAAAGAACTT
>Ga0098038_1000175_pt1 | contig 28282 bp, 32 predicted proteins | sample 5B_taG_FD_75051 | JGI IMG/M metagenome (GOLD analysis project Ga0098038, IMG submission 75051) | Marine viral communities from the Subarctic Pacific Ocean - 5B_ETSP_OMZ_AT15132_CsCl metaG | ecosystem: Environmental > Aquatic > Marine > Oceanic | place: Pacific Ocean | collected 2015-01-08 | reverse complement strand
TGGATGACAGGTATGCGTGTAGTCGGAGACGACATCATTGTTTCCAACCGTGGTAACAACAACGATTACGATACCGACAATGTGTTCTTTTCCAAGATTGACATAACGAATACTGATGGAATTTTTGACCAACAAAGTGCTGGACTTGGTGATTCGGACCTCAACAGTTGTGATGGGTTTGACATTGACCCCAGCGGTACGAAAATGATTATCACGAATTTCCATGGCGGGGGTGTGCGAAGTGCAACATTGGCTTCTGCATTTGATTTGACAAGCACTTTTACTTTCACTGGTAGTACGAACTTAGGAAGCCAAACGGGTATTCGTGCCGCCTCATGGAACAATGACGGAACCAAGTATTACATTGGATTTGCTTCTACTCTTCGTCAATTCACTGCCGCTACTGCTTATACAGTAGCCAGTGGCGATACCGAAGGTACATCAGCGACAATCAGCGCAAATGTAATCAGCGACATATTGTTTAACTCGGACGGAACTAAAATGTGGCTGAGTGGAGCGTCCGGCTATGTCCGAGAATACACTTTGTCCACACCTTTTGACACATCTACCTCCAGTTTGGATGTGACGCTTGATTTACGAACTTACTTTCTTAACAAGTCAGCGTCAGTTTCTCAATCCGGTAGTGACACTACCCCTTGGGTTACCGGCATGGATTGGAGTGACGATGGGACAAAACTGTATGTTTCTACTCTTTGGGGTGTTGTTGATGACAGTAAAATGTCCAACAACCCAAGTCCGTCAACTGTCAACGGAGTAGACGGAGCCAGTACCACTAACCGTTTCCCAATTATGGAAATCAGCATTTCTACCACTACTTCTGTAGGTGGTACTGGAGCCACTTTCACTGCCAGTCAACTGGACGCCACATCGGCACTTTCGCATCAAGGCGGGACAATTGGTTCGGACAAATTCAATTTCGCTGGCTACTGGCCCGGCGGCTCTCGTGGCGGCGCTGGCTCCAGTCGCCTTGACGGATTCCTTGAGGCGCTGATTGGTTGGGGTGGCAAGTTGTTCGGGGTGGACTGCGTGGGCTTCCGTGACAATAGTGGGGTTGATGAGCGTACCTACGCTGAAATGACCAGTGATTCGGATAATGCCCGCAACTATTGCTTTGGCTACCGCATGGCTGTGCGTCAACCAATGAATCGCCCTCGTTGGTCCCCGTATGTGCGTGGTTACTTGGAAGTCGCCAACAGCAACGCTCTACTTGGCTACTATCATGGGCCATTTGTACAACAGGACAGCAAGACAAATGGATGGAAGAGTGGCACAGATTACCCAGCGTCCTACGCAGGTATTCTTGAGCGCCTAACGCAAATCAGTGCACTGTTTAATGAAGACCAACTTGGACGACAGGTTCGCTACAGCGACGGTCGCCGAATGACAAAGCCGTTTGGTTGCCCTGTCCGTGTTCTCCGCAACCCTTCCACCGTACGAAAAATGTATGCAGGAGACGCTGCTGGTAAGGAAATTTACGAGTTGGCCAACGCTCATCGCTACTACCTTGTAGATTGGTGGGGTAACACTCGTGGCGAGGATGTCCGCCGATTCCCTGTTCGTGGCTTCGGTATCAGTCCTGCGTGGGACCCGGAGAACGCTTACACAGACGGCGGCCGTGATGACCGACCTGCTAACCGAGGTCTGTTTGCGTCTTACGACGACCGTCAAAGCGGTAATGCTAACACGGTCAACAACGATGCTACAGATATGGGTACGGCGGACTGGTTTAATCCGGCTAAGTCCGTGCGTGTCGGCGACCGTGGAGACGGTCGTGGTGTGCGCTGGCCCACGCATTTCAATGAAAGTCTGCTAATGGATGTGTCCGAATCAATTGAGCCAACAGGCCTCGTTCTTTCGCAGCCGACGAGCGAGCCGACCATCGGCAAGGGGCTCAATCGCCCACGCAACGATGTGCTCCAAGCAGAAGAGATTGAGCGGGGTATCAGCGCAAGGTTGGAATTGGACAGTGAAGAAGGTCTACTCAAACCCGAGGCTATGGTCAGTGAGAGCATTGAAACAATTAGTGCTAACACGGACATGGCTGACCCTGTAGGTGCAGATGGCGTGCGTATCGGACTTGATGTGGACACGATGAGTGAACTCAACGATGGCGAAAGTCAAGAGTACATCATCATGTCAACTGAGGCGCATAGCCTACACAGCAACCGAAGCGTCGGTCAACGAACCACGCTGCGTGGTGCAAAGGATGTTGGCTCACAGACTCTCGGTCACTTGGACATGACAGCCCTCAGTTGGTCAGCCCAACCTGTCAAGGGTATTTTGAAAATCTCGGATGCTCACAGCATGTGGAGCCTTGGCGGCACCTACATCATGGACTGGTCAGTGCGACAAGGTGCACTTTCCGACGAGGGCTGGGGCAAGGCTAACACCGCTTCTACATCCAATCCATACCAAGACGCTAACCACGACCCGACTGACGGCAAGACCAATGTTTCCGACAGTCGCATTGAGTTCCTTGTGCGCCCTGTGCGCACGCTAGACAAGCACCATGTCCAGTTGTTCCGTGGTAAGCGTATGCTCAAGACCGGCAGCCCTCAAGACGGCAGCAACTTCTATCTCGCTACAGGTGGAGGTAAATACGGTATCTACACCAGCGACGCCCCGTCCGCACGGACAGGTACGCCCAGCAGTCCACCGTATTCACCGGTCTACAGCATCGCTCCCAACACAAGCGTCACTGCTTCGGACAGCAACGGGCCCAAAATTTTGGGCGTAGATGTAACGGGCTACGACAAGACTGACATCACCAATCCAGTGGCCCGCATTGTCATGAGCGAGAACACTTTGGAACATTTCCGTAGCGACGCTGCACGAAAGGAAGACTTTTCGGTAGAGCCTCGCTACAGCCAATCGTTGCACCCCAAGGGTGCAGACGGCGATACGAACTTCAACACGGGTGACCACAGCACGGAGTGATAGCATGACGGTCGCAAAGAACACCAACACCGGGCGAAGTGATGCAGTCCAGCCTACGGTCATGAAGCGCATCCGCAAGCCTAAGTTTGTGGACAACGCCGTGCGCCATGGCATCTACACACAGACTTCATCCAAGCGCAGTGTGGCCAAGCCAAAGCAAAGTGACTTTCAACCTACTCACCAGCGCACCTACACGCTAACTGAACAGGACGACTCCATTGACTTGGTGCACACGCCTACTGAGCACATGCGATATGAAGGCGTAGTGTTTCACCAAGACGGCAAACTGTCCAGTGGTACGACGAAGCCGGCCATGGTAACCAGTGATTCCAACACGAAAGAAAACCTCGTCGTTGACCAAGTAGTGGCTGCCACCAAGGGCTCACGACTTATGGTCCCCAACCTCAAAGGTCGGGCGTTGACGGACATTGGAATGAGTGCGAAGACTGTACAAATTACACAGCCAGTCAATGTAGGTCTGCGCACGAGCGACCTTGCTGCGCGCCTTGGCGACAGCCAATCGTCTTCCCTCAACTCCGTCAATGTAAGCAGGAAGCGTGGCAGTACCACTTTTGTGGCCAAAGACTTCAACGGCATAGATGGCGTCAGTGCCATGCGTTTCTTGAGTCGGCATGATGGACACCGTCTTATCACTGACCGGTTTGGCAACCTGTTCTATCAGCATCAACTCCAATCTAACCGCTCCCACTATCTCAGCAATGTAGCCGTGACAGGTGGGAAAACTGAAAGTGAAACTCAACACCTACCAAATAGACTGGTCGTTCGTGGAAAAGCGAGGGCGTTGAACGATAACAATAGCGTCACAATTGACGACTTTAGTGCACAAGAAACTGGGGTCATTGAAGTGCCCGGTGGTATCAACGCTCCTACGGCTGTGTCTAAGGCAAGTGCGAGGGCCATCGGTCGTAAGTTTTTAGCAGCAGCCAACCGAGCCAAAGGTGCCACTACTTTGCACGAGGTTGTGAGAGCCACTACGGTTCAGCCGGGTGAGGCTATCCGCTACCAAACGCAGACAGACAACAACAACTACAATGTCTTGACAGCCACTCACCACCTTGTCCAAAAGAAGACCGACCTCCGTGTCACATCTATGGACACGGGTATTGCTGATTTGCTACAGCGGTTCCAACAGAATGACATCGTAGAACTTAGCGAAGCCAGCCAAGAAAAGAGCCGGCAGACGGAGACGATTGAGTTTGGAACCAGTGCTCGCTATCAAATCACCGCTCGCTGGCAACTCACTGCTGCAACGGTCCGCCAAGAAGGCTATATCATTGGCCAAGGGGACCGCAGCATCATAGGTGGAAAAGCCACTCGTCCGAAGACTGAGCAAGCCAATCTACTCAAAATACAGAATCCAAAGCGCAAACCAATAACCATTTGGAGAGGATGATATGCCACTACTGACAGAAGGGAACCGATTTTTGATTGACACACTGAAAGACCGCATCAACCAAGTGGTCTTTGGATTTGATGGGACACTGGCTACCAGTGAAGACGGAGGCGCAGGGAGGCCCGCTTTTGTGGCCACACCTACTGTGCGTATCGTTGACGACCATTCTCTTCTCGTAGAGGCAGTCGTGCCCCTTTCATCTACATTTACTATCCCGCTAAAAGAGGTGTGCGTCCAATATCAAAACCCAGCCGACTCCACTGACACAACTGTGCTTTTCCGCTACACGCACCGAGCCGTGACCAAAACGCAAAATAATGAATTGCGTTTCGCTACTATCATAGAGGTGAACTGAAATGTCTAATCCACTCTCCGGACACACCGCTGCTCAAGGCTTCACTGGTGGCAGTGGGCTACGAGATGGCGATGGTTTGACCAGTCCCTCGTTGACCAATCCTTACGAGGGCTTGCACGGCAATGGCATCCTTCGCGTGGCTGATGGGGCATACGGGGGCACTCGGAACGCTACCGGCTCCTCTACGGAAGGACATGTAGCAGTCGGCTCCGGAGGCGCAATCACTGTGTCGGGCGGCTTTGCTGTCCTTGACGGTGTGGTCTACCAATTTGGTGGAGGTGTAGGTGGCACGCACACCAGCACCGTCATTGGAACAAGCACGAACAAAGTCGGAACTCTCCCCACACCACACGCGTCAGTCAACAAAGAAGCGTATGTCGTCATTTATGTTGCTGCCATGGGAGCGAATAACAACATCATGTACGAGTTTGGGACACTGGCTGACCCAGCCACTGAGACTCCACAGGTGCCCAACACCTTCCTCTCAGCACCGGGTCCGGCTAACAATCAACAGGCTGTCGTACTCGCTATCCTTCACTACACGGTGTCAGCAGGAGGGGCACTGACAGCCTCGCTCAACACGCCGACCGTACACGACAAGCGTATATTCGTCCGGCCAAATCCAGTCTACTTTAATCATCTCACCGCAGGTGCGGCTGGTTCAGTCACCAACACGAACGCAATTGACAACACCAATCAAAAGACCATTGATTCAATTTTTGCATCACCTTCGGGTGGTGGCTTTGCAGCGTCGCCTTTCGGTGGTATGTGGCAGACGCACAGCCCGGATGGGCATAGCGTGCTCCTTTACAGCGCAAAGCGTGACATAGGAGGAAGTCCTGCCCGTGGCACATGGCGACTGGCCCCGAATGAAGTCAAGGTGCTGACAACATCAGCCAATCAAACCTTCACCTTTGACGGTCCTAACATTTGGATAGTAACAACCGGTGCAGCCATCAACCTCAACCCATCGGGCACATTCCCTCACGGACACATCATTGAGGTTTACCACCCGTCCGGCAGTCACAATTTGAACTTTGATTCAACAGGTATCAATGTCAATGTAGCCGCTACCAACTACGGGAAGTTCGTCTACACGGGTTCGGCATGGGCGAAATTAGACCTCCATGTGGTGAGTTGATGGGTGCGCTCATTGATGCGCTGACCTATACCTGTGAGTTCTGCAAGACCACAGCCCTGCCCCTTACTATTTCAGCCCGCTACCTCAAAGGGAAGCAGGTGGTTATTCACGAATGCCCTACCTGTGGGTACATGCGCAAGCACGGGGACATGGGACCTGTAGGAAAAAAGAACTCGCTTAAAAAATCAGCCTTGAGATTGAAGGCGAAGAAGTACGGAGCACTGTCAAAAATGCTTCTCAATCACAACTTGGGCCGACAACTTTAATTTTCACACCGCGCTCGGTCTGTACATGCTGCTGCCGACTCTCTTCATCCTCTCATTTATTGCAGGCTTTGTGACCATTTGGTTGGCAACACCCGACCCCACTGACACCATGATTTACATTGAAGACGAGGAGGCTTTCCATCAAGCCTGCTTTAATGGCATGCGGAGGGGAATCCAGTGAACATCTCCATCTACGAGGTCGGCCCTCGTGATGGACTCCAAGCACTGAAACAGCCTGTTGAAACAGCAATCAAACGACAACTAATCGCAAGCCTATACGACGCAGGCTTGCAGTCTATAGAGGAAGTAAGTTTTGCTCACCCTCGCCTCGTACCGCAGATGGCAGACGCCGAAGAGGTCTTTGACCGTGGTAGCGCGCTGGTCATGAACAAGCGTGGTTACGAGCGTGCTGTGGCGACAGGTGTTGAGAAGTTCAACATCGTGTTCTCACCGTGCGAGGACTTCAACATGAAGAACATGGGTAAGACCCGTAGTGAGATTGTGCTGATGTACAAAACTTTCATGGACAAAGTGCCCAAAGAGAATGTCCGAGTTTACATTAGCATGGCCTTCGGTTCGCCTTGGAGCGGGGCGCCTCGCATGACCACACTTCTTTCTTGCATCCGTGATGCCAAAATGTTCGGAGGCACTATCGTCTTCGCTGATACAGTCGGAGCAGGAACTCGCAAAGAGGTCGCTGAATTGGCTGAGTTAGCCAAGAACGAGGGTATGCGAGCAGCACTTCATCTCCATCACAATGGCGAGGAGGACCGTGCACTTGAGTTGGTCCGGGCTGCGTTGATGAACGGCATCTACGAAATTGACTCAAGTATCGGTGGCCTTGGTGGGTGCCCATTTGCTGCCAACAGCGGGGCTAACCTGTCAACCGAAACGCTGGTGTCTCACCTGCACGCTTGGGGCTTCACCACAGGCGTGAATGAAGAAGCCCTCAAGGCTGCCTCTCGTATCGCTGAGCAAATCACTCTTCGGAACGCTTCCCGATGATGTCGTCAATGCGTAGGATGCTGATGCTGACTTCGCTTGCTGACTGAATTGCCTGCTTCACCAAAGCCAATGGTTCGTACACATTCAGCCCAATCATAGAGCAGACACCGCCTTCCTCAATGTTCGGACCGAAGTCCTTCTTGCCAAGGAGGTGGGCGCTGCGTAGAGCCAGCACCGTGTCCAACGGGTCAAAGCCAGCGTTCTCAGCGATGGTCGCAGGAATCGCTTCCAAGGCGTCTGCAAAGGCTTCAATCGCCATTTGCGCCCGACCGCCAATCTCGGCCGCACGGTTGCGTAGAGCGAGCGCAGCGTGGATGTAGGACGAGCCGCCGCCCGTCACGATTTGGTCACTGTTGAAGGCCAAGCAGACCACGCCGATGGCGTCGTCAAATCCACGCTCTGTTTCGTCAAGGGTCTGTCGGGTGGCTCCTCGTAGGACAAGCGTCGTAACATTACCTTTGCCGGCCACAATGATGTAGTCCATGTCACCAATCGTGCGCTGTTCTAACTCAGTCGGCTGTGCTACTTCACCAATGTCTTCCACAGTGTGGGCAACAGGTGTGTCCAGCAAAGCCGACATGGCGTCAAGAGCGGTAGGTGGGACACGGTGTGCCACACTGATACCCTTCTTGGACAAGAGAGCGGCTACAAGTTCGTTCACACTATCTCGGCAGAACACTGCTCCGCCTTCGGGAAGGAGTTTTGTGAGTGTGTCTACCTTTGTCTCCCACACATCCTTGGTGGTATATTGCTGGTAGTTCTTGAAGTCGCCAACATTCTGTACATTGACTTGGACATTGTCGTCCTTCTTTGACGACAGACCAGTGTTCAGCAGGATGATGTTCTTTGTAGGCACCTTGCTCATGCTCGGCATCATAAAAGTCGTGTTAATGACGACCCCGTTAAAACAGTATGAGTCCTCCAGTGAAGCGCCGGGTTGGCACACCACATTGATGCGCTTGATGTCCCCGTTGGCTTGCTCCACTGCCTCAACACACAGTCCGGACACATGGTCCATGCTGCTTTCCAACGACTTACCCGTGATGGCTGTCTTGGCTACATTTAGCAAGTCTTTGCTACTACCCTGTGCTGTCTCAGTGATGGCTTCCACCGCCCACTGGGCAGCCTGTCTGTAACCACGACATACCACATTCGGGTGCAAACCTTTGTTGAACAAGCCTTCTGTGTTGGCGAGCAAAGAGCCAGCCAAAATTGTGGTCGTCGTTGTACCGTCGTAGCACATGCTTTCTTGAGTGTTTGCTGCTTCCACAATCATTTTCGCACCGGGGTGACTGATGTCAAGTTGCTGTAGGATGGTAGCCCCATCGTTGGTGACGATGACATTGCCACCACCATCCACCATCATTTTGTCCATACCCGCTGGGCCCAAGGTGGACCGCACCGTATCGGCAATGGCCTTTGCTGCTCGGATGTTCATGCTTTGTGCTGTTTGTTTCTTTTCATTTGTCATAGGTTCCTCTCCTACCATTCAACCTCGTACTCCTTGATTGAGCCGGTTTCTCGGCATCGTGCTTTGACGAAGCCTTCTTTGTTACCAAACTTCCACAGGTCGTACGAGAGTTGAGCGTCTTTGAGGCAATACTCGGCTACTTTACCGTAATTGCCCTTCCGCCATTCAAGCGGAGCGTCATGACTTTTCATGGTCTTGTCCATGCCAAGCGTGTGAATACAAGCGTCGGAGAGTGGGATGGCTGACTTAGAAGCCGACCTCAACTTTGCCGAAGTATCAATGAGAGTTTCGGACGCTTTGCCAAGAAGGTCCCCTGCCGTCCAACAATCAAGACTGTCTCTCAGTACAGGTAGGTCAAAGCCGATGATGTTGTGTCCAACGACTCTACCTCCTTTGGCGATGTGCTCTTCAATATCTCGGCCAAGAACTTCGGGAGACAGGGCTTTGAGTTTGACTCCTTCGGGTAAGAACTCACCTGCCTGCGATTTGTTGCAGTAGACTGTACCGCCGTCGCCAGTCCATGTGGCTACGACTGTTGGAGAGAACATGTGGGTGTTACCCCATCCTCCGATTTCGTGAGAGAAATTCTCAGTCTCAATGTCAATGGCCATCACATCGCTCATGCAAATACCTCCATGATGCTCTTTATGACCTTTCTCATCTCAATTGAACAAGACTCACAAATACACACCAGTTTCCCTCTGCGGTCACCGATGCCGTAGAGAGTGTCCCTGTCTTCGGGAACTTTGCACACTACACATTCATGCATCGTCATCCACCTTCGTTTGTCGGTAATCCTTGCGTAGTCGGGCGTATTTCTTAACGCCACTTCCGTCGGTGGTTTGTTCAAACATCTTCGCACCGTGTTGATTGTAACGCTTGTTGATGGAGTTGTTACTACTGAGGTTTTGCTGCTTGCCGTAAGTAGAGTACATAGCCGACTTGGCCACCCACCCGTCTCCACGAGAGTCGTCAAAGTCCACTTTCTCACAGGCGAAGTAAGCCTTCTTCCAGCCAATCTCCATGTTCTTGGCTTCCTTAGCGCCCATACCAACCTTGACCTCGGCCTCAAGCCAGTGAATCAAGTTGTGATAAAGGTCGTACAGAATCTCCTTCGCCATGTCAATGTGGTCACCACGGACCACCCATGTGCCCTCAAGCATGGCCATGTGGTGAGCGATGATGTTGGTGTAGTTTTGTAGCCCCATGATAAACGACGCACAGACGCCCTGCTTATGGGGGTCCATTTGCTCCACCAGTGAGTAATACTCGTCAATGGCACTGATGAGGGCAGGGACATACGAGTTGTCAATGAGGAACATTTCGTCCATGACTTCCATGGCCCACCCTTCTTGGGTGTCGTCGTCAGCCTCGTCCCATTGTAACGCTGTAATGCCGACCAAATGACAGATTCGTGACTTAAGTTCACGCTGTAGGTTTTCAAAGAAGTCAGTGATTTCCTTGTAAGACACTTCGTGCTTGGTCCGCTTGTGGACGCTTGCTGCCAATTGATAGGCGACATCCTTCTTCATCTCAATGGTCCAGTCCCTCCAATAGAGCAGAACACGCTGGAAAATACCCTTGTCAAGAACATGCTCTTTGATACCTTTCGGGGGGAAAGTGGTAATCCACAGTGATACTTCGGACTTGATGGTGATGGTCCCATCACGAAGGTGCTTCGTGAGAATGTTACGACCAGTTCCCGCCGAGTTGAGAGCGGATTGTAAGAACAACACAGTTCCCTCGGAATGCTGGTTCGGCTTGAGAAGGATGGAGCCCTCGTCAAAATTCATGGCCTTGCGCCCTGCAAGTACACCGTTGCGCTGGACGGGAGGGGCACCCTGTTCTTCGGTCACGAAAGACCCAACAAGGGCGGCGTCTGTCCCAGTGCTGTAGTCAATGGCCTCTACACCAATGTCGTTACAGACCTTTTGGATTGTTTCAAAGGCAACTGACTTACCCGTCCGGGTGTCCTGCAACCAAAACACACTGACCCGTGTGCACAGGTTGCTGCCACCAACGGGGATTCGTACGAAGGGTAGACTGGTCTGTCCCAAAATAAAGAAAAATGAAAGAAGGCCGGGAATTTCGTTGTTGATACTGACCTCTCTAAAATGACTGAGATAGCCCTTTAGCACAGGGTAGCGTTGCACGGCTTCGTACTTCTCGGCAGTATGCTCTATCATGTCATTCCCTCTTCTTTTGATATGTCCGTTCCACTTTGACAGGCTCTTCACTCGTTAAAACTTCAATGAGTCGCTGTCGTAATGTAGGCCCCATACCTTTCACCCGTTTCAGTGACTCTACATAAAGCATCTCCTCTATGCTGCCACAAGTCTGGATAAGTTTACTCACTAAATCGGGCCCGAAACCGGGTATTGAGAGGAGCAGGTCCTTGCGCACATCGTTGGTTGACACCCTTGTAATGGCTCTTGCTCCATGGCGACTGGCTGGTTTGTGCAACTTTTGGTGGAGTTTGACGATGAACATAGCCGCTTCAACATGGTCCTTTGCTTTGTAGATATGACAGTCAAAGTCAGCCATAATGCGGGCAAAGGTACCCATGAGTTCATTTGTCACTCGTGAATATGACACCTTGCGCCCTTGGTTCTGTGCCATTTTGATGTACTTGGCAATGTCACCGTGCACGACAAGGAACACCCGACCACAGTTAGCATCCATGTTATCCAGTTGCCGCCAAAGGTGACCGCTGTGACTGGACTGAAAGAAATCGCTGAGGCTCTTGCACTCAATGTGCCCATCGCCGGCCTTGTAGTCGCCCATGCCCTGCAAGAACTGAGACTTGACAAGCACGCCCTCCTTGCGAGCCATGCGCTCCACTGCCTCAAAGAGCGGGCCACGCTCGTTGCTATCCGCAACCAATGGTGGGACACTCATTCACTCACCTTCCCATGAGCGTTACAGTATGCGCTACCGATTTTGGACCAGTGTTGACAAGACTCACCTTTGTAGTTCGTACCACTGCATGCATAGATGAGTGCTACCAAGTAGTCGTCATGTCCATACGGACCTTTGTTGAAACAGGGGGAGCAGACGCGCTTTCCTTGCTTACTTAATTTTGCACTACAAATTATACATTTACGCCTCATGTTTTTTCACCTCACCGCTGCCTGTTTTGTCCCAATACCGACATTTCCCTATGCATAGACCCTTGCCCCACAGCATTTTGCATGTTTGAGGGTAGTCTTTGAATACGACGGTGCTGACTTGATAACGGGTAACTCCTTCATCTTGGTCAGCCCATTTGAGCCCCATGAGGTACTGGACAATCTCGTCAGCATGTTCCTGCAATTGTTCTTTCGTGAACCGCTCAATCGGCATGAAGTTTCGCTTCCGCTTGGCGAGGTATTTGACCAACTGGACACGGGCGTCGTGGCTCGGGTTGCCACCTATTTGACAGGCCGCTTGATTCAAGCATGGAAGAATGATAACGCCGTTCATACGGACAGTTGGTAAGTCCAATACCTTGTCCGACTTGTTGAAAATTTGTACCTTTTCTGTGACTGGTCGGATGTTAAGTTTGATACCTTTTGAGCCGTATTCCACATAGCCACTCTTGGCACCCATTGCTTCAAAAATGATATGCTGATGCCCGGCCTCCAAGTCCTCGGTGCTGACAGGTATGCTCCAAAAACCACGCTTGGCGTTGAAAGAATTGGGTATGCGGATTAGGCCACTTGTGTCAAATGGGACCATCGGGTCACAGCAGTACAAATCCATGTCTTTGACCCAGTCGTTGACCAGTTGGATGCCGGCCTCCTTAACAGCCGATAGGTGAGGCCCGTCGCCCGGAGTCAGCGTTTCGTCCAACGCCACCCATACATGAAAGCCGCCGCCACTAAACCAAACTCCATGACGAATGTCTTGTTCAAGTAAATGGCGGTGTAGTCTAAGCGTTTGCTCCAACGGTATCTCCGGCTCTACCGAAGAACGATTTCTGTCTCGGAAGTTGATGGCATCAAAGTCCATCACAAAGTGTCGGATGATAGGCGTGTAGAGGTTTACTCTACGATGATGAGGTGCCTCAGTGGCACGGTAGCCGTACACGGTCATGTAGGCGTTAGATACGCCATTCTTACCAGCCCAATATCGCTCAAATTGCTCTTTGCTGTTGACCAGTTTTCTGTAGCCTCTTCCCTTTTCCGTACTGAGTTCAAGGACTTCCCGTGGATAATCAAGTTTCAACTGCATCGCTCTTCACTCTCTTTACCATGTCATCAAGTGACCGCATGATGTCATCCATTTGAATGTCATCCTTTGGCAACATCAGTCGTGGGCTCAACACGATTTCTGCAAATAGAATAGGATAGGACTCGGACTGCTCATCCAAATAGTTGGCGAGGGTTTGGTTAAATGATACAGTGAGGCGCTTACTTTTCTCCAAATGTTCCCATTTGATTCGGCTAATTATACCAAACTTGTCGTGTAAATGGTATTCAATACACTGGGCTACTTTGTCCATTGCGTAATTCATTTTTTTGTCCTCCTCTTTTCTTCTAATTCTCTAAGTCGTTGCGCCGCACTCTTTGGTGTCAGCGTGTTACCCCATCCGCCTTTCCAGTAGATGTCGCCACTTTCTTCCCACGCAGGGCACTCGGCCACGAAGTCGCAATAAGCACATTTGCCAGTGGATGGTTGGGGTGGGAAGTTGTCGGTTAAGTACGCCTCAATCAGTTCGTTGACGGCTTTGTTAATTGTTGTGAGGTATCGCTTACTTACCTTCTCATAAGCCACATGGTTCTCAGAACCGGGAGCATCCTCTCTGTAGCCGGAAGGGTAGAACCAGCCCCAATGCGTAACATCCTGTAGAGGATGGTCAGCCTTACGGAGCAGGTCCCAATAGAAAGCCATCTCAGTGCGCATGCTTCGGACCTTGAAATTGGTCCCGACCCACTTACCGGTCTTCAATTCCATGAGAACTACCTTATCGTCCTCGGTGTGATAGCCACGGTCAATGCTACCTGCGAAGTGAACAGGGATAGTCAAGTCTTCACCGTTGAAGTTGAATGGGACATCCACAAAAGCGTGCACCTCTAACTCATTGATGATAGGTAAGAATCGGTCGGGGTCCGCTTCAAGGCGAACCAGTTCCCAATCAATACGCTGTTCAATGATGGGCTCTTCGCCCAAGTGATACGGTTCCTCCGGTGTAGGAAGAGCGCCCATGAGGAGAGCCTTAGCCCCCTCACGGTCTTGCTTCTTGAGTAGTGCGTGTGCCTTTTTGTAAACAGGTCGGACATTGATGTAGAACTCCTCCATGGCGTCGTGGACATTTGTCCCACGAGTCATGGCGTCTGTAGTGGGGGACTTGCGGCCTTCAATACGCTTTTTCTTGTATTGGAACCGACAGTAGCCAAAGTCGCTGGTGAGACTGGTCTTGGTCATACGCAGGTATTTTTCATGCCCTTGCTCCCACTGGTAGGTGGATTTGGCGTATGCTTCCCAATCTCTGTCACTCATTCTTCTTCAACTCCATATCTGCGATGTGCTCTTTCGTAGTACCCTTCAATGATACGCTCTTCTTCTTGTGTCCTCAGTCGGCTGAATATGCGGTCCCAAAATCCCATCCTTGAACCACCTTACTTGTTGTAACTAGGATTGTACTTGAAGTATTCGTACTCGTCCAACCGTGTTTGACCTTGTCGCATGGCGACCAGTAGGATAGCGCAGTAGCCCATCAAGTCCTTGATGACATCCTCGTCGTTCTCAATGTTCTCGCTACCTTGAATGAGGCGGCTGATTTTGTCATCCATCCGAATACGAATGAGGTCGGCTGGTTGAGCGCCGCCTTTGTAGAACACCCGTAGGGGCTCAAAGACGCTGTCGCCGTAGGCTTGATTCTTGGCCACGACCATCCGCTTCACTTCGTCAAAGACTTGAATGATACGAGTAGAAGACACCAGTTTGTTTGAGTCGGCTGACTGATTTGGCGAGTGAGGGTAGTATTTCGTCCCCTTCTTTTCACCTTGTTTTTGAATGATGCCTTGCTTCACCAGTTCCCGTAGACGCAGCCCAATGTATTGGCTGCTCTTGGTTTGTAGCAAGTCGGACTTCTTCACCAACTCGCCACGGCTCAAGCCGGGGTTGTCTCCAATTGTTCGTTTGATTTCTTCGTCAATGTTGCGCATAATTTTCACCATTTTAGTCTACTATTTCAATGCTACCAGTATTTCTTGGGTTTTGGCTTCCCTGTGGCGTAGTCCAGCGACCAGCCGAGTGCATTGAAAATAGGTTTGATTTTTTGGGACACCAATTTGTCCACCATTTTATCATAGTCAAGAGTGAAGTCTTTCAACTCCTCTTCTTCATGATAAGCGACGATGTCAGCAGGTGGCATTCCTTGAGGCGGCTCGCTCACATAGACCCATTTGACGCTATCTCCCTTCTTGAACTTAGGATGGACGCTTTTTTCAGCGAGATGGAGGTTGTAATAACGAGCACCTTTGACCCCGGACACACCCACGCTTTCTTGGTATTGGTCTAACGACTTTTGAATACGGGTGACGCCTGCGACATCGGCAATGGCGTAGTCGCCCTGCATGATACCAAGACTAATGCCTCGCACATGGTCCACGACTTCGTTCTCATTGGCCCCACTACACACTTTGGTGAGTACATCTCGCTCAAGGGTGCGGGACACAGGAGCAAGCGTGCTGATTTTACCCCAGCGTGCTGACTTGGCTTTACCCTCGTCCTCGGGTGGCCATGAGCACACGCCGTAGTAGAGGTTCTTTCCGCCTACAATCCAATAAGGCATGTAGGCTTCAAATTCCACATAGAGGGCATTGGCTTGGTGTTCTCGCTGAACCGTCTCTGTCAAATGGCGGGCAAGAGCAGGGGCTTCATCAAATGGGATTTGGACAAAGGCCGAGTCGGTGTGACCGTACAGAGCACTGTAGCCCTGCTTCTCGGACTCTTCCATAAGGAATCGGATAGCCTCACGACCACAGGCCGTGATGGCACTGGCGATGGCAGGAGCCGACCAACCCCAGTAGGTGCTGGCGCACATGCCGTACAGTGACGCCATGACTCGCTTGACTGCCAGTTGCATGGTGTTCCAACCGGAGCGTTCTGTGTCGCTCTTGGATTCACGCATACGGCGTTTGTATTCATCTCGGAGTTCAAACATCTCAGTGACGATGCGAGGTAATAGAGCCGGCTCGCCCTGTCGCCAACAGGTACCGTCCGGCAGTTCCCTTACATCATCGTCAAAGCGATACTCCCGGTCAACTTGTGACTCCCATGAGAGGTTGTGACTAAGGATGAGTGAGGGGTAGAGCCCCTTGTAATCCACACAGGCGACGCCCTCGTAGCGACCCGGTGTAGGGGGTGGAATGTAAGCACCCTCAAATTCGGCTTTGGAATGAGGGCTGAGTGTCGGGGGTTTCCAATCAGTCCGGCGACTGATGAGGCCCCGTGCAAAGCGAGTGACATTGTGACAGGAGGGGAAACTGACGCCGCAGACTTGCTGGAGCGACATGTAAAACTCAAGGATGTGGTTGCGTTCGTCCACCATTTTGAGCAGTTCTACATCCCGCATGCAGTAGTCTACGAACTCGTCAAAGCGTTCGTACCAACCTGTGAAGACATCCATCTCCAACTTGCCGCCGTAGTCCAGTACATCCTCTCCCGTGATGTGGTCCAACTTCCGGCTGGCTAACTGAGGCTTACCGCTGTCCTTCCACACCCGCTCAAAGCCAGTGCCACTGCTGAGTGGAGCAGCCGTATCAAAGCACAGCCTCCCACGGACAGGTTGGTCAGTGTAATCGTAGCCCTTCTCTTTGTCGGGCTTACGCACCCGATTGAGTGGGCTGAGTTTGCGAAACATCCCTTTGCCAAGGACATCCTTGTTGTCAAGTCGCCGGATGATGTGAGGCAGGTCAGCCCACATGATAGCGTGAGCCACCAGTACATCGGGGTTGCACTTCTCAAGGTAAGCAAGGAACTCTTTGTAAATAGAAGCCTCGGAGTTACACAGCACCCTACGATACTTGACCGTGCTTTCCACGCCTTTGCTGTTCTCCCATGACATGGAACGGATTGTTTCAATAAACTCGTCATCGCCCAGTGATTTGGCTGATTCTTCCGACCAGCAGAAAGCGATGCGCTCGTCACTGTAGTTGTCAGCAATGCCTATCACTGTCGTGAAGTCTTCCTTCGGGTCCCACTCAAGGTCAAGGTGCCACACTCTCGGCTTCCATTCGGGCATCGTATCGTAGCGGTCCATGAGGAATCGGTCGGGTAGCGTCAAGTCGCCCTCCCACGATGTCATCTCTTTTCGCATGGGGTACACATCGCCTTGGCGATACGGTATGATTTTGATAAGGTTCTCACCACCTATTCCGACAGCCTTCGCCTCCCGGTCCACTCGTGAGCCGGGGTATCGGTCCACCAAGTGCTTGATGAGGCGGGGGTCTGTGTCAGCCTTGACCCAAAAGTAGGGCTCAAAGTCTGTAACATTCCGCTCAATTAGCGTCCCGTCCACAGACCTCCAGCGACAGTAGAGTACATCTCTTCCGTCGTAGTCGGGCAGGTAGTTGTCAACAATCATTCTTCTTCCTCGTGTATTTGAACATAGGTCACTTCGGCCCCACAATCGGAGCAGTGGAGAGTAGCGACAATGCCGTCGCCCTCATAGCCGTAGTCTTCGGCATTGAAGTCCGCTCCCCAAATAAGGCGACCTCCACACAGCCAGCAGACATCCCTTGAACGCTTTCCCGAAAAATCATGCCCTGTGTTCATGTGATGCTTGTTCATATCATTGAGCATGATATATTCAACCGCCAAAGAAAGTAATGTTGTCCGCGAGTATTCAACACCGTCAATGGAAATAATGACCTCGTTTTTTCCGTCGGGGTTCTTGTTGACTTTGATTGTCACATGTTCATCATCAATCAAACTCTTCCAATTCATTCGTCCACCTCTTGGTCAAACACGATGAGGAGGTATGAGCCGTCTAAGTTTCTCACCACAAACGGGGCACTTTCTCCCATGTGGAACTGCACCATTTTGTCGGGCACAGTGTTGAGGAGTTCGGGGAGCCAGTGAGCGTAGTGTGATTGGTAGGACTCTGCCGTACCGCTGATAGGCTCGGCCTCTACAGCGGCGAACATCTTTCCTTTGTTCTTCTGCTCGGCCATCAGTGCCAACTCGGTGTCCTTCGGCCGGTAATCCACCTTGCAGGTGATGCCCGACCCGATGACCTTGCTCGCTTTGCTGATGCCGTAGAGGTCTGTCCCAGTGACATTCCCACAGGCAGGTAGATTGGCTTCGCCAAACGACTGCCACATGTTGTCCTCGGCCTTGCCGACGACACGCTCAATGAGCGGCACATCAGTCTCGGAAGCGATGTAGGTAGACGACGGCAACTCAAGGCTGGACCGGCCGGCTTTCACCTGTATCGGTCTGCCTCGTGCAGATTGGCTGACTGTAACTTCCGCAGCCTTCGCCGCCTTCAAGAACTCGCTGAATCGCACGAGGTCCGAGATGTAGATTTTCCCGGTGTCCCCGTCATGGCAGTCCATGCTGCGACGCAGGTAATGCGTCAACGCACCGACCGCCACGGTGATTTGCTCAGCCTTGACTCGGATGGCAAGGTTGTCCACGCCTTTGGAGAAGGTGTCAATGAACGACAGCAACTCCTTCCGGCTCGCTGTGAAGGATGGCATTCAGCCACCTCACACACTGCGAGAGCGGAGTTCGGCGAGGCCAAGCCATTCGGCTGGCTGTCCTTTCTTGGTGACGAAGAAGGTCCGCTCTTGACCTTGGAGGTCAGCGTTGGTCTTGCACTTGGTGAACTCAACCTTGTAGCGGGTTTCACCGGTTGGCTTGCCATCCTCGTCTCGGACTACCTCGTCCTTGCACCACAGGATTTGGGTGAGGTCGTTGTTGGCGTCCTTCTCCCACACGAACTTCCAACCGTCGTGGCTGTACTCGTCGTCGCCCGATTTGATGTGCGTCTCCCAAAAGACATCCACGCCAAGGAAGTTCAACTGTCGGCACAAGGCGGTCAGTTGCTTGAAACGAGTCTTCCGGATGCTCCAGTTCCAACCGATTTCCTTGTTGAGTTTGGAGGCGGCTGCCTCAATGGCGTCCTTGGCATCCATCTCAAGGTCGTAGATTTTCATGTTGTTGATGCACACATTGTCAAACTGGTCAACAGCGGTGACCAACAATGCCTTGAGCACCTGTCCTTCAAAGCCCGGCTTCTGTTGCTCCTTGGCGTATTCAATCGCAAAGCGACACAGGTCCATGACACGCTGATGAGTCTTGGGGTAGTCAAAGGCAGTGCGGTCGTTAGGCTGTGTGACCCACGGGTTCCAAATGCGAATGATGTCATCAGCACCGGGGTAGTGGGCCTGCTTGCAGTCATTGGCACCAAAGTCAAAGTCGTAGCACCACATCATCTCGTTGTCCTTCCGGTAGTGCATGAAGGCGTCCATGGCGATACCGGTTTTACCCCGACCGCTGTGTCCACCGATGCCCATGAAAATCGGAGAGCCGTTGATAGCCACTTGCTCCTTGAACTCCTTGAGGAGTTTGGGGTAGTTGCTGTCTTGATACAAGGGCGTAGCCTCAGTAGAGGCCACCTTGTTGACGACAGGTTCGGCTGACTCATTCAGCGGAAGGGTAGTCTGTGCTTCGTCCACGACTGGTTCCTCTACCTCTTCGGTTTGTTGGTCGGCTATTGCTTGCTTCAAAATGTCAAATGCACTCATGTTCTTCACTCCTCAAACTGCGATGTGTCTGTGTTTCCACCACGGGCACCGGGTCGTGCCGTTCGTGGAGGAACATAGATACCCAGTGCAGTAAGGCTGGGCACCATATCATCACGGAACTTTCGGGTCTTCAACTTACCACAGATGAGCACTTGTGTGCGCTCAGCGTATGGCATCCACTCTTCCCCGTTGAAGAACTCAAAGGGGTTTGTGTCGTCAAAGGTGCGCCCCGGAATCCATACCGTGACTTCGGACAATGATGATTCACGACCGTAGGTTGACTGTAGGTCAAGGCTCGTGACACTGATACGGAAGTTGCGCCCCGTATCGTCGTACTCGTTGTTAGACGGCTCAGTAGACATCCGGCTGATGTAGCCCTTTGTGATGATGGTCGGTGGAATGTAGCCATCGTTGTAAGGGATTTTCCTGTCGTCGTATTCCTCCAACAAGTTGGCGAGGTTGACAAAGGAGTCATGCTTACTACTTGCCCAAAAGCGAGCAGCGTCTGTGAAGTCAGCAGGTAAGTCTGCACTACCGGCATACTTGACCGTGTTCACAAACGCACGATTGGTGTAAAGAATGTCCGACGCTTGGTTAGAAGACGGGACCACTTGAATCTCACACAGTTGGCCGAGTTTGTAAGAAGCGGTCATGTCTTCACCGCCCAAAGCAACACGCCACATCTTCGGGTTGTTCACGAACTCGTTGGCCGTGTTGCCGAGGAACTGTAGATAGCGCACCTTGCTCTCATAGGCCATTGGCTTGCCATGAGAGGGGGACTCTCGGTTGGTATTGAGAAGGGTGACGATGGTGTCGTCGCACTTGAAACCAAACCACGGTAGACCTTCACCAACTCGCTCTTTGGTAGGCTCACCGTTGACATGCCACACACCGTCTTTGATTTTGACAACGCCAATCAAGCCTTGGTTGATGGCTCGGTCCCGGTCTTGACGGAACATTTGTACCGCCTTCTCTCGCTGTGCCTGTCGCTGGTCACGAATACTGTCGTTCAGCCCGGTGATGTGTCCCATAAAGGTAACAGTGTCTCTGCCACCGCCGCTTCGTCCCAAGTTTCGGGTTTCAATCACAAACATTTCTGCCCATTCGTTGACGAAGTATTCGTCTTCACCTTCAATGGAGGTAGAGAACTCGGTTTGCACCCAGTCCTTAAACTCCTTCATTGCTTCTTCTTCTGTCTTGCTCATCCGTTCGGCATAGCCTCGGATTTTGTCTTCCCATTCGTTGCTCATTTTTCTTCACCTCTTGTGGTATCTCGCCGCTCGGCGGCATCATCGCCGTCGTGCTTGGAGTATATCAAACCTTTCTTTTTCAAGGTTGTTTTCATTGCATCCTCTCCTTATTTGTCGCCAGCGTTGCGACGAAGTAGTCAAAGAATGATGCGTCGTCATCGGGCCACTGCGTGGCCATCATTGTAAAGTCGCCGTGAGTTTTCATGAAAGCGAACCATTCAGCGCCCTCTTCAAGCAGACCTTTTGCTCGGAAACGCAGCCCCTTTAAAATGTAGAATCGGTTGTTCCCGGTGTTCAATTCCTTTCTTAAGTATGCACTGAGCGAGGAGTAGTCTCCCGCCGCCAAGTGAAGGGCGGCCTTTGACAGGTTCTCACTGTGCCCACGAATCCGTTGAACGAGGGAGTCCGGCGCCTTAGCCAGTGATTGAAGGAGGTCTATGACAGAGCGTAGACTGCCCCCTTCTGTTTGACTGAGGTTCCTGTAATGCTCCTTCCACTCGTCGGGGAGTTGTTCTCCTTCATGGATGCGGAGACAGGCTTGCTCAATCTCGGCTGGTCCGAGTGGATTGAATCGGTAAACAGTACACCTGTCCTTGATGGCGCTGTGGAATCCCGTGATGTCGTTCGCAACGAGAATGAAAATAGTAGTCTTGTAACTGTCCTCCATGATTTGACGGAGGGCTTTTTGTGCATCACTGGTAAGGTTCTCGGCTTCATCCAAGAACACGATGCGACGGCTGACCATCAGCCCTTTGTGCCTAACGATGTGCTTCAACTCATCACGGACATATCCAATACCTCGTTCGTCGCTGGCATTGGTGACGATAAAGTTGGATGAGTCAAAGTATTCGCCGAGGAAGTGGCGTGCCAGTGCTCGGGCTGCTGTCGTCTTACCTGTACCCGGCGGACCTACCAGCATGATGTTAGGGGGAGCCGAATCAATCGTCCAGTTCAGTGCGTCGGTCTTGAAGGCTTCACAGCCAACCAGTTCCTCTATGGTAGTAGGTCGGTACTTCTCACGCCAAGCCGTCATTCTTCCTCATCTCCCCTTAGTGAAGGCCACGGGTCCGATTCAATTCGGCTCACCAAATTGTAACCAAGTATCTGCATCAAACCGCATGTCTTGCAGGTAGTTGTCCCAGTCGCTGTTTCCCAGCCCTCGTAAGCGGTTAATGAAACCGGGCCCCAATCATGATTGTCGGGGGCGCATTTCTTAGTCGCCGTATGTTCCTGCTTGAACTGCTCAAGCCGACCCAGTAGTTGCTGTAGCCTCATCATTTCTGTCCGTATTGTGTCTTCAATTGTCATTCTTCTTCGCCTCCATGGGTCGGGACTGGTTCAATAATGGACCTTGATGGAAACCGGTAGATGGGGGTGGGCCGTGGGTGTTCCCAAGCAACCCAGCCATTGGTAAGTTCAACCACGATGCACCCCACCTTGAGTTGTGGAATGCGGTTGACCATCATGACTTGATACTGCTCACTTCCAATCGGCTCCAGTAGAACCCACATATTTCGTCCAACTGTTATTCTTATTCGTTTCATTTTTCTTCACTCCATTTCAATTATGTCAGTTAGTTGACTGATGTCGCTGAATCCGAGTTCATCATCAGCGTACAGGATTTCTCCTGTTATGGTCATCGTGCTCAGTCGGACATCGTTGACCTTCGCCGCCACCACCACAGCCTGCTCTTCAACAGGTAGCCAGTGGGGACCGACGAGGACGCCTTGCCTCGCCAGTCGTGTACGAATGTGTTGGGCTGTCTCCATTGACAGCCGTGCCTCCATGACTTGGTACGGGTCAATCCCGTCCAACACCCCGAGCCTTGCATGTGTTTCATACTCGGCGTCTTTTTTGAGGGACATAAGAAGCATGTTGATGTTGTAAGCACCATCCATCACCAGCCAGCCACCTTGCTCGCCGATGTTGAATGGGCCGTCGTAGGTGAGGCGTAGTCGCTCACCTTCTTCCAGTGCGTTTGTGAGGTGCGTAATGGATGAGCCTGTCTCAATTCGTTGTCCCGTTCGGACAGTTCCTTTTACAGTCAGCCCACCCAGTAGAGCAAGCCGTTCACTCATCGGTCTTTGGTACACGCACCAGTCGTCGTCCAGTGACAGTATGTCAGTAATTGATTTGATGATGTTCCCCTGCACCTCCACTTCCAGCACACAAGGCTGGTTCAATGGGAGGTCAAGGTTGTGCACCTTACCCGCCGGTCGTTTGTCCCGATTGTAAAGGACACCCGCAAAGGTGCCGGTCGGGAACTCAGTGATGTGTAGATAGCGGCGGGGGTGACGAATCACCTCGGTATAGATGCTGGGAGGAGCCGTCGTCTGTGTCCACGCTTTGTAGAGTGGAGCACGAAACGGCTGACCCGGCTGAATCTGTTCAAGGGGTGTGACCTCGGTGTCGGAATACTTGAGCATCCTCACCAGTAGTTCGGGTGCTGATGTCGTGTCCAACTTCCGCCGCACCGCTTTGAGGCTCAGTGCCTCGCCCTCACCGATGTGAGAGCAACGCTGAATGAATCGGTCAATCGGGTAGGGGGCGTTCTCGCCCAGTGCCCTCGCCCAAAACAACTCGCCCTCATCAGCACTCATCATCTGTGCCATGGTTAGCACAGTCGTCTCACTCAGTTGGTGCATGTGGCGGAGGGCCTGCTTCACTGTCATGTTGCTTGGCATGTTGCCTTCGCTTTCTTTGGCCAACATTGGTACGAAGGGTTTGCCAGTGAACACCTCGTCCCACACAAGGGGAGAGATGGCCAACTCGGCGCACACATTCTCTTTGACCCAGCCGTCTGTAATGAAACGAGGTGGGTGCTTGGAATGTCGTGGGTAGAAAATGTCCACGATGTCTTCGTAATCTCCGTCGCAAGCCTCCATGAGTTCCGTGATGGCTGACAGGGATTGACGAAAGTCTTCTCCACTGTCGCCGGAACCACGGCCATAATGCAACTTGCGAAGGGTGCGTGCCACTTGCGTGGCCAAGGACAAGAGCATGTCACTCACTCTTGAGGCTGTCCACCATGTGGATGATTGATTGGGCCAGTTGATATGCGTCCTCCAGTTCCATCCGAACGCCTTCCTTCGTCCACCCAGCACCGCTGGGGTGGTCAGTCGTGCGCCTCACTCGGATGTCAATGGTAGGCTCTACATTCTCTTTCTCGGAGGTGACGACACTCATCACCACCTCCGCTTGTTTCTTCCACTTGCGCATTGTGCAAGGTGCTTTCCACTGAACTGTTTGTGTCATTCTTCATTCCTCTTCTTCGTTGATGAGCACTGCGCTTTCGCCATGAAATCCGGTTGGCACCCAACGCCCCGGACGAAATCTGTAGCCGGGGTCGTCGTGGGGAATAAACATGTAATCCTCCGACTTCCAGCAACCCATTGATGAGTGGTTGAAACGACGATACCTGTGACCTTTTTGCCATGCTTCGCCTCGTTCGTCCCTCGTCATGGTCAAGAGTTTCTTCAATCGGCTGGCTTGCTCCAAATAGAGGGGACTCGCACCAGTAGAATGCATAATCCAGTCATTTAAGGCATGGTCAAGCACGCGGAAAGTGTCCGTGTACTCACCCTCGTCTGCCTCACAATCAACAAAGTAGTCAATGAGCGCCTGTAGATTGACGGCGTCCATGTACCCCACCATCGTGTTGACGATATACTGCAAACTGTCTGCAAGTGCGTTCATAGGCGAAGCACCTCCGCCCAGAGTGGCTGTGCAAGGTTGCCTGTTTCGCCCTTGACGATGTAGTTGCTGGCACAGTTGGGGCATACCCGACGAGCACGCTTGCCCGGTGTGTCTCGGATGTTGTACCACCAGCCACCACGCCTCTTGATGTCCTTCCACTTGATGGAACAGGACAGCGGGTTGGTCGTCTTACCGAACTGCTTGCAGTTGTCGGTACACCGTGTTTTCATCTTTGAGTCCAGCCCCTTACTTGCGTCGTAGGTGCCGAACTTGGTTGCTCGTGTTGCTTCTGCTATTTCTTTCACAGTCATTCCTCCTCTTCGTTGTTGAATGAGGCAGCCACTCTACCTCGCAGGTGAATGGGTAGCCGCTCGCCGCTCACCGGGCAAATCGTGCCGAGGATAACCAACCCGTGGTTGGGTTGACTGTCCACAATCTCAGTGATGGACGAGGGATGCAACACCTCGTAGGTCCGCTGCTGTCCTCGGAAAGTCTCCAGCGCATCTGTGCCGACCACGAGTTCAAAGTCTCGGGGTGGCATGAGAACAGTGTTGGAGCAAACAGGACAGGACACTTCTACACCCCAGTCCTCGTAAGACAACTCTTCGCCATCTTGCTCTACCACCTTGTCTCCAAGGAAACGCCAGTTGGACTTTTGGAAATCGTAAGCAGCAATGGGTAAGTCACAGTCTTCACCGGGACAAACCATCTGCCCAATCTGCTGGCGCTTGAGGTCAAGCGAGAACTCCATCTGCTCATCCTGTGATTGAATGACACGGGGAGATTGGTCCATTACCGCCCACCCACGCTTGAGTGCTTCACCTTTGACCACGCCGTGCACCTTGGCAGCGTCCATGGTATTGAAGGTGGCAATCAGCGTCAGCGTTTCGCCTTCTCCTTTCATGTAGACAAGGCCCTGCCCGGTCAAGTCCCACACTTGGTGGGGTTGTAGTCTGTCAAGTATTGCTCCAATTTCTTCTTCCATCGTCATTTTGTTTCCTCCGTGTACCATATGATTTTCTTACAACAGCGAGTCGGTACCATGCGATAACGCTCAGTCATGATGACCGCAGTGGCACAATTCTCAGTGCCACACACAGGGCACTTTGGTATTTCGGTGTTCACCACTGCCAGTACCTCTTCGTGTTCCAACTCTCCCGATAACGAAGCGTCGCTGGGGATAGGAAGCGAGGAGCCCAGTAGGCTCCACCGCTTCCCATCGTAGTTGAAGTTGCCATCATCGTCAATTGATTCCGCTGTCATTCGTCGTTCGTCTGTCATCAGTAGATTACCTCCGAGAAGAGTGGCACTGAGGCGAGTTGGTCCTCAAGGACTGACTCGGACTGGTCAAGCAGCGCATTGGGGTCGCCGCCGATTGCAGTGATAACACTGTCGCTGACCTTGCGGAGCATGGTGTGCGTGTCAGTGAGTTTCTTGTCCATGGCGTTGAAGCCGAGGGTCTTGCCTTCCAGTGGTTTGTTGCGGTAGTGCTCGTTGTCTTGGTAGATTGGCTTGTGAGTCACCGCCCCGGTGAGGATGTTGTAGACATGGTAGAGGGTGTGTTGGTCATCACCTTGGACACGGACCCATGTGTTGGCAGGGTTGGTCCAACCTTGTCCCATGACCCGCCACATGTGGCCACGGCTGAGGTGGGTGATTTCCCCCTTGTCATCACGGTGGACAGTCGGCTTGGTAATGAGGCCGGCTTTCTCACTCAGCGTCATCAGTCGCTCAAAGGCTTCGTCGCTGACGGTGATGTTGCGCATGGCTTCAACCTCAATCAGTTCCTCGGCGGCCGACAGCATGACTTGCTCAAGTTTGTCAGCGAGTGAGTTGAAGTCGTAGTTCTCCATGACACCCTTAGTGTGTCGCAACTTGAGTAGGGTCTGTGATTTGCCAACGACCATGCCGTTGGTGCAGAGCAGTCGCTGAGCGATGGCGGCGACCTTGAAGGATGAGGACCCGTCCAAACTGTTGTAGATGGAGAAGCCGACACGGTAGTCGCCCTCCTTCACAAAGCCAAGGTTCTGCCATCGGCTACCAAGTTTGTTCTGTGCGGCTCTGTCCCAGTCAACGCTACTGGTGACATCCACATCCATGCGAGCGTTCTTGCCCTCGCCGTAAGCGAAGACCTTTGCTGGCCATCCGTTCTTGGCACACATGTCCAATATAGGGCGGAAGCCTCGTGCATACGGCATGGCGTAGTAGGTCGGGCTGAACATCCCAAGGTGGGCACCAAGGGGTCGCTTCTCACTGGCATAGTTCGGGTTGAAAATGTGCTTCACGATGGGCTTACCATCGTTGTCCACAATTTTTGCCGCCGAAGTCTGCCCGCTCCGCTCGTCTTCGTAAAGGACGAAGCCCATTTTCTCAGTGGGCTGGAAGTCCCAGTCGGCCGTCGCCTTGTTCTTTCGGTTTCCTGCGTAAAGGAAGTCGTCAAAGGGACCGGCGGCGTTCACCGACACCTGTCCATCTGCTCCAACTTCCATCACCAGTCGCTCTTCTGTGCCAAAGTTTGGCACCTCGTCGTTGTGTTCTTCGTTCATGTTGTTCTCTCCGTTTGGTATTTGTTCTCCATATTCCATCGCTTCAACGATGGCAATGTCTTGTGCTGTGACAATGAGCGGGGCATTGCTGCCGTAGAGTTGGGCTTCTGTGGCACCACTCAAGGTGATAGCCACTCGGCCGTCGTCTAACGATTCAAAGCGTTCAATGTCCTGCCGCTCAATGTTGAGGTTCTTCACCCCAGCATTGGACGGGTAGTCCATAAACACCCTGTCTGTTCTGCTCTCTGTCACTCTTCCAATCACTGTTGTTCCGGTCTGCATATTCATTTTGGTTCACTATCCTGTATTTAATTCGTCCGGCTCATTTAGAACGGGGGAGCCGGGAAACCCAGTAGACTATTGTTTTGATTCTTTATAAAGAGAAATAGGAAATGGTTATGTTGTACGAGCACTTGGCTCACACATGGACCCGGTTGATGCAGCATGGTCCATATTAAAGGCGGCCTTTCAGCCAGCCAAAGGAATCCAAATCGGAGCAGGTATGAACCAAACAGTGTTTGGTCAATCCGGAAACCCCGATGTGGTGAAGGTCAGCGACCTTGACAAAAACCCCTCTCAGTTGGATGCGATGTACTACAACCAACTACTCAGTCAAATGCCTATTGGACTATTCGCAGGGCAGCAGCCCATTGAACAAAGGATGCCATTGCCGGCAGAATTGAGGGGGATGAGTATGCCAATCCTGTCTCAGCAAGTTCGTGGTAGAGCAGTTGCCGGTAGTCCTTTAGGGCTGAATGAAGACACAGCGAGAGGAAGAATCATCCAACAAAGTGTGTATGATAAAATGCCACTTCTTGAAGCGATGAACTTGACTGACCTCAAACCACAGAACTGGATGGGGCACCATAGCGCCAGTGGATTGATGAACGAGTATCAATTGAGGAAGCCGGGAATAGGCGGGCCACGGGACCCCAAGCCTGTGCTCATTCATGACCCCGACTTTGCCGATGCTGGTCAATTTCAACCAAGGCGGGGGACTGGTCGCAGACGCCCCGGTGTAGATTTTGAAGTGCCCGAAATTGGTTTGTCTTTACTTCAAAGACGAATTGACCGGATGCCGTTTGATAAATTCGTAGAACCCATTGAAGACTCGTACAGCGACTTCCATGGAGGGAGGGGCTACGATGCCTTACAGGATAGGTTGGCTCAAAGAGAGCGGGCCATCAACCGCATGTTCTCACACATCGGCATCGGTGGGTAAGGACAAGCGACGGAACTCAGCCACCAAGTGACTGATGCCCGGTTCGCCGGCGAACTTGAAAAAGGTGCCAACATCTGACCAGTCCGGCTGTGTTTCATACGACAGGTTCGCCTGCGTCACACGCCAAATAAATTCGCCTACGGCATGCTTGAGTTCTTCTTCGTTGTCGCCGTAAAAACGAATCAGTTGGTCAAGCATTGTCAGCAAGCCCAGTAGGTT
>Ga0098038_1000173_pt1 | contig 28335 bp, 42 predicted proteins | sample 5B_taG_FD_75051 | JGI IMG/M metagenome (GOLD analysis project Ga0098038, IMG submission 75051) | Marine viral communities from the Subarctic Pacific Ocean - 5B_ETSP_OMZ_AT15132_CsCl metaG | ecosystem: Environmental > Aquatic > Marine > Oceanic | place: Pacific Ocean | collected 2015-01-08 | reverse complement strand
CTGTCTAAATATAGTTTCAGTAGGTTGTGCCATATCACCTAAACCATATATCTGCCAATAGTTAGAGTCTAATTGTTTTAATCTTTCTATTTCTTTTATTGTTTCATCAGGCAAAAAAGGATTATCTAAATAAGTTGATTTAATAAACGTACAATCTTCTCTATTCATTACATTGTCATATATCCAACTATAAGGGTCAGAGGGGTTAAAATCTAAATATATATTCTCTGTGGTTCTTAATGATAGTTGAACCCAATCCTCAAATCTAAACTCATTGGCTTCATTTAACCATAATATGTTCCTCTTACGTCCTCTTATTTTTTGTGGCATATCAACAGAAATAAACTCTATTTCATTACCATTTAGTTTATAAGTTAATTCTGACTTATTATGATTATCAGGATTGTATAAATTGTGGCTTTCTAATATATTAAAGAAATCTCTATAAGCAGTTCCTTTAAGAGCAGGTAGTGTTTTTCTACAAATAGTATATACCTTTCCCTTTGTTTGTAATGCTTTAAGTATTATTAATTGAGCTAAACTATAGGTCTTACTACTTCTTGTACCACCTTGATTAACTACAATTCTTGTACTAGCATTAAGATTCTTTTGTAGTACTACTGTTCCCTTTAGATTCAATGATTTCAATTTCTATTTTCTTAATGTCTTCTTCGTTAGATGTTAAGTTAATATTCTGTCTTTGTACATATCCCCTTTTATGTCCTTTGTGTTGTAGGTAAAATATAATACTTTTCTCTTTCTCATTCTCTATATTCTTGAATAGCTTTGTTTCTACATAATCTAGTTTTACATTGTCTATCTCATCTACCTTTTTTCTAAACTCCTCATCTTCTTTATACCATTTATAGAAACTACTTCTACTTATTCCTGACCTATTACAAGCTGTTGATACTATACCCAAGCTATTCTCTAATGCTTGTAGTAATGCGTCTTTCTTTAAGTTATGTTCTTTTTTGCCCATTTTATTAAATTTATTTTATAGTTACTTTATATCCTTGTGCCTTTAAATCTTCATATAATTTATTAGCTAACTTAATGTCTTTCTCTTTTACTGTTACAGTTGTTGGTTTATCTTCTTCTATTTTATCTATGTTAAAACCAAGTTCTACATGCTTAAACCCCCATTCTAACAAATTGTCTATATCAAAGTTGCATAGTATATCCATGTCCCATTCAGCAGTATTTTTGTTTAGCCTTATGTTTAACTCCCTTTCATCTTCTTTAGATAGATTTACTCTAACAGCAGGTACAAGCTCTGCCCCTATCTCTCTCATTATCCTTACCCTTTGATGACCACCAACTATAGTGTTGTCTGCGTTTATTACTATTGGAGTAGTACAACCAAACTTTTCTAATGAGTTTTTTAAGTCCTCATATTGTTTGCTAGTCATTCTTCTAGGGTTATACTCTGCTGGGTTTAATTCTGCTATTTTAACTTTTTCTATTTTCATATTTTTTTATAAATCATCAAAATATAGTTTATCTCTTTGTTTTACCGCTTCTACTAAACTATTATAATCGTAAGTAGGTTTTTTATTTCTTTCTTTATATAACATAGTATATATTGGCTCTTCTGTTTTTTTATCTGCAAAAAATATATCTTTTGTTTTTTCACAATACAATAGTATAACCTCTTTTTTATAGTGTTCACTTGCTTTTTGTTCTATAAACTTCCAGTTGTTTTTTGTCCACCATTTTGCTTCTTTATATGACATTTTTTCTATATTCATTTTATCTGTGTTTTTGTTTATTTAATTCTTTTAGCTGATTATTAAATTGTTTGTCTGTTTCTGCTTTTATATGACATCTTCTACAAAGAGCTATAAGGTTTTCTATAAAGTCCTTATTCTTTGAACCCCCAAGACCACGTCCTGAAAGGTGGTGTATGTCTACAGCAGTTGTACCACAATGCTCACAAGCTATCCAATCTGATATATCGTAATTATGATATTTCATATATATTTTAGTATGTTTCTTCATACTTTACAAGACTTTTCATATACCTTTTTAAGGTTATCCATTATTTGCTTATTACATGGGCTACAACTTTTCCATTGTGGATTCTGACCAAACACGCTATTATATAAAGTAGCTATTATAGTTTTTTCTTCTGCATTTAGTCTTTGCCTTAATTCTATTCCTGGCACTACTTCATCATATATCTTTATCTCATCTTCCGTAAACTGTCTTATGTTTCTAAAGTTTGGAAACATTTGATTTAGCTTTTGTTTACGTTCCTCACAACCACAATCATCTCCTAATACTTTTTTAGCTAACTTATCTATACCAGTAGCTTTAGTTATTTTGGCTATACTATCTCCTAAACCTTTACTTTTGTTTTTCATTTTTTAAAAAATTTTTAATAAATCTAATTGACTTCCCTAGTGTACTTCTATTTATCTTTGTTTCTTTCTGCATTTTGTTTAAGCTAAAACCCTCTCTAAAATATATTCTAAATACCTCTACATCAAACCAACTTAAACCTTTTAACTTCTCATCTATCCATTGTAATCTATCTTCTTGTTCCTCTAGCTTCTTCATTTTTTCTTTTGTTAGAGGTTCTTTAGTATAAATATAAAATTCTTTTAATTGTTTTTCGTTGTATTGTTTTCTATATTTTTTGTGATAAGGGCTAGTATTACTTTGGTATTGGTTCATCATTATTCTAACTATATAAAAAGTTAGTTGTTTTTTTTCTATTATTACTTTAATCTTTTCTTGATTAGAATCGTATAAAGCTAATATTGTTTCGTGTAACAAATCTTCACAGTCAGGGTATTTATTGCTAGTTATACGTTTAGATATATCTAACAAATTAGTGTAACTCTTTTCTAAATATGTATTTAGTTTTTGCAAAGCTCAATAAATAAATTAACACCTGAATTTTTTAAAGCATTATACTCCCATTTACCTAAAGGGCTTATTTCTACTACTACCATTTGAGGGCTGTATTGGTCTTGTATAAAATCAATCTTATTAAGTATGTATTCATCTTCATCAATTATAATCTGTGTTTCTTTATGTATAAATACATCACTTGTAACTCCTCTATCTACTTCAAATAAAAAATATGTAAAGTTTTCTCTGCCGTCTTTTGTTCTAATGTTCTTAAAAGGTTCGTGTTTTTTTCTCATATCGTTTTAGTGTATTTAGTAAATATGTCTATAAATTCTTCAAGTGAATACATACAACAGCTTTATAGTTTCTAGCTGTTAAATTAGCTATCCATAGTTTCTGGTCTTTGCTAGGTTTATTATACCCTACTTTTAGCTCTACCATTAATCCGTTATACTTTTTATTAGGTTCAAATATTAATATATCTGGTACGCCTTTTTTATAATGTTTCTTAACTAGAGCCTTTTGTTTGTAATTCCCTTTACCTAAATAAACACCACCTAATGTTGAAGTCCAAAGTATATGCGGATAGTAATTTAAATAATCTACTATGCTATTATGTAAATCTTGTTCTTTCATTTGAATAGTCCTATTTGTTCTACTTTATTTTCTTTAATATCTAACATTGTTTCAAATATTGTTTTTCCTACTTCATAATCTACTAGGTTTCTAGCTATTTTATCTAATCTTTGTTTACCTTTATATTTAAAAAAATTATAATCGTGAAAATTACATAAATTTTTTACTTCATTTTTCATAGTACACATTATGCCTGCGGGTTTTCTAATATTTATGTTTGTAGGTAAATTAAAATTAGTCCAATATAAATGCCTGCCTCTTTGTTTTCCAGGTATCAAACAATCATAATAAGGTATTACATTTTCTACACAATATTTACCTTTATAAAAATGCTGCAATAATAACACCTCTTGATATAATTTCATGTCAGGGTATTTGTCAATAAAAGTTTTTCTGTTTTTTTGTGATACTCTTATTTTACTATGAGTAGGACATGGTGGACTTGACCATATAAAATCAAACTCTTTGTAATGGTCTAATAAATATTGGTGTGCGTCTGCTACAATTACTTTATCATTAGGGAACCTCTCTTGATATAATCTGGCTAATTCTTCATCTAACTCAACAGCAGTAACTTCTATGTCATTTTTAACTTCATTCCATTTATATCTATTTCCACCTAGACAAGCGTATAAATTAAGTATTCTCATTTTATTTGACTTTGTATATATTCCCAAGTTAAAGCCCCTAGTATAAAAACAAATACTATTAATGACACTAAACTTAAATTACTTATTATTATCATCTCTTGTTGTTATAAATATGTTTACTTGAAATACTAATAATAGTATATGTATTTCCCAATAGTTTCTTATTTCATCTGGCTCAAAGTGTCTAACCCCAAGTAACAAACCATTCTTTATGAAACTAATAAATATCATTTTTTCTTTCTGTATTTAATATAACCAGTTAGCGTTTCAAATTTTTCATACTGACAATTATCTACAAGGTGTTTGTAAAACTTATTTAATTGTGCTTGGTCTTCTTTAATTCTATTTATATAAGCTCCATCTAAAAAATCAGGCATATTATTTGCACTACTTCCTTTACTAAAATTCTTTTGATTTTTACACCACCTTTTGTATCGTAAATTAGTATTCCAAGTTTTCTCTAATTCCCAACGCTGTTTTCCAACATTATTTTCTTCTGTCCAATAATCTACAAAGTCCTCTATATGCTCTTTAGGTTCTAATTCTTTTAAATCATTTAAAAACTTTTCTTTGCGTGTATATACATTCTTATTTTTAATTCTTATTTCTTTATTCTTATTAATAGTTTTAGAATTATTTAACATCTTGTTATTAAAATTTTCACAATCTAGTTGTGAAGTTTTTTCAATACTAGATGTTAAAAAACTTAATATCTGGGAGTGGTCTATCTTAAAATGCTTTTTAGCTGGTACACCTTTTAGTACTACCTTAATTATACCCCACTTTTCAAGTACGGATAATGCTTGTTTTATTTGATAGTAACTTAAAGTTGTACTACAGCTTATGTCATTTGTTACATTAAAAAAATAGCCCCCATTATTTTGAGAGCTATCTTTAAAGTATTCTTCTTTTTGTATAAGGTCAGAAAGAACCAAACTAGCGTCTACCCCTAAATTAACGAGAAGACATTTATTTAAAATTAAAAAAGGAGTAGTTGCTAGTATTGATTTTTTCATTTGCCTAAAATTATATAAAATTATTTTATATTTTATAAAGTTTAATTATTAGTTATTAACATTCAATAGTTAAAAAGGCATTTCAACAGACTTTTTGTCTTTTAAAAATTCATCATATTTTGTAGTATATTGTTCTACTTCATCTACGCTAATAACACCACCTGCGGCTAATTCTATAGCTCCTTTAAAAGCTACACTAAATCTAATATCATCTTGTACATCATTTTTAGTATTTGAATAACTAGGAGCTGCTGTAGTGTTATTAAACTTTGATTCACCTTTAAAAGCTATTTTAACTGTGTTTTTAGGGCTTATTGTGTATTCTACCTCATCTCCTACGCTCTCATAAGTTTTATCTTTTCTTTTGTATAACTTTCCAATATCTCCATTTTCAAAGACTATAGTAAATATATACATATCATTAAACTTTTCGTTTTGTAAATTTAATTCTGTAATTTTTGATTTTTTAATATCCATTTTTTTTAGTATTTAATTAATAATTCGTTAATATCAAGTTCGACTATTTCACATAATAATAAAAGCTCACTTACTTTAAATGAAAAAGGACTATCTAATTTCGCTAACATTGTAGGATAACTCAAAGATAATTCTTTAGCTAAGTGGTTTTTCCTTATTTTGTTTTTCATCATTTCCAAGATTATAGTATTTCTTACTTCATCTTGTTTTTTAAATTGTGTAAATCTCATAAACAATATTTTTTACAAATATAATTAAAATAACTTTACAAAAATAAAAAGATATTAACATAGGTATTGTTAATAAATTATTAATTATTTATTTGTTTTATTAAAAATATTTTACATATATTTGTTTAAACAAAAACAACAAGTAATGAAAAACACAGAATTATTAGACCAATTAGAAATCTCATTTAGAGAACAAATTAAAAAACTAGAAAAAAGGTTAGAAGAATTAAAAGATACTGATTTTAGTTCTAGCTTACAATCTGATTATCAATCTAGAATAATACAAGCCTATCAAATGCTAATAGAAGTACAAACTTTAAACTTAAAACATAGATAAAATGGAATTAATAATATTTTTAACATTTGCGCTAATAGTAAAAGCTAGTGAATACGCTAATAAAAAAGGATATAGATAATGGAAAAAGAAATAATAGATATATATTCAGATTGTTGTAACGCTCCAAGTAATTCAGATAGTCAAAGATGTTCTGATTGTGGAGAGATTTGCGAACCTATAAAACAAGAAAAATGAACATAACCATAAACGCTGATACTTTAGCAATAGCTTTAGCTCATAACAAAGTAGAAAAAAAGTATGAAGATTTAAAAATTGAATATACTATAAATAACTATGAGGAGTTTAGGAGCTTTAAATATACTAAAGACGCTCAAAAAGATTTTGATAAATTTTACAAATACTTTTATAACATAATAATAGAAAATCAAAAAAAATGAATCAAAAAGAACAATTAATAAAATACTTAAATGAACACTTTAGTATAACAACTTTAGAATGTATGCAAAAATTGTTAATTTTAGATTTACAAGGTATTATAAGAGATTTAAAAGATGATGGTTTTAGAATAGAATCTTTTTATATGAGTAGAAAAAATATGTATGGAGATATAAAAAAGTTTAAAAGATATTATTTAATTAAAAGCCCTTATGACCATGTGCAATTCCAAAGAGAAAAAGAAGTATTAAGAGGTATTGTTTTAGAGTAGTTTTTTCATTACTGTACTACTCGGAATAAGGGTAATTATATTAGTAGGGATAACATTCTAATATTTTTGCCCTTATTTTTATAGTTCCATTAAGAGATTAATAGGCAGTTCCCCATTGTTTAAAACAACAGCACAACCAATAGCTTGTTTTTTAAAATTCTTGGCGTACGCAGTTGCGTAACTTTTATTATTTAAACCACAACCTGTTTGGCAAGAAAATACTCTAAATCTTTTTCCAACTAACCATTTTACATAAGCCTCTGTATGGGTATGACCACAAACACTAGACATCATATTATTTTTAGCTTTAGTTAGAGCTTGTCCACCCTCTCCATGTTCGTAAAGAACATCATTATATATAACATTTTCTACCCAATTCCAATCAGGAGTATTTAAAACTTCGTTATAAGACCTAATCCAAGCACTTGGTATTCCCCCTGTCATACTTTTACGGGCAGCCATTCTATCGTGATTGCCTATACAAACATCAATTCCATTAGGTACTGTTTTATTATTAAAAGCATTATACCACCTAGCTACTCTTTTAATTGCTAATTTTAACTCATTACCTGCTGAATAACCGTCAGGGTCTTGTTCGTGATAACTGAACCCATGCGAATCAATAATATCGCCTATAAAAATTACTTGATTACAATTAAACCTATAGTATTGTTCTATACAGAAATCTAAATATTCATCTAAACAAAATGGTTCGTGTAAATCTCCAATAACTAGAATATTGTTATTGTCTTTATTTCTTTTGTCTTTTATAAGGTCGTGTTCTACCTTTGTTAATCTTAAACGATAATCTTTTTTGATATTATTTCTTTTTAAATTTCTCAACTGAACGACCACCAAAATACGCCCCCACAATTGTTATTAGAACCATAGTTAATAAATCCGTCCATTTATCAGCTACTTCAAACGCAATAGAGCCACTATCTATAAATACTAATAACATTGTACAAACTATACAAAATATTAATACTAAAGGCCTTACAGAGCGTGTTAAGATGTTACCATTTGCGTCAGCTTCCCATCTAGCTGTTATGTTTTTTTCTAACTCTATTTTATAAGAGTTCATTATTTCTTTAATCTTTGCTTTAGCGTTTAGCTTTTCTTCTTTACTTGTTATGACATTATCTAAAATCTCACCAACACCATCTATAACCTTTTCAGTTCCTAGTATGTTTTTAAATATCCCCATAAATATCTTTACTATTAATTAATGTATAAGTAAACTTATTACCCCAAACCGCCTCAGCTTTATAACAAGCAAATATAAATTCTTCCCAATCATCATTACTTGCTATTACTTGACAACCTGCACTCCATTTATCTACTTGACTAGACTTCTTTCCTTTTCTAGCTGTAGCTCTATGTATGTTAATACCAAAAAAACCAGTTTGTGTATTGTCATCATCTAAATCATAGCAACCGTCCTTGTTGCTATCTCTATATACCGTGACCTCTGAAATTCTCTGGCACAAGGCATCGTAATTCCCTCTGTGTTTGTCTATTTTATATGACTTAAATTGACCAGGCTTTAAACAAGCTACACCCTCAACTCTCATTATATTTTCTACCCAATATCTACCAGGGTCAGTAGTAGCGTCAAAACTATAAAATTGCCATTCTCCCTCGACTTTATAAGATAGTGTTATTTTATCATCAAACTTATTTGTAACCTCATCACCAGTAGAGCTGTTCCTAACGCCCACAATATTTAAATTATAATCGCCTTTATCAAACCAATTATACCCTTTGTCTTTTACTGTGTTTTCTATAAGTTCTCTAGTTAACTTCATTATTCAAATTTACTAATTATTATACTATCTATTTTTGCTTGTACTTCTTTCTTTTTAACATTTAGTTGGAAAAGTAAGTTACCCGTAAATCGGCATACTTCTTGTGAATTGTTAATAACTACTAATGTTGGTAGAACCTCAATGTTATATTTTTCTTGTAGTGCTGTACAAATTCCAATATCTGCCTTAACAGTATTGCAATCTTCTAGGTCTTTTAAAAAACTACAAGAGTTTTTGTCGTTCCACTCAGCCCAAAATTCTATTACTACAACCCCCTTAGAGTCTGTGTACTTGCTTAAAGCGTTTTGAGTTGTTACAGTTGTTTGAGCTATGGTTTGCCCTACCAACAATAGTAGTATGTATTTTAGAAATCTCATTTTAATTCGTAAACTCTTTCCTCTATCTTCTCCATGCTTGTTTCTACTTTGTTTAGTTTTTCAGCGTTTGACATAACAGTTTTACTAATTAACTCTAGCTTTAAATCTAACTCAGACCTAGATATTTCTGATTCTGGTAGACGCTTTGCTAATTCTATTTCATTACTTAAAACATAATATTGCCCTACAAAACTACTTACAACCAAACAAATAGCAATAATTGTTTTGAGATTAAGTTGGAGCTTGGTATTTTCAGAGATTTCTGTAGCCATTTGTTTACTTGTTACAAGATTTATCTGCCATACCCTGACCTATAATTAGAGCTACACCAACAATTAACATTGATTGCATTTTTGTTGCACTAATTCCTAAATCTTCTGAAAACATTATAACCATTAGTATAGAAAAGCCATACCAAAATTTTCTACTGTTTACAATTTTATTAATTACGTTTTTCATATTTATTTTAATTTAAAATTTATTTTTCCATTCTCTATATATAACCCTTTACGTCTATATATTTCTTTTCCCTCAATGTTATATATTTTATTTTTGTTTTGAGATTTTTTAAGTATCTCAATTATACCAATATTACCACATGGTAAACCAGTTAAACAATCTATATATTCTGTAGAAACAACATCAATATATTCTACAACTGTATCAGTTATAAAAAATTCAATATACTCTGTTTCAATTATTGTATCTAATACTGTAATTTCTAAAGTGTCTACTACATTTATATACATGGTGTCAAGCACTTCTGCATAAACAGTATCAGTTATAAATATAAATTCAGGTATAAACGTTTCTAACAATACAGTGTCTACTACTATTTGTGTTATATATTCTGTTTGATATACAGTATCTAATTGTATAATAGTTTCATATATATAAAAAGGTACATCTACAAAAACTGTATCACAAATAGGCGTAGGCGGTATACAGTCTAAAGCTGTAGTAGGTACTACATCTTCTCCCTCATCGCTTGAATCAACACAATCTACCCAGCCATCATTTATCCAATTATTAGGAACACAGCCATTAGGACTGTATTGCGTCCAGTTAGACTCATCATCACCACAATAAAAACCATTTTGCTCTACGCATAATTCACAATTAGATTGACTAAAGCTAAAACTAAACACCAAAAAGAATAATAATTTTTTCATACCTAAAATATTAAATAGTTAAACCCCAATTTACACTCATAGATAGGCTTTTCCCAATACCTTAAATAAGTACCCTCTATAAATATTCCTAATGACTTTGTTATTTTCCAACCAGTAACAAGCCCTAAATCTAAGTCTATAGGTAGTTGCTCATAGTCATAACTAAATTCATTTAATCCGTAGTGATAAGGCATTACATTTACCCAACTTAATAACCAAAAGTTATTACTATACTTATAATAAGAAACTCCAAGCGCCGCAGAAAGCTCATAGACGTTGCCTAAAGCGTTTATTTCATTCTCATTATATTGAGCTATAGCCGAACCAAAATAATGCTTAAAAAACTCATCATTTGAAGTTGCTAATAATTCACCATTTTTAAACCAATGAAAACGACCATTAACAAATTCACTACTATAACCAAAATCTTCTGCTAAATCAAAAAAGCTATCCTCTCCTGCTTCCCAAGTGTCCTCTATTGGATTGTAACCATAAACTCTATGACTTCTTCCAACAATACCTATAGTAAAATCCCAACGTCCTTTTTGTATTCTGTGTCTAGTATCAAATGAAGTAAACTCTAAATCCCTAGCTTCATCATTTTTTACTTGTATTTTAGTTACTCCATTATGTCCTAAATATCTAATCCAAAAATCCTGATTAGTAAATTTTTCAGACCTATTACGGATAAAAGAGTAATTAAGAAGATACTCCCACCCACTAGAATTACCAATAAGAGTATTATCGCTATAGCTCTGCTCATTACCATAGTACCAAGTCTTAACTTTTTGCTCAAAATCGAACCTAGCAATCTTGCGTATTCCAATAGTAAAGTTATAATCGTATTCATTAATTTGCGTAGTTTCTTCATATCCTTTATTGATTGCTATAAAATCTTGGTCTTCTACCATGCTAGTATTCATACTCATAGAAGTATAAAAAGTAGCGTATTTAAAGAATTGAGCATTACAAGTAGCCAACCCAAAAACTATAAACATTATTAAAGCATAAAGGTATTTAGTAGCGTCCATTATAATATTTTTGTATAAGAATAAGTAACATAAACATCTGCTGACCAACCACCCGCAAAACCTGTACCCTCAGCCCAACAAACAAAGGGTTTATTTAAAATTGAAGATGTCCAAGTTCCTTCTTTCGTTTGGTCAAAAGCTCCAGGGTTATAAGTCATATCGCTAGTTTTTCCGTCCATACAATCAGATATTTTAGACCAGTAAGAAGTATCAATAGAGTCATCATAGCCAAATAATAAATCTTTTCTTTGGTTTTCTGAAGCAGAGGCATAAGTACATAATACAGTTACATTGTAAACTGTAATCATATAACCACTTAAAGCTCCTACTAATACTTTTTCGTTTGCGTTAAGGTCTAATACTTCTGCATTACTAATAGAAATTTTATCAGTTTGTATTAAAAATTTTGCATCAAGTTTTTTGCTAGTTCCTGCACTACTACCAGTAGTGTCGTTAACATCAACAACCATAAATAAATCACCACTACCTAACTGTTCTGTTAGAGCTGTTTTGTCTGTTAGTCTTTGTCCTGCCATTTTTTAAATAAGTTTTTAATTTAATTATATTTTTTTGTCTTTCTTTGACTTTTTGTTTAGTAATCATATTAACAACAAATAGTTATATCTGCTCCCTGTAAAAAAGATTTAGTTTTATTATTCATTGGCGCTACGTCAAGATTTAATCCTGCATAAAAATTCTGAGTTGTTGGGTTAAGGTCTGCCCCAGTATTACTAGAATATTCAGGAAAGCTAGACGTATTGTTTTGTATATAGTCTATTAGTCTTTCTCTGTAAAACTCTCCCATATCCATAGAAGCATTAATAAGAGGTTTTAATTCGTCATGGCTTACCGTTCCCCCTTGCTCACTTGACATTGTTACAACTGCATTATTAACCATTCTTAAACGCAAGAACGGAAGAACAGTAGCAAACGCAAACTGCACTAAAGCAGGCTGTATATATGTTTGTAATAATGTTAAATAGTTACCAGTTAAACTACTACCCTGAATGTCTGATATTAGCTTAGCGTTTAAATCAGTTCCTAATATTGGTAGTATGTATCTATCTTGAGCCATAAGTATATAGGGTAGTAATAAATTATCATCTACTGAACCACCCAAAGACGAATCTTTTTTTAATCTATCTGTACTTATAAATAATGTATGCTGTATTGCCATATTTTAATTTTATTTTACTCCTGGATAATGTCCTTGATTAGGCATATTTACTGGAGCTATTTTACTATCTTTTATTCCTTTAGGATTCCTAACGTAACTTTTAGGAATACTATCTACTTTGTTATAGTCATTGTCTAAACTTTGACCATCTTTTAATTCAGTACCTTTTTTAAGTCTATATAATATCTCATTCCATTTATGTCTGCAATAAACCCCACCTTTAAACTTAAATAAATCATATTTTTTACCTTTATGTCCTAATTGTCTATTAACCCCTGATTGTGAAGCTTTGTCTATATCTTCTATTCTATAAACAAAACCCCCTCTACTTAATCTCATCATATTTTTACAAAAAGGTCTAGAGCTTCCAGTTTTTTTTGGTTTTCTAGAACCTACTGCATACTTAAACCTTACTCTGTATGTAGCTTTATCTAAATAACTAAATTTATCTTCATTAGACTTAATTTCATTAACAGCAAAATTCTCTTTCTTTTGGATTAATCTATTCGCCCAATCTTCGTAGCTTTCCTCATTTCCTTGTTGTCTTTCGTCTACTATTTCCCATTCTTCACTATCTATTTGCTGCCCCTCTAAATTGTCTAGTATTCCATCAAATTGTTCATCAGATAATTCAGTTAATTCTTCAACGTTTTCTATTTCTTCAACTTTTCTTTTCGCCCAATTAAAACCACCCTCACCACCCCAAAGTAACCATGCTATTTTTCCTGCACTTGGGTAGCCTTTATCACCTTTTTTAAAACCTTTTCCGTTTTTTACAGATTCTTCTTGTCTGCTAAAAAATGAGTACATTCTTTTTATCGTTTCAATAGAAAGATTTTTACCATTCATTATATCTCTTGCTCTGGCAACACCAACCTCTGTACCACCCCTACCAAATTCTTTTCGCATTTCAAGACCTTTTTTAGCCTCTCTCATCATTTGTTTTGTTGGCTTTCTGTCTATATCATCAAGAGCTTTAAATTCTTTTTTAATTGGCTCTCCCTCATTTTCTGTATCTATTCCCTCTTTCTCTTGCTCATCTTCGCTAATTTGAGAAACACTTTCAACATTAATAAAATCAGCAGGTTTAAGCGTTTTAAAGTATAAATCTAGGTTTATGTCATTAGCGTGAAATATTGGCTCTAAACCCTCTAAAAGCGTGTTTTGAAATGGTTTGATTACTGTATTCGTAAAAAGTGAAAAAGAATCAGAAAGCTCATCTGCATTGTTACCAAAAGTTGAATTTCCATTAACGCCAAATAATAACGGACTTGTAACCCTATGACCAGTTAAAACTTTTCTAGTTGTTTCAGTAGATAAAAACTGATAACTATCTGAATTGTCATTTGCATTTATTGGTACTATTTCAGGAGCAGTATCTTTTCCGTCATTGAAAGTTAAAAGTATTTTACCTGCATTACCACTACCACCAAATTTAGCATTTATTTGTCTTTCTATTGTTCTTCTTTCTTCTCTTGTTGGTATTCCGTTTGCCATATTTATAGCCATACTAGGAAACATACCACTTTTAATATTAGATAAATGAAATTGTGCAATTTCCATATCTAACTGAATGTAGCTAGTAGAACCCTGATAGTCAGGGGTAGCATAATAATAAGAACCAGGACTATAATCTTTTATACATAATACTTGGTTAGCGTCTGTTCTATCTTTTAAATCAAAAGCTCTGTAGTATCTAGGTTTGTGTTTTCTAGTATTAGTCCAATCAGCACTATAATAGTATTCATTCACTTTACCATAAGCGTCAGATTTTCCGCTTCTCATATATTGAGCGGGTATATGTCTAAACTCAATAATCTTTGTTCTAGGTCTATTCCATATTGCATTAACATAACACATACCAAATAGCTTCAAATCAAACGCTAGGCATTTTAAAGTATCTTTTGGTGAATTGTGCAGTAAACCATTAAGAGCTAACCAACTCTCTTTTTTATGTTCGCTTTCTTCTCTGTCTGTAGCGTCTAAACCCTCTCCGTAAATCATAGAGCTTACACCTTTTATAATTGCGTTGTTTATACTACTACCATTGTAAAGCTCTAATAAGTATTGAGGGTAAAGGTTATCTGAACCGAATTGAATCCAATCTTTATTATTAGTTTCTGTAATGCTAGGCAGATTATATTCTGCTAAATGTATTACTGATATATTTTCTTGTTTCTTCATATTTAATATGTTGGCTGCCAGTTTTGAGTTCCGTACTGACTATCTCTATTATTATCACTACTATAACCCTTTGTGCCTATACTTTCAGCAATTAAATCATTATTAGCGTATTCTGTATAGTAGCTTATAGGGTTATCTGTTTCTATAGAAGCAAAAGTTTCATCTACTGATACATTTAAAACTATATTTATTCCTGGTATTTTAGTTGCACTAGCTACATTTAAAATATTTATATAGCTTTGTGAAGTATAGTAAACTTCAATATCATAAGTATCACCAATAGGAATAACTACACCCCCTTGCCTTTTAGCTAAATTGCTTGTAGTATCATAATTAGATATATTGCTAGTAGTAGGGTAAAACGCTGTTAATCTTAAAGTCCAATATCTATTATTATTTAAAAAAGTAGGGCTATTATAATCTCCGCTATCAGTTGGGTAAGCTGCAATAGTTCTAATAAAATTTGTTTCTCTACCCCTTATATAAAACAATAAGTTTTTACCTGACAAGGCGCTTGTATCTATAGCACTTGTAATATTTTCATAAAAGTACACATATTGTAGTGTACTCATTGAGCCTGAATAGTTTAAATTATAAGTAGCCATTAACTTCTAATTGTAAAAATTTTATTATAATATTCTGTTACTAATTTTGCTTGTTCTTCTGAATCCTCAACAGTAGCTAATTTTTCAATAAGCTCCTCATACATACTTGTATTAATATCTACGTTTTCTGTTTTAGTTCCCATTGTTACCACCTATAAAATCTAAATCTTCTTTTATCTTAACTTCTTTTATTTTCACTTTCTTTTTTGGTTTAGAAACCTCTTGCTCAAAATATGCCTTTCTTAAACTATCACTCAATTTGTTTATTTGTCTTTGTGTTAATTCTTCTAAAGGGTAGTTAATATTAGCAGGTTGTTTGCCTATCCAATCTTTTTTTACTTTCCAAGCCATAATACTTATTTATTATAAATATAAAAGTAACAATATTGTTCACAACTTGTATATTATATAAAAGTTATTTTATATTATTATATTAATTGTAAAGTTTAGTTAATAAAAAAGGGTTACCGAATAGATAACCCTCTTTTAATATTGAGTAACGATTATTGATTATGTTCCTGATACAATAGTTAGTTCAGAATCAGCGTCTCCTAATTGGTCAAATGGATAGTCTGTTCCACTTCCATTAGTCTTTTTTATAAAATACATAGGATTAACTTCTTCTCCTCTTAATTCTATAGTATATCCAGTCATATCCCCCTTTGCAGCGCCCGAAACAATCGTCCCGCCCGACACGTCCATTCCGTTATCAAAGCCTAATAAGAATACGTTATCGTTCATATCTTGAACGAAAATCTGTACTCTATTGTAACACATTAGTTTAAGCTCATTAGTTTGTTGAACAGTTAGCTTTTGTAATGTTAAAGATAATGTTTGCTCAAAGAAAGTAGTTCCATTTGCAGGGTCACTATTAGTATTAATAGTCATTGAAGATAAATTAGGTCTTAAATCATACTTAAATAAAGTCATTGTAGAACCCGTTGGGTTTCCATAAGCACTCCAACCAGTAAAACCAGCAGTATCTATTTGTAAAGCGTCAGTACCATTTAAAGTAGCATGTTGTCCTATATTACTAGAATATCCTGCACAAAAAAAGATAGTTTTTAAACCACCAATCTGGTCTTTACAATCTACTAATCGTCCTCTTGTTAATATACAAGCCATTGTTATTTGTTTTTAATTATTAATATTCCTTTTAAAAAAAAGGGGTAGTATTTCATACCCCTTAATTTAATTCAATTTAGAAGTCACAACCAACAACACCGTCAGTTTTAACTGATACCTGCACACCTACTGCAAAGTTCATAACTATTCTTACATTATCAGAACCGTCATATTGGTAAGTTGGTATAATTCTAGCTTCTGTCCAATCAGTAGCTAAGTTAGTTCCAAATACTAGGTTATCTCTGTAAGTCATTACAATAGCGTCATCTGGCATTCCTGGACAAACATTAATAGGAATACCTAAATATGTAGCACTTGGAAACGCTTGGTCTGGACCCATATTGTTTATACCCTGATGTACTGTAAATGCTCCCTGACCTGCTAATTGTTGAATATAAAAGCCATAAGTTTTATTATTACAGTAAAATCCTATTCCTGCTTTAGATAGTATCGCAGGTGAATTTGCTGCTGCACTATCATATACTTTTCCAAATGAAGCAACTGCGTTAGTTGAGTCAATACCTGCACCACCTGCCATAGTTACCTGTGGAAAGTCTGCTAATGCAGAAGCGTTAAGTCCTGCTTGGTCAAACACTCCGTCATCTGATAAGAAGCCTGTTCCAAAAGGTGCAGCTCCTGTCCATATAAATTCTTCTAATTGCTCACCTGATTTTCCTGCAACAGTAGATAATAAGAAGTCCTCAAATGTTCCAGGAAGATTTCCGTTTCTATCCATATTTTCTCCAATCCAAGTAGGAAAAATTGTTCCACGACAAACTGATTCATTTACTTTTAAATCAGTAAGCGTTAAAACTTGCTCTGTTAAAGTTGGAGCTCCAGGAAAGCCTGTACTAAAATCACAATTAGCAGCTTGAATAGGGTCAGAAATACCTAAATTAGATATAACTGCTTTTCTATTTAATCCGTCTATTGTTCTTACATATCCTTTAGCAACTGTGTCAGGACTTTTAACTGCAGCAGTTACATAAGGCAAAGCTAACTTACCTGCGTAAGTGTTGTCAGTAACAGTTATGTCAAACTGATACTCTTTTGATAAATTGTATTTGTTATTCGCCATTTTTTTAAAATTTAAATTATTTATTGTTAATGTAATATGCTGCTCTTTCAGTTGCAGACATTCTTGCTAAATCAACTTTTTCTGATTTAGTATTATTTTCTGGAGTATGAGTAAAACCCTTTGCTCCTGGTTCTTTTTCTAATTCAACAATTTTAGCTTTTAGTTCTTCAACTTCTTCAACTAAACTGTTTACCATATCTTTAGACATTTCAACTTTCTCATCTTCTTCAATAGTTTCTTCTGTTTCAATAGACATGCTTTCTTTATCAGCTTTTAAGTCTGCAACAGCGTCCTCAAGATTTTTAATTCTCTTTTCCATACCTGCCCAGTCTTCAACATCAGCCTCATCATCTTCTGCCATTTCTTCTTTATCTTCTTCGTTTTCTACTTCCTCTGCTTCTTTTTCTTCGCCTAAGTCCATAATTTTAGAATCTTCGTCTACTGTCATTTTAGCTCCATCAGACATTGTGTATGTACCTGCAGATAATTTAGAAGTTTCTCCATCATCTCCTACAACCATAACAACTGAGCCAATCATAAATTGCTCATCTTCCGTTGCTAATACTCTACCATCATCTAGTATCATTTCTGCATACATTTTTGTTTCTTTGCTTTCTTCCTTATTAGAAGATAAAAGCGTTTTGATTTTTTCTAGTGTACTCATTGTTACCTTTTTTTTATAAATATTAAACTTAAATTATTGTTCATAGGACTAGCGTCTTACTGTCCTATTTTTAATGGCAGAACAGACTTTAGCAGCAGTTTCTTTGCTTCCGTATTGTTTTACCATATCTTTTATACATTGTTCCCATTTATAAACAGCTAGAGCTTGTCTATTAACAAAACTAGCGTACTCAACGTATTTATATTTTTTCTTGTATTTCTTTTTCTTTTTACCAAACTCATCTTCAACATATTCTTTCTTAACACTATCTGCGTGAGTTTCACAAGCCATGTATCTAGTAACTCCATTTACTTTATGTATATGAAAACCTTTACATCCTTTAAACATTTCAGCGTATATCTTAGCTTCTTCTTTAGTAGCAAATAAAGGCTCTCCATCTAAACTACCTACAACAGCTAATTCGTTTTCTAATATTAAATCTCTTATTTTACCTAGTGTAACTTCATCAGGGCAATCAGTACATTTTTCAGCTAGGTCTATAATATCTTTAGGTCTTGAAGCTTCAATTACTCTATCTGTGAAATATCCCTCAATACTAAAGCCTCTAACTTTACCCTCTTTTACTGATTCCCAAATTTCAGGATTGTTAACTTTCATTTTTACAAACCAACTCCCGATTGGAAGTTTATTAAATCCATAAGAATTAGACTTATCATTTTTCTTATCTTCTTTAATCCAACTCTCTACAACTGTCATTCCCTCTACTGGTACTTTATGCTCATAAGTAGCACTATTGTTTCTTAAAGTTGACATAAATAACTCTTGAGCTTTTTTAATAGTATCTTCTGTAAAAAATACTGTGTACTTTTCGTCTTTGTCTTGGTCGTATCTAGGTATCTCTTTATTAGGAATTAAAACAGCTCCTACTAAAGTCTTTTGTTCTTCATCTAATTTAGCTAAAGTTAAAAATTGGTCTTTATTAAAAAACACCCAGTTTTCTTCTATTGCTGGAAATTCTACTAAACTAATAGCCTCAACGCCAAATCTCTCTGAATCTTCATCTATTATTAATTCTACCTTTTTTATTTTTTCTTTGCTCATACTTATAAATATAATTTGTTTAAAATTGTTTATAACGTTGCTTGTAAGTTTAAATCATTTTGTAAAGCCTGACTACTACTTACATCACTTTCTACTACAAATGCTTGTACTGGTGGTGGTTCAGTTCCTATAGCTCCAAATGTAGGTACTGTTGGAATAGTATCTTGAATCGTAGCTGGTGGTGTTGGTGATTCATCCCCCCCAGTTTCTCCTGGTATATTTGTGTCTAATATATTTCTAACGTTTGCTAAACCAGTAGCTATTATTCCTACGGCTGAAATAGTACCAAATAAACCACCTTGAGCTATTGCTTTATTTGCCCCTGCATAAGTGTCCATAGTTGCTTGAGCTACAGCTAACGCTTTACCCGTCTTTGTTTCAGCTCCTACTAACGCTGTTATACCAGTTAAAGCACTACCTATTATTTGTCTTTTTTGGTCTTGTAACGCTTGTTCTTTTGCTAAGTTTTCTTTGTCTAGTGCGTCTTTCTTTTTTTGAAAATCTTCCTCTATCCTTAATCTAGTGTCAGCTAAATCTTTTTCATTACTTATAGTTAACTCAGCTAGTTTAAGTAATCTTTGTTTTTCTTGTTCAAACTCTAACTGTCTTCTATCTTCTTCTTCTATACCTATTCTAGATAGTTCTTGTAAAATAGCATTTTTTTCTAGTAGCAATGCGTTTTCTTGTTCTTTTTGTTCTTTTTTTAAAGCCTTTTCCCTTAACCCAATTTCTATTAAATTATTTTCTAATTCTTTTTTTTGCGTTAATAAATCTACATTTTTTTTATCTATAGATAATTGAGTATTTAAAGCAGCTATTTGTTTTCTAGTTCCTTCTTCTTCAAGTAATCTAGCTTCTTCTGATAATACTAATAATTGTCTATTAGCCTCTAGTCTTTCATCAAAAGTTTTAGAAATATCATCTCTTACTATTCGTTGAGCTTCAGCTTCGGCTTGTGCTAAAAGGATTAGCTCTTGTTGACCTGCAGCTAATAAACTTATGTTATTTTTTGCTCTAGTAACTCCTCTAGCTTGATTTAAAACACTATTAACCGTCATGCCATCAAGAGTATTTGTAAACTCCTCTTGTACTACTGTAGCTATATTCATTACTTCCCCTACACCCTCTTTAAAATCTACCATAATATTTACGCCCGCTTTTATTGCTTCATTTGTGGTCTTTTTTATTTTTTTTGTGTAGTCATCTATTTGTTTAGTTAATTTTTGTATTTTTTTTACATCACCTTTACCTAGCCAGGACTTCTCCCAAGCTAACTGAACCTCTTTAAAAACTTTAACAAGTGTAAAAAAAGTTAATTTTAAAGGAGTTAAAGCAATTGTCATTAAGTTTTTTATTATTCTTCCTAACGCGTCAAAGTTATCATTGTTTGCAGTAACCCTATCGTATATAGTTTTAAATGTTGTAATAATTTTATTCATTACTATACCAATTACATTAAAGGCAGTTGAAACAGTATCTACTACTTCTTGATTCTGCATTAAAGCAGAAGCTAACATATCTACTAGCTTTAATACTATACCAAACCCCGCAGCTTTCATAGCCAAGCCAACACCTCTAAAACCAGTTGCTAAACCTTTTGTTGCAGTTGCAGAAGATTTAGAAGTTTTACCCATGTCTTCTACATTGTCATTCATCTCATCTATTTTGTCTTTTATTTTCTCTAAATTTTGTAAAGCCTCTTGAACATCTGCCTCTACTTCTATTGTTACTTTTTCCGCCATATTTTTATCTTTTTAAATAGTTCTTTAAATGTTGTAGGAAATTCATTAGCTCCCGTTTCAAAAGCGTATTTATTTCCCTTTGCTTCTAATTCTGTTAAAAGGTTAATTGATATAGGCATAAGCCTACCTACCTCTTTAATGTATTTTTCTAGTTCCATAATAAATTGTCTAAATTTTGTAAAATTATATTATCTGCATTTTGATATATTGCTTTTACTGTTGGTGTTAGCGTACCATCAGGATCACCCAAAGGTTGTCTAATTAATTCTACTTTAGCTACCCAGTGTACTCTTTCACTAGCTCCACCAACTATAGTAGGAGTCCAAAAACCCCTATTGTCAAATGTTGTTATATTAACAGTAGGAGTAGTAAAAGCACTATCCTTATTTGTTTTTAATAAATCACCCCCTGCAGTTCCTACTTGTGAATTAGTATTGTCTCTATTTATTAATACTGTATCATATTCAAAATAGCCACACTTTCCAGAATTAGTACCTGACACTATACTACCTAATAAATTAACCTTAACATAATTCATACTCAATATAGACAAAGACATCATTTGACTTTGCATACCATTATAATTAAAATTTGTAGTTGTGCTACTATCTAATGTTGTACCCTGCATATAATAAGTAGTAGTATAGGCATTACCATTAGTAGTGATTATATTATAGTTAGTTTGTAGATTAGGCATTAATGAGGGCATAGGTAGTTGTTCAGGGGGTATGTCATCATTATCATTTACCACCCCCTCTCCTACACTTATTGTATTTCCACTTGCGTAACAATCTCCAACTCCTGTAGTTGTATTAGTTTGTACAAAAGTCCAGTCAGAATTTACTTCCTCACAACAAGTATTAGTTATAGTTGTACTTAATCCTGTACCTGCGTCTACCCAAGTCATTAAGCCTGTACCTGCGGTGATAGTTCCTATAGCCCCACAATCATTAGTTAATTTTTCTATAACTTTTAACAATGTAACTTTAGTAGATTTATTACCACCTACTAAATAATTATCTACGCTAATAATTCTCCATAAAGTATTCTTAATATAATATACGTTTTTAAAACCTGTTCCTGCAAAAGTTTCAATATCAACAGGATTAAGGTTTAAATAACATTCCATTATTCTAGCGTCATCACTATATATCTCATTTATGTATTGTGCCCAATAATCATTATACAAACCATGCTCACTTATAGTAAGTCCAAAATAATTAAATGTAAAGCCTGTATCAAAATTAGGATTATACCAAGTCCAATGTAATAATTTAGTGTCAGCAGTTACAGAACCTAAAGTGTCTAAGTTATATTGCGTACATAATGGAAACTTATTACTTGTTGATAAGCTATCTCCTGTTTGTATAAATTGACTAGAGTATATATTAAAAGCAAAATCGTTTCCTGTATTTGGGTTTTCTCCTGTTATATCAATAGGTGTTCCACTATAATAAAACAATCTAGGTTTCATTGTTTCTAGGGGGCTTCTTGCTTGACCTAATTCAGCTTTAAATAAATAAGCTAAAGCTACATTAGGATTAGGTAAAGATCCATTTATGGTATTACCATCCCATTGACCTATTCCTTGTGCTATAAAAGGTGCAAAAACACTAAAGTTTTCAAATTCATTATTAGCAAAATCATTTTTTCTATTTTCTGTATAAGTACCATAAACAGTATTGTATATATCTTTATATCTTTGATTTAAAATATCTTCATCTTCTAAATCGCTAAACTTTAATACTTTAGATTGTAATTCGTTTGTGGGTCTTATAACTTGCTCTTTTGATACATCTAATTTATCCGTCCAATATTGCGTAGTACCCCCATTTATATAATCTTGATAAGGTTCTATTAATAATTCTTTTTCATTATCAGGATCAGTTTGTATAATTAAATTAAATCTATTTACTAAATCTTTTACAAAGTCTGCTTGTGTCATATCAGGCATGTTGTGGTACATTTGCACCTCACCATTTAACCCCCCTGACATTAATCCTACGTTATCTGTTTGTAGCGTTTCTATAGTACAAGCTGATATTGTTGCAGTAGCGCTTTGTGTTCCAGTTTGGATTGATACTGGATAAGGTACGCACTCTAATAAAAAATAATATATTGTACCAGGAATTACTGGTAATTCTTGTGTTTCTTCTATTGTTACATTAGATCCTGTAAAAACACTTTGTTCAAAACCAAAGCCAACAGGCTCATTAGTTGTTTGATTATACCAACGAGGTCTTAATTGTACTACGCTTAAATTACCACCACTAGGACTAATTGTATCATCAATATTAATGGTTAGAGTAACTTTTACTGATATTGACCCTAAAGACAATAGAGTATTATCTTCTATATCTACAGGTATTTTTATAGATGGTGTATCTACTCCTGTAATACCACCAACACCCCAATCTGTTAATTGGTTATTATATAAACCATTAGGATCAAATACTTCATTATCTACATCTAAATTACTAAATACACTTTCTACTAAACCAATACCTGTAGGATCAGTTACAGGAAATGTAGTATCTCCTGAGGAGCTAGACATATTAGCCTGAAAACCTATAAATGGAGCTTCACTATCCTCAGTAGTATTAAACAATGTTTGTACCCTATTGTGTTCAGTAGATAAAGTCATAAACAATCTACTAAACCAAGACGTATCAGAAAGTGTATCGCCATCTATTCCTAAAAACGTGCTTTTAATTGTATAACCTGTTATTGAGGCAATAATATGTAAAAGCCTTTGAACTCTAATTGCAGGTTTTAAATTAGAAGCCTCAACCATACTATAATAATTAAAAGCGTCATTTATACTACCTCCTAATTCATTTACTGCTTGTGTTATATCATCAGGACTCCAAAACATAGAACCTGAATAGGGATTAAGGGTGTGTCCGTAATCTATTATGGGATACATTACATCATTAGTTGTAGTACCTAATTCAGTTGTTAAACCTGGTGAAGTCCAACTATTAACAATATTAGCTAGTGTTAGTTTGTGGTCTAACATTCTACTTAATAGATATAGCTCAGGATCACTATCATCTTGAATACTAAAAGCGTCTTTTAATCTATTGTCTTTTAAGTCAGTAAAGAAATCAGCAGTATCACCAAATAAAGCAACCTCATACAACCTAGCGTTCATATAGATAGACTTTAATTGTATAAAGCCTTTTAGTTGTGGAATACTATCTATATATAAAATAGCACTAAATTTAGTTTTAGAGTTATAGACTAAACTTTCTAAATTAACATCAAAGTAATTTTCAAAGAAATCATTATTAGCATTAGAAAAAGGTAGCTTTAAAGTTTGACTAAAACTAGACTTTCTTGTATCAGGGTTTTTTAAATCTAACCAATTATAGTTAACTACAACATTAGGAGCTTGTTGTAAATCTAGCTCAAATTGTGTTACATCAAAATTATCATCTCCTGTTGTTTCTCTACGATATGCTACTAATCTTACGTCCATTAGCTATTAGTTCTTACTTTGTTAGCGTACTCTAAATTAACTGTATATTGTATTTTAACCTTATCATTTACGCTTGTTTTTTTAATATAGTTTTTGCTTGTTATTACAACAGGATAGACTACACTATTATCATCTATAATTTGAACGTCAGTAGAAGTAAATAACTCTTCTAACCATACCGCCTCATCTTCATTTAAATAATCAGAATTTACAACTAATTTTCTTTTAGCTTCTGTAAATAATGTTTGTTTTCCTCTTTCATAATTATAATAATTATATCTAGCTAAATTCCAAGTACCTGGGACGCTCTCCATTTCTTCACTTGTTACGTCTACGCTTTCTGTTGATTTACCTCTAAAGTTCATATAATCCCAAGCTCCTAATCTGTTTCTCCATGCTAGTCTAACGTTATCATATCTAATACAGCTTTGGTGTCTATCATCTACTTTTGCTCCACTTCCATATCTATAGAAACTATAAAATTTAGTACATCTAGTATCAGGCTGACCATTAGTACTAGCGCTCGTTGTTGTTCCACAAATTTTATAATAAGCCCAATTAGAGAAATTACTAGGTCTAGCATTTATACCCGTAACCGAAGCTCCTGAACCATTAATAACTGTATCTGTTTGCAATTGTAAATTTTTAGTACCACAACCAAAGTATAATATTGCTTTATCTACAGTTGTAGATTCAGACGCAGTAGCACCACCATTAGCAATAGAATTAATAAAAAAATGTACTGTAGAGCTACCACTTGTGCCAGCTATTAAATTTCCTGCACTATTAAAGTATTGTATAGCTATATGTTCTATTTTCTCTCCTACTGTCACAATACTACTACTAGCATTATTACCTTGTTTAAAACATATAGTACCCTCATCTACATTATCACCACTTGTATCACCCCCTCTAACAAATTGAACAGTTGGAGCATTAGTTAAAAAACCATAATCATCTTCATTAGTAGCGTCATTTTTATAAAAGTTTAAAGGAAAGTTTGTGCCATTATCTAATCCCCCTACATTAGTAGCAGTATTAGTATAAGGAGTTGTAGCTGGTATACCTATTGCAATATTACTTGTATAAGTTCCTGCTGGGGTTAAATTTTCAGTAGGAGCAGCTGTTTGACTTGTAGCTGTTTCATAACCCCCTAATATTCTTATTGCTATAGCTTGTTTATTGTTTTGTGAAAAGGGTTTACTTGTTTCTACTGTACCTAAACCATGTATACTATTAATGTCTGAATTTTCATTTACTTGTTGTGTTTCTAAATAAGTTCTTACTATTTTACTAACATCTACAATACCTACTCCTGCTTTATTTTTATGTAACTTTAATTTTCCTATAGTTGCTAAAGCTCCCGTATTAGATGTACTTATTTGTACTTGTACAATATATCTAAATTTAGCTGCTCCAGTTATTGCTCCTGAGTCCTCTTTTACTACATAAACTAAAGGGCTATTACAAGCCACAAATTTATTAGGTTGTTGTTCTATGCTATATGACATTATATTGTATTTATTTTAATTTTCATATTTTGTGTTTTTAACTCTTTATCTTCAGTTGTTTCTATGTCTTTTACTGAGGCTAATTGCATATTATATATTAATTCTGGGTACATCTCACTAAAAGGCTGTGATATAAACCTAGTTCTTGCTAGTCCTCTTTGATAGATACTTCTTGATATTAAGAATACTAAACTATCATTTGTTATAAATCTCCCTGCCCCTTTGTTATTTTTCCAATCTTTCTGTATTCTTCCTTTTATTCCTTTAGTATTTATCCAACGCCTAATAGCTTTACGCAATCCACCTTCTTGACCAGTATTTGTACCAAATCTAAACGGACTACCATAACCCCTAGCTCTACCACTACCTTTAAACCCCCCTTTTCCTTGTACTCCCTCATCAACAAAACGCCAGTAATGGGTGGCTAAACCGAAATTCATTTTAAATTCGACTCCCGTAACTGTTTTTTCAATATCATAGCTCATTTGATTAAATAAAACTCCCCTTGCTCTTTTCTTTTTTAAAGTTAGTCTACGTCTAGCATTTTGAATTAATCTACTTCCAAAATTACTTAGTACAGCTTCTATTTCTGTTGTATCTAATTCCATTATGTATTAGGGGCTTCATCACTTGGTTCAATAGGAGCGTCACAAAGTGAATTAGGGTTATTAACTTGCATAGTAAAACTAGCACTCCAACCAGTTAACATATTAGCAAATCTAACTGTAAAAGGTTCTGCATTAATAGGTAGATTTAAAACTACTTCTCCAGGTATATAGCTAAATTTCTTTCCACTATCACTCCCTGATGTTTGTACAGCTAGATTTTGTCTAAACTCTGATATAATATCTTGCATAACTTGTAGCATGGTATCCCAAACTTCCTCTCTATTGCTTAAATCCTCTTTAATTAAACTCATAGTAAATACAGTAAACGTATAAGTCATTACCCCTTTATCTATATTAGTATTACCTGGCTCAACATATAATATAGGAAAATCTGATTGGTCTAATTTATTTATATCTACTTCATCTAACATGCCACTATGAAAAGAATTAATTTGAAAATGATTAGTAGCTATTGTGTTAAAATCGTCTATAAAGTTTTTATATGTTATCATTTATGCTTATTATAATTGTTTCTTTCTATGTTGCTTTTATCTTGTTGGTAACTTAAATATGTTAATACTAAAGTAATCTCTGTTTTTGTTATTGGTTCAATGTTTAGTAAATTATTATTACATAAACTAAAAATTAAATTATACCAACCCCATTTACCAGCTAAGGTTTTTTCTCCTGGTTCGTCTTCTTCACCCCCATCGAATAACTGTTTAAATCCTCCAATAAGTTTCTCCCTAAACGAAAAAAAAAATCTATCGCTGATAGTGTAGTACTCATTGGCAAGTCTTTAAACTTGTCTATTTCTAACTCGTCAGGGTCATAAGGTTTTACGCTATAAAACTCTCCAGCTTCTCTATTTACTTCTCTATATAGAACACTCATAATTCTATGTAGATTTTTGTTTATGTCTTTTCCGTATTCTTCAATATCTACAAACTCCCCTGTCGTTATCTTACTTAGATTAGGAACAAAGCCAAATTTCTTTCCTTTAAACTTTATTCTCTTTTCTAATATCGTTTCATTCTTGCTATTTACAAATTTGTTTATTTTATCTACTAAAAGTTTCTTTTGTTTTAATTGTAGCTTTTTTATTAGCTTCTTATCAATCTTACAAAACATAGAAATAATCTCATCATCTCTAGTTTTTCTTTTAGTGTTTGCTATTTGTAAGTACCTTTGAAATTCTGCAATAGTAATATCTTTCCATTCAGTAGGCACTATAACCTCAAATTGTTCTCTAGCCATTTGTTATAAATATAAATTCAACGTTTTTGTTCATAATATATAATACTTGCCACTATAATTAGTTGTTAGCTTGTTTAAAGCAACATATCTAATAGCGTCTATTAAGTGGTCTAATTGATTTGTAGCAGGTTTATTTATAACGTGTCCGTTCTTATCTACTAACCATTTATAATACTTAAATTCATTTATAGCGTTTGTACTATTCTTTGTTATATGTATCTTAAATCTTCTTAATACATCAATCCCCATGTTAATACTATCAGCTCCTTTTTTAGCTCCTTTAATATTAAACCCTAGTCTATGTACTTCTTCAATACTTTTAGGTTCAGCACTATCCCCTATTATTTCTGTCTGTCTTGTTATACCTAATTCCCTTAGCTTACTTGCAATGTCTTGATTTGTTAGACCTTTACTATATAACAATTCATTAATATATAAATCATCATTTAGCTTATATACTTCTGCTATTGCGGTAGGGTCGTTAGAATAGCCCCAATCTAAACCTAAAGCAATTAGAGTAGCTTCTGTTGGTACATTGTTACATATCTCAAACTGTCTAAATATAGTTTCAGTAGGTTGTG
>Ga0098038_1000172_pt1 | contig 28360 bp, 35 predicted proteins | sample 5B_taG_FD_75051 | JGI IMG/M metagenome (GOLD analysis project Ga0098038, IMG submission 75051) | Marine viral communities from the Subarctic Pacific Ocean - 5B_ETSP_OMZ_AT15132_CsCl metaG | ecosystem: Environmental > Aquatic > Marine > Oceanic | place: Pacific Ocean | collected 2015-01-08 | reverse complement strand
TGATATCTTATCGTTACCTCGGCTAGGAGTGTATTCTTGTACAGGTATACCCATAGCTCGTAATTCAAATATTAAGGGCATACCAGCAGCCTTAGCCTCTACAATGAAGGCATCTGGCTTGTATGCGTTGTATTTCTCAAACGCCATCTTCTTGAGATCAGGAAACTCTAATCGTTCTTTGTATGCATCTAGCATGATAACAAAAGGGGAAATCATTCCATCGTCATCTTCTTTGTAGAAAACTCCCCATGTAGTACACGCAGAATAGTCAGCTCTTTGATTCTTCATAAAAGCTGTATCCCATGATTGAATAACAAATTCACACTGAGGAGGCTCTCTGCCTTCCCATACTTGCCACCAATCACGCTTAACTAAAGCTCCCTCCTCAGAGGTTGGGTCTTGTTGATATTGAGCCATCCACTTGCTGTTGGGTAGCTCGGCTTTCAAAGCCTCTAATTCTTCTAACTTCCAGAACTCTGCCCATAAAGGCTTTCCAGAAGGCATAATGGCAGGAAGCTCTATGACTTCCCACTGATCAGCACCGCCACGCTTTACACTAGCATCGACTACTTGACCTGTTAAATCTTTATTGTGCCATCTAGTCATGACCACAACGATAGAACCATTCGGTTGTAAACGCTGTCTTGGACCAGATGTGTACCATTCATAGGTACGATTGAATACATTGATGTCTGCAGAAGCTCCCTCTTGCTCGGAATGAGGATCGTCAATAATAAGTAGATCAGCACCTTTACCAGTCACCGCACCGCCTACACCAATCGCAAAGTAGTCTCCACCCTGATTGGTGTTCCACCTACCTGCTGCTTTTGAGTCTGACTGTAAGCTTACATTGGGGAATACATTCTTGTAATCCGCACTATTGACTAAGTTTCTAACCTTCCTACCAAAGCCAACCGCTAATTCAGCAGTATGGGCAGTCTGGATGATCTTCTTATCTGGGTATTTACCTAAAAACCACGCAGGAAGCAGGTACGAAGCGAACTCACTCTTGGTATGTCTAGGTGGCATATTGATAATTAAACGCTTCAGATCGCCTCTAGCGACTCTCTCGAAGGCATCCGCCATAATCTGATGGTGTTTACCATGAATAAAGGCTGACCACATCTCCCCAACAAAGGTCATGAAGTCCTCATGGCACTTTTCTCTACCTTTTGCTTTTTCTAGTTCTTCTAACAGGGAAAGAAGTTCCTGCTTCTGATCAGAGGATAGGTTCTTTACTTTACTTAGTACACTTTTATCCATACTTACTATCTAGTATATACCTAATAGGTAGTGATTCTTAAATAAAAAAACTTAATAGGTACATATAGGTAGGCACTCATTAGGTATTCACTGGATACTAGGTATATGTATCTACAGATTATACAATATTGCATGGCTTCACATAAAAATCAACCCTTAATTTTGAAAATATAGTATGGGGGGGGTGAAAAAAACAGTTTTTACCTAGAAAAAAGGGGTATATGGCAAAGAAAGCTAGCAAAATGCAATATATAATAGGGGGGGGTATGTGAAATTAGGTCATATTATGAGTAAAACACTATGTATATATGATCGTCAGGTAGCCTGTTGCATATTTGGGGGGTAGGGGGTCTGTTGGTTCTGTGGATTTCCCTCTATTAAGGTGGGGTCTAGGTCTGTGCTTTAGGTACGCTGTGGCTGTCTGTGATCTTCGTGGTGATCGTCTGCTGATCTGTCTAGTGATTACCCTCTGACTCTCTGATCAATGCTTCTATCTTCTCCTCTATCTCACTCTCAATGTCGTCACTGGTTCTGCTCTCCTTAATCTCTAGGGTGTCGCTGAATAGGTTCACTGTCTTGCCTAACAATTCCAATGCTCTGACTCTTGTACTGTCACTGTCTGCTTCCTTAGACTCTCTCATAAGCTGTTCAAGAACATAGCTTCTCGTTCGAGTAGTGGAAGCTACTGCATTGGTCTCTAAGCGTTCAATACCCTGTTTAATAAATAGGCTAACACTAGGGTTTGCCATTAACCTACTGCAATCAACATGGGCGTGCTTAGGTATCTTCCCTGTCTTGGTTAGAGCAACATCATAGACTTGCATATAACATTCAATCTGACTTCCCAACTTGCCCTTGATGATGAGATCACAAAAGGCTCTCTGTTTCATGGTCAACTTGGTCTTATCTTTTACCAGTTTGAGGTTAGGTTTTTCGTCTGAGGTTTTATCTTTATCCATGAGAAATATTATCTACCAGTTAGCTAGATTTGGTAATGCTCACATTGTGCAATCTATTATGATTAGACAATGATGATAACTTGAATTAAGATATGCACATGACAACGAATATAGGACAATTTATCGAACAGCACTAATCAGCTATGCCTAGCCTATTCATGATGACTTGAGGATTGGAGGTCGAAGAGGAAACTCTTATGAATGGGAAAGTAGATAGGCGAGGAGGTCTCTAGATTTACCTCTTTAACTCACAAAAAGCGTACCTTTAGATTGGGTCTAGGAAATCATCCTACTCCATGAAGCGTAAAACGATATTCGAAGAAACTGATGACAGTCCTCCAACTGTCTCTGAATTAACAGACTGAATGAGAATCCTATTTTTGGGGTTCAAGAAACAGACCTTGGAGGGTCTTAACATTATGAAAATTTTGTATAACATTTTTTATGATGATGATAGTGGTGATGGTAAATATCATGTAGCAACAACCAACGATTTAAAGCGATGGCTTGTTGAACATAATTCAGAACGAGAAAAAGGAGATCAAGAAAAGATTGATGACTTTGTTATCGAAGAAACTACTGATAACTATATTTACTGAAATATAAACCAACTGACGATGACCTTTGAGATAAGGTCGAAACTTTAAACCAGTAAGCAGAAATGCTCTGACCCTTTCGAGGGAGTCTTGGTAATTACTGGTAAATAATATTTATTGGTAATTGAAATTAACTTGAATCATTACAAAAAAGATGGAGGTCTTTATTATGAAACCAAGTCAAGCATTACTGTCTATCAAGGCAGTTTTAAAAGGGTCTAATACTCCGTTTCTTTTAGGAGGAACTGGTATTGGAAAAAGTGCAATTGTTCGAGCATATGTCGATGACATTGCTGAGGATAGAAAGGTGGTCGTGGATAAGATTAATCCTACTCAAAAAGAGTTTGGATTTATTGATTTCAGACTGTCGTTGTATGAGTCTGTTGATTTAGGTGGTTTGCCTTATATCAACGATGCGAATGAACAGAAGAGAGCCTTTTTGGGTAATCTTCCTGTTAGTGGTGAGGGTATTTTATTCTTCGATGAATATGCCCAAGCACATAATTCGATACAGGCTATCTGTGGGCAATTGCTGTATGAGGGAAGAATAGGAGACTATTCATTGCCTAAAGGTTGGAAAGTTATCTGTGCTGGTAATAGGGCAACTGATAGGGCTGGAAGTAATAAACTTCCTAGTCATGTGGTTGGTCGTTGTACCATGATCGATTTCGAGCATAGCACTGATGACTGGTTAGCATGGGCAAGTAAGAATGATATCTGTTCTGACATCTTGGGATTTATAAGTTTTCAGCCCGAATTGTTGAATGACTTTGACCCCAAGATAACAACTCCACAGCCTAGTCCAAGATCATGGGCAAGGTTAAGCGATACTCTCAAAATTGACCCTCCAAAAGAAGTTTTGCAATTGATCGTGCAAGGCGATATTGGAGAGAGAGCATCGATTGAGTTTATGTCATTCTTATCTCTAAAAAATGATGTTCCCAACTTGCAAGATATTTGCGAGGGAAAGGATGTCGAGGTTGTTGATAGTGGTGGTCTCTGCTATGCAACTGTATGTGCATTAGTGACTGTTCTTAAAGAAGTAGGCGATGATAAATTGCATGACTACTTTGCTAATGCCCTTGATTACATTGAGAAATTTCCTACACCCGAATTTGGAATTTTCTTCGTAAGGTCTCTTGTTGGGGCAAGAGATGATGTGGTGGATTCTGCAAGATATGGAGAATTCAAAATCAAGAATCAAGACTTAGAAGTCTAAGTTTTGGGGAGGGCAGAATTTATATTTACTGGTTAAATATATTTTCTGCTCTGCTGTCATGAGTTTTTTTTACTCATCTGATGAGATCAATTAAGATCGAAACAGCAACTTTCTTAAAAAGAATGGAGGTTCTTATTATGGAAAAATTAACTAATACTCTGTCTGAAAATGCAGTGTTGGTTCGCATGACTGCGAAACATCCTAGTGGTATCAGAACAGATAAAGCGTTAAAGCGTAATCTAGCAATAGAGACTGAGGTTTCTAGTGAGAGATTACTAGGTGTTTCTAAGCACATTTTTGGCGAGGATATTAACAAATATTTTCGTTCAATCTTGAATGAGTTTAGAAATAGTTTTTACTATCCTATGACTTTGCCTTGGGCAGATAATTCTACTGATTGGGATAACAAGGTTGTTAGTGGGTGGCGTTTATGCCCTAACTCTCAACTGGAATCATTGCAAAATGCAGTAGATGAAGCCAAGCAAAAATGGGATAAAGAAGTAGATGGATTTCTTAAAAGCTACCCACAAAAAATGGAACAAGCTAAAAGAAATCTTGGTAAAGCGTTCAATGAATGTGATTATCCAACTTTCGATGAACTTAGATCAAAATTTAGGTTCGATTTCGAGATATCTACTGTTCCCCAATATGGCTCTGACATTCGTTTGAATGTATCGGAAAAGTTAAGGTCGAAGATAGAAAACGATGTAAAGAATAGACTCAACAATAATATCAAGAATGTCTTGAAAACTACTGTTGATGCTGTTCTTGAACAGACTGATCACTTAGCGAAAAAATTGAGAGAATATGACCCTAAACAGAAACAAAAAGGTTTCTTTAATGCTTCCAGTTTTAAAGCACTGGAAAAATTAACAGGGTCTTTACCAAATATCAATTCTGATATTTTAGGTAATGATCAAGATATCGCTGACGCTCATCAAAAATTGGTTAGCGTTGTTGCAACTTTCAATGGTTATAACAATGGCATTGACTCTCTGAGAGAGGATGATGCTTTAGCTGATCAAAAGAGAAAAGACTTAGCTGATCAATTAGAAGAGTCTGCTGACTCTCTAAAAGGTGGATTCTTAGGAAGAGCCTTTGGAGGGAAAAAAGATGACTAATTTAGCAACTGTAAATGAGCCACAATTGGCTCACGATTACATAGTTAAGGCGAGAGCAAAATTAATGAAAGGTAATGTGGGCATGGCTTCCATGCTCTTACACCTTGATTTAATTGAGGTCGATAAGTCTAAGTGCGAAACAATGGCAACTGACGGAAAAGTAATTTATTACTTTCCTCCTTTTGTCTTGGGTCTAAGCGAAGCTGAACTTCAAGGTGTCTTGGTTCATGAAGCATTCCATGTGGTTTATGAACATCCTTTGAGAAGAGGAAAGCGACATCCTAAAGTTTGGAATATAGCGTGTGATTATGTAATCAATGCCTACATATACTGGGATTTAAAAATGGAACTACCCATGGGTGGTTTACTAGATCATAAGTATAAAGGCATGACTGCTGAAAAGGTTTACTCAATCTTGGTAAAAGACGAGGAAGCCTTGGAAGATGCAATTAATCAGATTAATCAACAAAAACCTAATGGAGAAAACTCTGACGAAGAGCAAGATGCTCAAAGTCAAGGTCAAGGTGGCGATGAAGAGTCTGATGAAGAGGGTACAAGTGACTCTCAATCTGCTGATGAAATTTCAGATACCAGTCAAGAAAATATTTCTGAGACTGGAACTGGAACAGATTGGGATGAACTACCCTCTGCAATTGGCGAGGTTTGGGATGCTACTTCTGAAGATGGAACACCTTTAAATGATGCAGAAATGCAAGAATTAAAAGGTGAGATTCAACGAGCAATTTCTTTAGCTGATAAGTTAGAGGTTGCTATGAGTAGCACTGGTTCATCTAATGGTCTTGGTTCTGCTGATGCGAATAAAGAAGTAAAGGTAGATTGGAGAGATCAACTTAATGATCTTTTACAGTCCTCTGTTGCTGATGACATTTCATGGGCAAGACTTAATAAGAGACATCAATTTAGAGGTATTAATTTACCTAGTAAAGCGAGGTCTCCTCAAGGTGGTGAACTAGCCATTGTGATTGATACCAGTGGGTCTGTTTCTCAATATGAACTGGATATGTTCGCAACTGAGATACAGGCTATGGCTGAGGATTGTGGTCTTGATAAGATTAGAGTCTGCTATTGCGATACTGTGGTTCGTAAGAATCAACAAGGCGAGTGGTGGGATATCTATGAGTTAGATCAAGGCGAGGACATTCAGCTAACTGTTCGTGGAGGAGGTGGAACTTTATTTGACCCTCCTTTTAATTTGTTCAATGACTTTTCAGATGATGTAGACGAGGTACAAGCCATTGTCTATTTCACTGATGGTTGGGGAGAAGTTAGCGAAGAGGTCGAGCCTAATGTTCCAGTCTTTTGGGCAGTCACTGAGAAAAGCAGTTATTCAGAAAACCTAGCCTTTGGCGAGGTTGTGTATGTTGATACTGCTGACTTCTATCACTAGAAGCGATTTAAGAGGGGGGTATTTTGGGGGTCACTAGACCCTTGACCCTCCTCTTATTTGTTCTCTATGGCGATCTCACGAGGTCGATTTTGGCAATTTCTGTCTGAAAATGTGTATTTTCACTGATGATGACTCAAAAGAGTCGAAACAGAAACTTAACTTAACTGACCTTGGAGGGTCGAAATTATTATGGAAGAATTAATAATTAAGCAGACTTGTTTTTATAAAGTAAAAGTAAATTCTGATGATCTTAAAAAAGATAGAGTATTAGAAAATATTAATACTCATCCTGTAGAACTTTGTAGAAATTCAGAACTACTGGATATTATTACTGTTGTTAAGGAGAACTGAGCAACTGGGTGGCGAGAAATATATTACTGGTAAATAATATTTTTCTTGCTACCTCTGTTCACTGGTGTGTGCCAGTGCTGATGATTCCAAAAGGATGAAACAGAAACTTAAACTTATTCAATTACTTTGGAGGTAAATTATGAATAAAGAAATGGAAAAAGTCTTTTCAGAAATGGGAAGCAAGTATGGGATTGATATGAAAGGTAAAACTCCTATTGGAGAATTGCCTAATATCATGAGCAAGGCTGACTGGTTGTTAGTCTCATGTTTTTTGAAATACCCTAATGGTGTTCCAAAAGATTTAGTGATAACTACTCTTAAAGATTTTGCGATTGAGACAATTGCAATTGAGGTTGTTAATACTAAAGGAAATCATTTGATGATGTGCAATAGCAGTCATTTATCTGATGCAACTATTCAAAGCATTTTAAAAGATGTTGAAATTGCCTTGCATAAAAGAGAGGTGAAATCATGAGTGATCTTAAAAGGTATGTATTTGAAATGGATTTCTCTTCTACTGAAAGATGCGAGGTAGTCGCTGAATCTGAGGAAGATGCTGTTAATTTAATGTTAAGCAGTGATTTTTCTGATGATGCTAGTAAATCTTGGGAGGAAATTAAATCTCAAGGTGGAGACTATGAATTAGTTAGTGTGTCTGATGAAGAGGAGGTGAAATTATGAGTGCTAGTATTCAGACGAAACATCTAAAGTCTTTTATTGCATGGTTGGAAACTTGCGATTATAGATATTCAATCTCATCTATGAGTGGAGGATTTGTTCATATCAAATTCTTTATTGATGAGGATGAATTAGATTAATAATAAGGCGATAGCTACTTTAATTAGTGGCTATCGCCTTTTTTTTTGGCTCAAAATAAGGTGATCTACGAGCTGTAAAATCACCTGAAGGCATAAATATTTACTGGTATATAGAATTTACTGGGTTTGCGTGGGGGGGGTATGTGTGCGTGTTCATCTCCTGATTAAAAAATATATTTGACCAGTATTCGGCTGTGGATAACTCTGTGGATAAACTGTAGATAAGTCTTGCAATCTGCAATCACCTGATATATATTGATTGACATAAGTCGATCTTGAGAGTTGCTCCCAGTTATCGACTCTAAATAACATAACTGAAATTGCATGAGTCTTGGTAGTCTGGCTCTTGAAATACAAAGGCTACTCCAGTCACTTCATAAGAGTGAGACCTCCAAGTCTATAAGTTAGATGGGAAAGGGTAGATAGCAATATCTACCCTTTTTTTTGGCAGTGAGTGATAGTCCATAAAATCATGTGCTATCATATTGCTATCAAGAATTATGAGGAAAAATTATGAAAATTTATTTTGTTGTAGATCAGAATGAGATAACAAATTGTGCTTTATTTAGAAATAAGAAAGATGCTCAAAGATATATTAAGCAAAAAGAAACTTATGATGCTAAACAATTTTTAATAGATAGTTGGCACGAAGAGTCATACCTTAAATTAAATGTAATTGAATTTGAGCCAAATAAAAATGGAATTATGAATGCTATGAAAGATGTGCTTTCATCATCAGGTAATAATATTGAACAATGGGATTAGTGTTTGTATTGTTTTTAGTGTTTGTATTGGTGTTGGCGTTTGTTGTTTTGCCTGACTGGTAAATAATATTTTTAAGCAGGATACACCACGATCCTGTGTTCCACATGGAACAGCTTTCAATTTGATTGCATTTCACTTAGAATATAGGAATGTTTGCAGTTATTAGACACACTTATAAGTTAGATATTCCTGACCCAAGTAATCCCAACAGTACCAAAAGCAGTGCTAAATGGAAGCACTTGGTATGGATATTTGATACTGAACTAGAAGCTTTGGCTTTTGCCATTACATTATTGGATGACCCATTGATTACTTCTAATAGATGGCTTATCAAATCAGCCATACACCAACTTGAAACAGATAGATACTATCAAGTGGGCAGAGAAAGTGTTGCCATTGCAGAAGTACAGGATGCTCCTGAGATTGTCTTTACTGACGATAATATTGAAAATGCATTAGATGAAATAATAGAGGAAAAAAATCATGAAGAGCCTATTCATTAGATGTTCTGAGGAAACTTACGAACTAGCACACGCTTTAGCTAAAAAAGAAAGCAGATCACTTAACAAACAAATCATCCATATGATTCACAATGAAGCAGATGTCAAGGGTGTGGTTGTTGAAAAGAAACCTGAGCCTGAGAAAACTGTAGAGGTTAAGACTGGTTTGCAAGGCTTTGTTGGAACAGCGACACAGGGTTTTGCTGACTAATATACCAGTAGTTTTGTAGTGCATTAGCACATTCTTGTACCACCATTATCTCTAAGGCATTTACTTTTCTAGGGTTGTTGACCATTAGTTTCCAAAACATTTGTTCTTTCTTTGTTCCCACTTCTTCTTTGATTGTGCGTTGAACTCCTATCAAAATCACGCCACGAGGCTCGTGTCCGTAATTTCCCTGACTGGTTAAATATATTTTATCCAGAGCTGGAGTCTGGACAAAACTTCCTGACTTACTTATCAAACCAAGATACTTATCGCATACATGATGTTGTTGCGTATCAAGATCATCATTGAGAAAAAGCACATCTATGAGGTGTTGATCAAGCACTATGGCTCGACCAACTTTTGTTTTAGAGAACTGCTTGATTGCAACTTTGTGTTGCTTATGCAAGTATGCACTGCCAATATCATTGACATGGATTTCTTCTTTAGAACTCCCAATCGTAGTCATCTTGTAAGACTTCTTCTTCTGCATATCTATTGCTCAAAGGGTCAAAAGTTAGAGCAGTCATGCCTGTTTTACCACACCATGCCCACCTTTGCTTCCAACAATGTATCTCTACATTACTTTCTCCTCGATAAACTGTCAAACCTGTATCACATTTAGAGAACCAAGCATTACTTCCACTGATATCATTACCAGTACATACATTCTTCTTGCCATCCCTGACAAAAGGCTTTGTTGGATGGGCAATGAAGAAACAAAGTACATCAAATTTCTTGCAGAACAACTGAACTTTAGTAAGCATTTCAGAGATAGCATCAGTGACTAAACCTTGATGATCTGAATGTATAAAATTAAAAGGGTCAATGACAAGTATCTTTACCCCATATCTCATGACTGCATCTGCTCCCTTTTCTAATACCCTTTCAATCGTAGGCATCCCTCCATCCTGATAATCTTGGAATAGAAAATGTTCGTTAATAAAGTGTTGGGCAAAGTCCTTTTCTTCTTGCGACATCCTAGCGTTCTGCCCTTGGAAAAATGGTTTACCAGTAAAACATTGTGCCAACTGGATAGCATGAAGCGTTGGGGGTTTCTCAAAAGAACAGTAGTTTGTTTTCCATCCAAAATTCTTGGCGACATTTACACATAACTGATCAACAAAAGCTGACTTACCATCTGAGGGATAGCCTGTAATGACTGCAAGATAGCCAGTTTGTAAGTTAAATAGATGATCTACTTGAGGAAAACCAGTGCTTACACCTTTGGGATATCCCTGTTCATACAAAGTTTGGAACTCATTGTCATAGAAGTCTATGTTATTAAGTCCATGTAAAGGAACTGGTTGTGCATTTAACACTTGATGTCTAACAGTTTCTGCATTTGTTTGCATCAATAGATCATTTGCATCTTTGTTCCCAAGGTAATCTACCTTATAACACCTAGCCTTGTTAAGTCTCCTTGACAACTCCTGAGCCAAAGCATCCCCACTCTCATCCATATCAGTGGCAAGAATAATCCTTTCAACATCCTCGAACTTTGCTCTCTCACTCCAAACATACTTGAATCTGCCCTCTTCATTGGGGTCAACTTTCTTATCATCTGCTACTTTGTTGGGTGCTCCATTGGGAACTGAGTAAACTGTTATGTTGCTGTGATTCTTAAAGGCTTCTTTGATTGCAAGGGTGTCCATCTCTCCCTCTGTAATAACAATTGTTGACTCAACTGTTGGCAAATCATCCTTAAAAGTTTGCTTACCCCATAGCTTGACTGCGTTGTTATCCCACCAAAAATCTTTCTTACCATTTGCTGTTCTCCATTTGACTGCGATGGTGTTAGAACCATCGTGGAAAGAAAAACCTATGACTGGTAAATTATTTTTTTCTGCCAGAACACATCCTGAATCTTCTGCGACCTCCTGACTAATCCCTCGTGCCAATAACCATTGAGCCGTCTTATCTGTCTTGCTGTCTTTGGGTAAATTGATTGGCTTGTTTGGTTTCTTTGGGGGTGTTTTGACGACTGACATTTTGACTCCTTGTGTCCTTGGAAATGCACCATTGATTCCACAATGATGGCAATTATAAACTATGGTTTCTGAATTAATATTGACACTTAGTGGGGTGTCTCTTTTGTTTTTACTTCTGTTGTTTTGGCAACTAGGACAAGTTATTTTGTATTGACCATGACCTAGATTACTTGTTTTGTGATTGTGATTAATGTGACTCTTGATGTCACTTACCTCTTGACTTTGCATACGACCTCCATCATATTACTCGTTATACTAACTACTTTAGTAGTCACTTATTAAAATACCTACTAGGTATATATACCTACTAAGAAACTCTTTTTACCCACACAGCATCAATCTCTTTAGCCATATCATTGGCTAATTTCTTTCTTGATAACAGGGGATAAGCACTTAAACTTCCAACTGCTCCTCTCACCATATCTGCATCTATATGATTGCGTTTTGCTAGTTTTTTAAAGTCATCTGATATAAAATAAGAGAGTGCCTTACTCGAAATATCAATGTCTTTGCTTCCACAATCTCTGACTGCTTGTTTAATAACTAGGAGATCAAGTTTTGTTTCAGCGTTTAAATTCATCCCCAAATATTAATTCATTCTTACTAACTAATCAAGTGTTCATCTAGCTATAAACTTTATATCATCATCTATGTTGAAAAATATAATTAACTCTATATACTAAAGTTTTACACATTCATAAAGGGAGAAAATATGAAATGGAATAACGAAGAAATTACTAACCCAAATCATCTTGCAAGAACCATGATTTTAAATGTCCTGATTGGTTTAGAAGATCAAGTGCATAAAGAAATGTTTGGTGGTCTTGATATTAGAAGTGATATCGCTAAAAGAATATTAAAGGAACATCAAAACTTTGAGGTAAGTGATTTTGAAGCTGAGGTTTTATTGAAGAACATATCATTTGAGATAGCCAAGATCATTGGTAAATTAGAAAATCAAACAGGAATAGATACAGGACTTGTGCAAAGAAATAATGCAGGTTATGTAGATAGGCAGTCTTACAAAATTTAATAGGAGACCATATGGAATTTGAGATTAAAAAAGGCATACCCTTGCCTAGATCAAAGGGCAAACCAAGAAAGTATGATTTACCTCTAGAGAACTTAGAGGTAGATGACAACATACACATACCAATACCTAAAACTAAGATTGCTCAAGAACAAAAGATTATAAGGAACTTTGTCTTACGCTTTACTTATAAGAACCCCAATAAGAAGTTTACTGTTAGACAGTTATCTGATGGCATAGGTATATGGAGAATCAAGTAATTGAAATACACTAACAATCAGAACATTCCTGAAGAAATAATCAGGGCAGTGCATAACGATAGCTACTCTAAAGGTGCTTCTACTATGTCAGTCACTGGTTTGCTTGCTCCTCCTCGCATTAGACTACTTAAAGAGGAACATGACTCTGAGATTAGTGTGGATGTCTCTAACGAGATTTGGAAGCTATTAGGTCAAAGTGTTCACACTATCCTTGAGAGAGCCAATGAGGGCAACGAGGACACCATTACAGAGGAGAGGATGTTTGCTAAGGTCAATGGTTGGACTATCAGTGGTCAGACAGATTCAATCTCATTAGGCACTAACACTTTAAAAGATTACAAAGTCACCTCTGTTTGGTCTGTAATCTCTGCAATGAAAGATGGGAAGATAGAGTGGGAGCAACAGCTTAATTGCTACGATTGGTTGCTTCGACAGAACTATCCTGAAATTTCTATTGACCAGTTAAATATTATTACGATCAATCGAGACTGGAGCAAAAACCAAATGCTGAGAAGTGGAGATGATTATCCCAAAGCACCAGTCAGTGTCATTCCTATTACCAAATGGAGTGAAGAAGAACAAGAAGAGTTTATTAAACAACGAGTTTCAATCCATCAAGATGCAGAAGCTGATTATCTAATCAGTAAGACATTGCCTTTGTGTAGTGATGCTGAGGTGTGGAGAAGAAAGGATACTTATCGAGTTATGAAAAAGGGTAGGAAATCTGCTCTGCGTGTTTTAGATACGCAAGAATTAGCTGATGAGTATGTAGGTGGTCACGATGACAAGAAGATTCTAAACATAGAATTTCTAAAGGGAGAATGTATTCGATGTAAAGACTATTGTGATGTGGCTGAATTTTGTGATCAATTTCAAAGGGAGAAAAATGAAATTATTAGCTAAAGAAAGAAACTTTATTTCAAACGAAGTAAAAAGATTAATGGAACGACACCATCTAAAAAAATTAGAAAGGATAAAACAAACTAAAGAGTACCAAGTATTCGATAGTGAACGCAAAAGTCTGTATGAACTAGACCTTGAGATTAAAAAACTAGAAGAGGAATCAAGAGTTAGACATAACAAACTTCAAAACAAAATAAGAAATTACAATCTTAGAAAAGGATTTCAATATAATTCAGGCATTAGGATTCCTTATCGTGCAGATCATATCCCTTTGGGAATTGAATGGGATAGTTATGGTTGTTATCAAGAAGCAGTTGAAAGAGACATCATGATGAACTCTTTTAAGCAGATAGATGTTCCTAAATTTATAAAAGATTTGTTTAACAAATATAAGAATATGACTTACAAACAATTAAATACTGAGGAGGTATAAAATGGCTGATAAAAAACTAACCTATGGCGAAGTGTGGGAAACACTATCCAAAGTGGATGTGTCAAAACACACTGAGGAGAAAATGAAACTAACTTATTTAAGTTGGTCAAAGATGTGGGTGCTGTTGTGTAAACATTATCCACAAGCACAATATGAGTTTGTGGATTTCGATGGAGTGCCTTACAGGACTCTTCCTGATGGCACTACTGAGGTTGTGGTAAGAGTTATGATTGATGACTTGGTAAGAGAAATGAGATTACCAGTAATGGATAATAAGAAAAATCCAGTGATCAATCCTCATGCTAGGCAAGTATCAGATAATGCAATGCGATGCTTGGTTAAATGTGTAGCGATGTTTGGATTAGGTATATCAGTCTTTACTGGTATGGCTGATGAAACTTTACCTGATGAAGCTACAGATGAACAGCCTAAAGGCAAGAAAGCACCATCCAAAAAAGCTGAACCTGTAAAGGAGGAAGTTGTTGAGGAAGATGCTATGGGGTCTAAAGGTTGGGCAGATGCTTTTGTTCATGGATTTGTAGAAACCTTAGCACTTTATGATACAAGAGATAAAATTGTAAATGCTTACAAAAGTGAAACTAATCGTCAAGCAATAGGAACTCTTAAAGATAAGTTTCCTAAGCATAAAGAAACTTTAGATGTTGCGATTCAAGATTTTATAAGTAAATTACCAAAGGAGGTAAACGATGACTGAGGAAAGGATGCAGAGTGATGGAGCAATCTACACTAATAACTATAAAGACAACGAGAAACAGCCTGATTGGACAGGCAAGGTTGTCTTAGATAAGAACTTACTCAAGGCTTTAGTTGAGAAAGTAAAGAGTGGGCAAGAAGCAGAGATGCGTGTTGCTCTTTGGGATAGGACTTCTAAGAATGGCAACGATTACAAGTATGCTCGACTAGACATTCCACAGCCACAGAAAAAGAAAGAAGATTTTGTGGCAGACCCAAGACCAGTAGAGCCTGTAAACAAACCTGAGATTAGTGATGACGATATCCCTTTCTGAGGTAAAACCCTTGCATGGCAAAGAGTTGATACAGGAGATAGAAAATTCTATTGACCAGTATATATTTTTTGAGCTAATGAAGAACTACTCGGAATTGATCGAGCAGTTGAAACCAATCGTAGAGGGAAGTGGGTCTACCCCACATTCTCTCTTGATGGACTATATGTTTTTCAAGATAGAAGAACAGAGAGATGAATACCATAAAAACAAATTGGGGGTGTGACATGGAAGAATTTCATTATGACGATAACGAAACTTACGAAGCTAATTTCAGCACATGGTTTAGCATGAATACTCAAGAGAGAAGATTGCACAATGAAGAACCATACTCTGAACAGATTGCCAAACGCGTATTCAACGAGATGCATGGAAGAAAAGCATTAAACAATGTTGAAGATCAGATAGGCAAATTCTTTTCTAAGGAGGAGTCATGAGCATAAAAGAGTATGAGGTAAAAGTAAAAGTAGTTGAAACGCATTATTTAATTATCAATGCTAACAATAAGGAAGATGCAGAAGAACAAGCTGAAAGCTATGGAGTTAATTCCGAAGATGCATTTTCTACAGATGTAGAAGCGACTGTAGTTGAGGAGAATGTTAATGGATGAGCAAACAGAATCGTGGATGCATCAGATTAGAACTCTTGCACCATTGATAGAGAAAACTGAATACTTAGTCTTTAAGAATGAAGCTGATGTAAAACAGTTGTTAGCTACTCTCAAACTCAAGGCACTGGCTGATGGGATGAAAACTACTTCTGCTCAAGATACTTGGGCAGAAGCACAGGATGAAGTCTATAACGCTAGATTAAGAGTGGGCGAAGCCAAAGGTGGCTTGTCTGCTCTCAAGGTGCAATTGAAAGCATTAGAGGTAGGCTTTGAGGAGTGGAGGACTAAGATGGTCAATGCTAGAGAAGAACGCAAGAGGTATGGAGCATGACAGTACAAGAATTAATAGATGCTTTAAATAAAATAGAGGATAAAACTTTATTTGTTAGAGTATTAGAACATAGACCTGAAGATTATGACACGACTAACTATTTTCTAGAACATAGTCTTGATAGCATAAGTGAACATAGCACAGGTTCAAGTGGACATGAACTTCATGGTGAGGTTCTTTTAACAGGATATGCATGAACGAACAATTTGAAAAAGAATTAGAAAAACTTTTAAAAAAATATTATGGAAGTAATTGGGATTTTGTTTGGGAGTTTATAGGCGATACTTTAGAAACTAAATTATGGTTAGGAGAAGAGAAAAATGAACCAAAAAGCTAGAGACTTCTATGCTTGGCTTAATGCTTGTCCTTTTAAAGTATGGAAGATTCAGTATGATTCTTTTGGCAAGACTACTGTAAGTTTTATATGGGATGAAGATGAATAGTATTCCTGAAATAAGAACAAAAAATTACAGAGAACATATTATTAAGTTAGGTAAGAATGTTCACACTATAAGCACAGTCAATGGCAATATAGTTTCATCATCAGCACCTATTAGTTTCGATAAAATTTCTGCTACTTCAGGAATTGCTATGGCTGATATAGGAAATGAACTTTTAGAAAATAGGCATGGAGAAACACAAAAAGATAGAGATGAAAACTTACTAGCTGTTAAATATTCCAATAGACCTGTAGTGAATTATCAAGGCAGTAAAGTTATGAATCTTTGTTTGTCAGGAGTGTATTTATTATTTTGCGATAAAGAAATAGTTTACATAGGCGAAAGTAAAAATCCTAATGCTAGGATTGGTAGTCATGTAAAAGACAAAGTGTTTGATGGTTATAGGATATTGCCTACAAACAGGAGAAAGTATTGGGAAAAAATTTTAATTGCACGACATCAACCCAAATACAACGCACATAAATATAAACATTGGATATTTAATGAGTAAGGGTAGTAAAAGACGACCTGAAAAGGGAACGCAGTATCAGGATAATTGGGAAAGGATTTTTAGGAAAAAAAATGGCTCTAAAAGGAAGAAATCCAAACAAAAGTGAAAAGGAACATATGGACAAAGTTGTTCAGCTTGGATGCATAGTGTGTCGCAATAAAGGATTCTATAACACACCTGCTGAAATACATCATGTTAAAGGTAAAACGATTGAGAACGCACATCTATTTGTTCTACCCTTATGCTTTCGACATCATAGAGAGGGTGGTATGGAAGAACCTTTTATCAGTAGGCATCCTTATAAAGCTAGATTTATTAAAGCCTATGGAACTGAACAAGAATTATTAGATCAAGTAAATAGAGGAATTTTAATAATAAAGGAGTATGGATGAAAGACTTTAAGACTAAATCAAAGATAAAAAAGGTGGTTGTTCATCCTTTCTTTTGTTTTGAATTTGACCATATGCCTAGTGATCAAGAGATCAGAGAAGAGATACAAGACTTTATGGACAACAATAACATTGCTTATTCTGTAAAAGTTTCTTATCAACAAGAATACAAAGGCAATTTTTATGATCATGAAACCAAGAAGCTATACAAATGGAATGATCTAATGGAGTTGCGTAGTGATAAGTCTTAAATCAATCATAGTAGAAACAACAGAGGGAGACTTCCAAGTTGATACCCATGTTGTTAAAGGCAAATCGTTTACTGGTGTGGAACGCAAGTTTAAAGGCGAACACATTGTAGCCATATTAAAAATAGATGAAGATCAGTTTATGGTTTTTGTGGAAACAGAATGACGGCTTCCAGGGATCGCTGCAATAAAATATATTTTACCAGTCAATAGAATATGACCTTCGTGACCTTACCTCTTGAAGTTTACTACTCTGAAAAGAAGAAATTTATCCTGAACCTAAACAATTATCGCAATGCTCATTACAGGATTTTGTCCATTGCAAAGAAAGTCTATACAGAAAACTTAGTAGAAAGGATAAAAGACTTTGCTAAGTTTAATGACCCTGTTTCCTTAGAGTATGTTTACTATGCCAAAAGCAATCGAAGATTAGATGTGAGTAATCCTTGTTCTATTATAGATAAGTTTACTTGCGATGCTTTGGTCAAGGCTAAGATCATAGAGGATGATAGTTTTAAACAGATTAAAAAGGTGTCGTATATATTTGGGGGTGTGGATAAACATAACCCTAGATGTGAACTTACGATTAAGTGTTTTCCATTAGTAAGGAGTAAAGATGGATAAAGATGAAGTGACTTACGATGAAGTGACTGAGTGGACAAAGAGTGTTGGCAGAGAAGAGTTGGTGCAGATCATCACTGATATTGCTAACAAGTATTACTTGCCTAGAACTTTGGTGAGAGATATTAAGAATACTGAATACACAAACCCTGATGGTAATCCCAGTGGTTTTAAAATGGCAGAATGGTTAGAAAAATTAATGGAGGAAGATAATGTCGATGATGATAGAACAGCTTGAACAAAAGCTACAAGAAAGGAAAGAGGCTTGGTGGGAGTGGCATAAGAAGAACCCTCAAGTGTGGAATAAGTTTGAGGAGTATACGCTAGAAGCTATTAAGACTGGCAGAAAGCATTACTCTCATTGGGCAATCATTAATCGCATTAGGTGGAACAGGGAGATAGAAACCAATGGGGGGGAGTTCAAGATCAGTAATGATTACATCAGCTTCTATGCTCGTCTGTTTCATGCTCGTCATCCTGATCACAATGACTTCTTTAAGTTAAAACAATTCAAGGAAGAGAAAATCATTGAAAAGCTAAAGAGTGTGGATGAAAACATTGATCGAATGTCAGACAAAATAGTTGATCTAAGCAACGCAGTTGAAAGGGTGAACCAGAAATCGCAGCGTCTGGCAGCCCAGAAAAATATATTATTTACTGGTAAGAGATAAGCTATCGCAGGATGACACCCACTGTATCAGGTGGGATATCTGCTTTTTGTCTTAGTTCAGGAATCATTGCCAGTCTTTTATCTCTTTCTATTTGCAAGTCTAACAACATATCACTTCTAACATTTGCGTTAATGTCTGTTCTGTTGAGAATCCTATCTCTTCTTTTTCTCCAATTCCTCATGTATCTTTCTATGGCTCTGACCTGACCTTTTGCATTTAACAGTCCTTGTACTTGGTTTCTGTAAGCGTAGAGTTCATCCATTCTGCCATCTTCTCTGAGAGAGTTCATGGTAGTCACAGCAGTATTAACCTCTTCTCTGAGTTTATAGAATTGTTGTTGCAGTCCTCCCATCCTTTCTTGATCGCCAACAAACCTACCAACAACAGGAATTTGTTTGATGTTAGGTGGCATGAGAGGTGTGCCAGTCACTGACCTTGCAAGAGCATCAGTGATAGTCAAGGCATAACCTCCTAGTGTTCCTGTGTATCCTTTAAAGATGTACTCAAGTTTGATTGGAGATATGTTTAATGCTTCGCCCATCATTCTAAATATCTCATTGGTAGACTCTCTTGATTGATAGGCAGGTTTTTCTTTTGCCATAAAGTAAGGCACTATTTCTGAGTTAGTAAATGAGGCTCTATTGGTCACTGCTTCAAAGATAGGTTTAAATGCTTGTATGCCTATGTCTCCTCCTAAGAAAGGAAGATTTAAAGAGTTGCTTAGTTGTCTAACTGTTGAGTCTTTAAAGTCTGTAAGAGAGGTATCAGAGAAAGCATCTTCTCCACTCATCAAATCAAACAACCTTTCAGGTATAGCCTTAGTCAACATACCCACTTCAAACGCAATAGGTAAGTAAATAACATTGCCACCACCTATAGGGATGATGTAATTGTCATCTCTCTTCTCTAGTTTTTCTGCTTTGTATTCATCGGTATCACTAACTAAAGCATAGTACATAGCTGTTGTTCCAACCATTATAGCTAGTCTTGTTAATGCTCTTCGCATAATCATGCCTTGCAAATCTTCTAATGTGCCACCTTCTTGAAGTTTATCTTGTGCAGAATACTGACCACTAAACGATCTATATAAAACATCAAGACCTTGCACTCTTGCATTTAAGAAAGGTATTGCAGTAGTCAATACTCTAAACATGGATGATTGTCCACGCCTTCCAAAGTTAATTATTTCTAGTCCTTGATAAGCTGCTTCAGATTGAGCTTGAGCTTCTGTGTAATATTTTCCTGTGACTGGATCAATAGATTTTTTTAATTTTTTATAGACTGCATCTGCTACAGCTTTTCTAGTTGCTCCATCAGATTTAGTTGTAAGATTACCTAATCCATCCCATAATTTATAAAAGGCTACATCAGGTCTCAAACCATTATTGGGTGAGAGTCCAGCTCTTCTTCTTGCTCTGTTTAAGAAATCTTTAACATCACCCTCATCATTAGCAAAGTCATATCCACCTATAACTCCAAACTCTTCTAATGAACTTATGTCACCAAATAAATTTTTAAATGAATCTAATATGGGTGTAAATCCATCACTGCCTAATGGTGCACCAGAAGTAACTGCTGCAGATATTGTGTCTCTAAATACATTAACAAATACAAATCCAGGATCACGAGTCACTGTATCTCTTAGTAATCCTGCAGGCATTGCTAGTATTTTCATTAAACCATCTGACTTAACTCCACCAATAGATTGCATAGCCATGTATGTATCTATGTCATCTACTTGATAGTGTTTTTTATTTCCGTTTTCAAAAACAAATACACTATTGATACCTGCTAATTTTGTATTTGATACAACTCTTGCCTCTCCAAGAGATTCTAAGTCTCGAAGTAGTTTCATTGTGCCATCGTTTTTCATAGCAGCAGTAAGAATAGATAAAGAGTTTCTTGATATAGCTTCTATAGGGTCAACATCAATTTTTTCTTCAGACCCTTTCATTGGCATATTTAAAGGGTTGTTAGGTAGTGAACCACCTGCAATGGTAGGTGCAGTAATATTTGCATCATCTACCATAGTTCTATAGAAAGGATAATAGCTTGAATGTTCTATCCATTTTGCAGCTTGATCTGAATCTAATAATCCTTTTCTACTAGCAAAATCTACTAAAGCATTGTTCCATTTTTGATAGTTGTTATATGCTTCTACTACTACTGGATGTTCTCTTTCAATAGTTTCAATAGCTTGTAATTCTTTAGAAGTAATTGGAGAGGCTATTTCTTCTCCTCTTTCATTTAACTTTTTAACTCTTTTTAACTTAGCATATAAAGAAAAAACACCTTCTAAGTCTACTTCAGGATCAGATTGAAGTGCTGATAGTATTTGCATTAATCCACCTGTAGAAGTATCACCTTCAATTAATGGGTTATATCTTGTGTTAATTTCTAAATCAATAACTTTAGTTAAAGATGGCATACCTTCTATTTGATCTACTGGTATACCTTTTAATAACATTTGTTGGAAGATACCTCTTGCTCTATCTGCCATTCTAATTGCAGCTACAGTTGCTGTATCTGCAGTGTTATTAGCTAATCTAACTTCTTCATTTTCTGCTGAACCTTTAACAATTCTTTTTTCAATAGCATCTAATTTATCTATGTAATTAGTTCTAAAGTCTTTAAATCTTTTTTTAATGCTAGTAATAGGGTCAGATGCAAAATCAATTAATCTTGTAGCTTGTGATTGTTTAGGTGTAGCAACTCCTACTGTGTCTGCAGCTTCCTGTAAGTTAGATGGCATAGCTTTAGAAAAAGTAGGTATGTCATCAGGTGCAGTCTTAAGTGGGTCTTGATTAAACTCTATAGCAGCTTCTAAGGCGATGTCTGAAGCGTTCATATTGTAAAAAGGTATATCACCCCTAGGTGTTTCTTTTGTTCTCTCTTCGGCTACCTTTACAGCCTCTCTTCTTTTGATGCTTTCATTAGAGTTGCCATCGCTAAAACTTCTAGATGCTCTGCTAAACAATGGTATGTCTCTAGTAATACTAGCTTCTTCTCTTGCCCTAGTTTTAGGTGAGTATTGATAGGTAGGTTTAATGCCACGAAGATCAGCAACAACCTCAGCTTCATTTATATATTCATCTAATTTATAATTTTCATCATCAAGCAATTCTTCCATAGATTGTTCTTCTTGATAATAAAAATCTCCTGCTTCATCCATTTCAGCTTGTTCTTCTTCTATTTCTTCTCGACTTCTATATCCACTACCTGCTAAATTACTTGTATATGTATCAAGGTAATTACTTCTCATGGCTTGTATTAATGTAGGAACATAACCTATGACTTTATCCATAGGAACTTCGTATCTTAATATTTCAGTATTCCATGTAGCACCTGCGTTATAAGCTCTATTAAATAAATTACGACCTATTGCTTGTGCTTCTCTTGGATTTAAAGTTGTACTAGCAAAATTATCTTCAGGTAATTGTCCATAATTTCTAATATTTTCATTTTCAGGAATGTTTAAACTTCTAAATAAAATTAAATTGCCTTTGCTATTAGTAAATTGTTGTAAGAAATTTTTACTAGCTTCTTGTATTTTTTTATTTTTTAAACCATTTGTAATTGCAACTTTTAAAGCACCTGGTTTTTCTCTTGTTCCACCTAATCTACTTCCTTCAAGTTGATCAACAACCCCCTCTGAATAAATTTTTCCCACCTCTTCTCTGCCAAATGATGAAAAATCTTCTCTATTTAATGTAGGCATTTCTGATTGTTTAGGAGTTAAACTAGCTCTACTAAATAAAGGTACTTGTTCTGGAGGTAGATTGTTTCTTTCTTCTACCAGTCTTGCTCTTTGTCCTTTAAGAACATCTATTTCATTAGACATTCTGTTATAAGAAGCCATGCCAAGGTATTGACTATCTTGTCGTAAAGTATTTTCTTTAATTTCTATTCGCCTATCAAGATCAGCAATTCTATTGTCTAACTCACCTCGTTTACTAATCCTTGAGAATGTAGGCACATCTTGTCTAGCTTTATTAAGAGTAACGCCTTCATCTAATATAAGTTTATTTTCACCACGAACTCCATAGGTATAAGAACCAGTTCTAAGAAGTTCTTCCCATAGTTCTTTTACTTGTGCAACAGCTTCTTTTTTATTTCTAGCAAATAAATCTATTGAACCAAAAGAAATTCCTCCGTCTTTAAGAGTTACACCATTAATTGTTTGTTCTCCTGGATATTCTAAATACCATGACCCATCATCAAATTTAAAAAGTTGTAATTTAAAACCATTAAGTTCTCCATTGTGATAAACAATACCCATACCAGCTTCTTCTGGTTTAGCTTTTGTATATGTAAATGGTTTAGTTACAACTACTTCTGTAGGTCTAGTAGCAAAAGGAACTGTATCTGGCTCTTTAGGTTTTTTTTCTGGCTCTGTAGGCGGTGCTCTTGGCACTAATGATTCTAATCCTGTTTGTCCTAAATCTAAAACCTCTGCTGCATTAGATAAAAATGCAGATAATTCAGTATCTAATTTAGCTGGTATTCCTAATATTTTTCTTATACTTTCTACAAAACCTTGCCATAAAGTTTTATTATTTTTATATGGAATACTTTCAAGCATTTTTTGAAAATTTCTATTTGTTAAACCAAAAGTAATCATTTCAGAAACATCTTGTTCTTTTTGTTTTCCTTTTCCAAATAATTGATAACCTATTTCAAATTCTCTAAATGACTCTAAATTAATTTGAGAAAGATAAGTATTTTGTTGTATGTATGTATAAGGCACATCTGGATTTTCTTTAATAAATATTTGTGCTATTTCTGCTTCTATAGGATTATTTGCTGCTAAATCAAATAATTTTTCTGCTATTTCTTTTTGAACCTTAGAATTATCTAATTGTTTAGATGCATTTCTATAGTATTTAATTTTATCGTCATAATGTTTTTTAAGTCTTTTTTGTTGAGACTGTAATTCTTTATATGCATTTTCTACTCTAGCAAATGATTGAGCATCACCTATTGCATTACCATCTGTAACAGCAAACATTTGAGCTACTGTTGCTTGATGAATATTTTCATGTAAAAGAGTTTCAAAATTTACTCCATTACTACTTCTCCATTGATCTTTATCAACATTATAAAAATCGTTAGGATCAGAAATTTGCATAGATAAAACAGCAGTTCTTTTTTTATTTGTTGCTATAGTTTTTCCGTCTGCTTGTAAAGGAGTTACCTGTCCTCTAAAACTATTTATTTTATTTTCTATTTTAAAAGGAAATTTATAACCAATTTTTTGCAAATCAAGTAAAGATTTATGAGTTTTTTGAGCAATAATTTTATAATCTTCACTAGGAGAATTATCTATTAGCCATTTAAGCATTTTAATAGAATCGTTATTTCCTTTTTTTGTGTTTATTACATTACCATCTGCATCAAAAATATCTTGATCTATTACTCCAGCTTTTTGTAAACCTAATAATATATTAGTTCTTTGTTGTATATATTCTTCATTACTTATACTTCTATTATCAAAAATAGTAGTAGGTTTAGAAGGTGTAGCAGGTGGTGTTACAACTGGTGTTGCAGTAGGAGGAGTCACTGGGGGTATAACTGGAGGAGTAACTGGAGGTGTTGCAACTGGTGGGGTAGTTGGTGTACTTCTAGGATCAAATGCTAGAGGTCTAGGACTTGTAGGTTTAACTTTTGTTTCTACTACTGGACCAGTAGGAGTCTCTGCATCATCTTCATAATCGGTCACAACTTGAGCTTGTGCTCTACCAGCTTGATCTAAGTCTCGTAAAGTTCTTATCTCACCTCTAGCTCTAGCTCCAACTCTACCTGCTTCTATGTCTTGAAATATATCTGCAGCTTTGTTGTAGCCTGATATCTTCATGGCATTACCAATGCTTTGAAAGAACTGAACAATCTTGTTATAAATACCTTTAGCTTTAGGTGGTACATCTTTAGCCACCACTTCTCTAGCTCTAAAGAGTTCTGCTATAGCTTCTTCTATATAGATTTCTTCTTTTTTATTTGCACTTGCACCATAGTTTTCAATAGCTGCATTTATTCTTTTGCTTCTTGTATAGAAAGTTTCTTTTTGTTCAAAGGCTTGAGCATCAACTGCTTGAGGTACTCTTCTATTTTTAACTAAATTCTTTAAATATCTGTACTCACTTTCTGTAATTAAATCTTTGCCTCGTAAAGCATGAATCATTTCATGATCTAGAATTTTGTTTAATCGTGTTTGTATTTCTGCATCAGTAGCATTGCCATCAGGATTAACTGCATTTAATGATAAAAAAATAATATCTGTGTTTTTATCGTATTGACCTTCTGCTTGTCTTACTTCTCTAGGATCAAAAGCTATTTGTCCATCTTGTTCTTTTAATGCTGTAGTAGATAAGATGTCATTGCTTACAATTACACCTGTATCTTTTAGACCTCTAGCATCTAGAGACTTACGCAATTCTTTAGCAAACTTATTGGTTCGACCTTCTTCTATAGCTTCTGCAAAGTTTATGGTTTGTTCTTCTAGTTGTTCAGGAGGAGTGTAAGGTTCTTGTCTGGCTGTTTCGTTTTGAACCATTTGTTCGATAACTTCTGGTTTAAGTTCACCTTGTCTTTCTAACCTAGCACGAAACTCTTCAGGAGACTCGTTAAAGCCTTCTGCTCTTCTGGCAATATCAAACTCAAAGTTAGGTCTAATTTGTCTTACAGAAGTTAAGAATCCTTTCTCTTTACCTTTAACAAACTGTGCTCTACCACTTTGATCTAAGTCTCGCAAAAAATCTGAAGCAGCAAGTGTAGATATTTCTCTATCTGCTAAAAAGTTTTGTACATCTTTACCAGTAAATTCAGTTGAGCCTATGGTTGCTACAAAGTCTGCAGTATCTTTTGCAGAGTAAGCTCTAGGTGCAAAGTTAGGAAATGGAGTTTTAACATTAAAGGAAGGAAGAGAGTGAAGTTTAGCCAAGAACAATTCTTTTTGTCCTTTGCTCATCTTGGAATAATTTGATTCACCAGTATATAGTTTTGCTGCATAGTTCACAGCAGGAGTATTGAAGTCTAGTTCTATGTTCTTACCAGCAGCAAAGTCTTTAATATATTTTCTAGATGTATCAATGGTTTGTTTGCCGTCACGAATAGAAGGTATCCCATTTTTTTCTGAAGTCTCAAATATTTTAGCTGCAGCATCAGAAGCAAACTGATTAAACTGTGATTTGTTTAATAGTTTTTGTGCATCTGCAATGGTGTATTGATTTTGAAATGGAAGTTTGTTGTAAGTACCTGCAGTTTCTAGCTCTTCTCTATACTCTTTAAGAGTTTTGTTTTTAGCTTTAGGGTCATACTTAATAATTGTATTGATGCCAACAGATATAGAATTTGGGTTTAACAAACTCTCACCAATCCTATATGCAGTAGAACTGTTAATAAGTCCTTGCGAATATAGATCGTTGTTTAGTTGTTGTATGATTTGTGTTTGTGCAAAAGCATCTTTAACTTTTTTGTTTTCAGCTAAGGCTTCTGCTTGTGTCGGCACTGTTTTAATAACAGGGTTTTCAAGGTTGTTTTGATCCAACAAAGAAAATGTTGAATCGGTATTTTCTATAATTTGTAAGTCAGGTGCAATTGCAGGTTCTACTGGTGCAGGTATGTTTGGAGCAACTTTAAATGGTTGATCTTGTATTACTGGTAATACACCTTGTTGTTCTGCTAGTTCTGCTTTTTTAGCTTCAATTAATTTATTAGAATCTATTTTGGCTCGTTCTGCTCTTTCACCTTCTTCATGAGTAGCAATACCTCTACGCTTTTGCATACTATTAAAGACAAGATCAGCAGTACCACCAACAATACCGCCAAGAGTAAACTCTTCAAATACACTATCTACTACTGGTAGTTGATCACTGTATAAACCACGAGCAACCATGTTTTGTAATAAACTTGCTGCTACCTCTTGAGCACCTTCAAATGTTCCTGACTGTGCAGCAGACTTCATGTACTCAAGTATGAGTTGTTTGGTTGGTAAATCTTCTAATGCTTTTCTTGGAACTTTTTTTAAGATATTAGCAACAGGCATTATTTCTGTAGCACCTATAGCACCACCAAGTAATGTGGCTACAGTTTCTTTAAAACCACCTACTTCTTCTCCTAATCCTCTAGAGGCTTCAATAAGATCAGCTTGTTGACCCATACCTGCTGGAACTGCCAAACCTAATGGAACACCATACTGACCTGCTCTTGCACCTATTGTACCTGCTTTAGCTAGTGCTCCACCTACTACACCTGCTCCTAAGAAAGGAACAAAAGAACCAAATGCACCACCTAGTTTTGTGCTATACAAATCTTCATAACCAGCTTCAGGTGCTAGTGCTGAATCTTCTTGTAAGTATTTTTCAAAGTCAGTAATGCCTTTATATAAATCGCTGTCATCACCGACATCAAATAAAGCAACTGGACCTTTAATAGCAGAAGCTAATGTAGCTAGACCACCTCTGGGTATAGCTTTACCAAACTCAGCGACTCTACCACCTAGTGTTGGTTCATATATATTAGCACCAGGATATACTTTTTTTAAAGCATTAGATAATTGTTCTTTTTTTTCAGGGTCTGATGGTATGTTAAATACAGTTCCATCAGGTGCTGTATATTGACTCATAGTTATGCTTTAGCTTGATCAAGAATTTTTTGTTCTGCATTTGTTACTGCTTCACTTCCTGTAGATGCTACTACTACATTTTGTAGTTCTTGTATTCGTTTCATATATGATTCAAGAATAGGTATATTTGTTTCTCTATCTAATGAACCATCAGATATACCTTTATATAAAATACTAGCTGTAGCTTGTAATTGTTCTAAAGGTTGATTTTCAATATCAGATTCTAATTTTAAAATTTGTGCTTTAGTTAATTGACCTTGTAGTCCAACTAATCCACGCTTATCTTGTGCATCTAATACACCAACTACAGATTTTCCTAGTTCAGACATATCTTTAGCACCCATAATACCAACACCTAATCTAATCATATCTCTATAATCCATTTGTCCTAAGCCTTTAGATTTACTATCAGTATCGACATCTTTATTATTAGAAGGTATCAGTAATTTTTCATAAACATCTTGTGCAGTATCATCTTTTTTATCAGTTTGTGATACAGGTGATGTCATATAATCATATCCTGTTTTACCAGCTAATAAGCTAGTACCTGTTAATGATGTTCTTCCAGGTGAATATCTTCTAGATGCTGATGATCCTAATCTATTTACTTCAGAAACTGGAACTGCTCTTCCAGATTGTAAAGTTTGAGGTAGTAAATTTTTACCTGCTGTTTGACTTGGACTAGTAAATAATGGAGAAGTTTTTGGATTTGCAAATTTTCCTGAAGCAGCAGCTATTTCTTTTGCTTTTTTACTATAATTATATCCTTTTAAAAGTCTATATCCAGCTAATCCAGTTCTTGCAATTCCTGATGCAACTGGTCCAACACCAGGAACAATCATTAATCCTAATGCTGCTGCTTGTACTGGATCATTTTTAATAAAATCTACAACATCTCCACCAAAATTAGAAACAGAATCCATTATTGAGTCAAATCTACTTTGAGGCTCACTACCTGCAGGTAAAGCAGTCATATCTCCTGTTGCATAACCAGTAATGCCACCACTAGCTGCCATTTGCATAGGAGCAGTTGGTGCACCAGATAATCCTGCAGAGATATTTGTAGGCAAGG